>Ga0255371_10208_pt1 | contig 11352 bp, 4 predicted proteins | sample ANMaggSSYBR01I12_FD_182097 | JGI IMG/M metagenome (GOLD analysis project Ga0255371, IMG submission 182097) | Sediment cell enrichment communities from methane seep in Santa Monica Basin, California, United Staets - ANME aggregate JGI... | ecosystem: Environmental > Aquatic > Marine > Cold seeps >...
ATGCAAATGCATGGTGGTTTTCGTGTAAGGTCTGATGGTCAGCCAGTAGTTCAATCCTCAAAAGAGACTGATGCACAAGATAGAAACCCAGGCGGAGTCAATGAGGCACCCAGTGAAGCATCGGCATCCGGTCAAAGTGGAAGTTCCTCCCCGATTCCCTCCATATCGCTCCCGAAAGGTGGAGGTGCGATTCGCGGTATCGGCGAGAAATTCGCGGCAAATCCCGTGACAGGCACAGGCTCGCTCAGTGTTCCGATCGCAACAACACCCGGTCGCTCCGGTTTCGGTCCGCAACTCTTGCTCTCATACGATTCAGGATCGGGTAACGGACCATTTGGCTTCGGCTGGAGCCTCTCGCTACCATCTGTCACCCGCAAGACCGATAAAGGCCTGCCTAAGTATCAGGACGCAGACGAATCTGACGTTTTTATCCTCTCAGGCGCCGAAGACCTTGTGCTGGTCATTACTGAAGGAAATAATGTGCCAAATCGTACTGTAGATGGTGTGCAATATGAGATTAAGCAGTACCGTCCGAGGATAGAGGGTCTCTTTGCCCGCATTGAACGATGGACAAATACGACTTCTGGTGAAACGCATTGGCAGTCAATCTCAAAAGACAACATCACGACACTTTATGGCAAAACAGATGAGAGTCGGATTGCTGACCTAACGGATACAAATAAAATTTTTAGCTGGTTGATATGTGAAAGTTATGATGACAAAGGCAATGCAATTTATTATAAATATAAAGCAGAAAATCCACAAAATGTTGATCTTTCATCAGTCCATGAAAGAAACCGAATCAGTAAATTCCCATCGACCAACCGCTACTTGAAGCGTATCAAGTATGGTAATAAAACTCCACGCCTGCCGAACGAAGACCTATCGCAGCGAGACGATTGGATGTTTGAAGTTGTCTTCGACTATGGAGAACATTATACTGAGGATGAACAAGGTCAACCCACTGATGTGTTCATCAATGATGACCAGCGTACATGGAAAGTTCGCCAGGATCCATTCTCCGCATACCGTGCTGGTTTTGAAGTGCGCACATATCGCCTGTGTCAGCGAGTGTTAATGTTTCATCATTTTCCGGATGAACCGAGCACAGACGATTACCTGGTTCGCTCAACAGAATTCGCATATAATAAAAGCACCCTTGCTTCATTTATCACTAAAATCATCCAGTCTGGCTACGTTAGAACTGGGAAGTACCTGAAAAAGTCACTCCCACCACTGGAGTTCGAGTACAGCCAGGTAGCCATCCAGGAGGAAATAAAAGAGATAGATTCTAAGAGCCTGGAAAATCTGCCTTACGGTCTGGATGGTCAGAGTTATCGATGGGTAGATCTTGATGGAGAAGGTCTTTCCGGCATTCTCACAGAACAGGCTGATGCATGGTTCTACAAGCCAAACCAGGGCGGCGGGAAATTCGGGGCACTCCAGCTGCTTGCAGAAAAACCGTCACTAGCTGACCTGAGCAGCCAACGGCAGAAACTCATAGACCTTGCCGGCGACGGTCAGCTCGACCTGGTTGAACTGAGCGGAACAGTGCCTGGTTTTTATGAGCGTACTAACGATAAGCACTGGAAGCAATTCACTCCCTTCATTTCCCTGCCTAACATTAACTGGAACGACCCCAATCTGAAGTTTGTGGACCTCACAGGCGATGGACACGCAGACATCCTGATCACCGAAGACCAGGCCTTCACCTGGTATCCGTCTATTGCTGAAGCAGGATTCAGCCCGAATGAAAAGGTCTATCAGGCTCTCGATGAAGAGACCGGACCCAGGCTGGTTTTTGCTGATGGTACACAATCCGTTTACCTGGCCGATCTCTCCGGCGACGGACTCACCGACCTGGCACGTATCCAAAATGGCGAGGTATGCTACTGGCCCAATCTGGGATATGGCCGATTTGGCGCCAAAGTGACTATGGACAAATCGCCATTGTTCGACCACCCTGACCAGTTCAACCAGCAGCGCATTCGATTAGCTGATATTGATGGCTCCGGCACGACTGATATAATCTATCTGGGAAGAAATGGTGTTCATATTTATTTCAACCAGTCAGGAAACAAATGGAGTGAAGTACGGACATTGACACAGTTCCCTCATGTTGACAACCTGTCTTCAGTGATGGTGGCTGACCTTATGGGAAACGGGACAGCCTGTCTTTTGTGGTCGTCCCCATTACCAGGGAATGCACAACAACAGATGAGATATATCGACCTGGTGGGAGGACAGAAACCGCATCTATTGGTTAGTTCAAAGAACAATATGGGTGCACAGACCCGGGTGCATTACGCTGCTTCTACCAAGTTTTATTTGGAGGACCTAAAAGCAGGGAGACCCTGGATCACAAGGATACCATTCCCGGTGCATGTGGTTGAGCGGGTGGAGACCTATGACCATATAAGCCGGAACCGTTTTGCCACCCATTATGCCTACCACCACGGCTACTTCGATGGTATAGAGCGTGAGTTTCGTGGCTTCGGGATGGTTGAACAGTGGGACACTGAAGAGATCGGTACTGATAGTTTTGAAATATCTGAAGAGGATACGAATTGGGAGGAGGCATCTTTCGCCCCACCAGTACTAACACGTACCTGGTTCCACACTGGCGCATTTCTTGAAGGGGATCTCATCTCGAAGCAATTCGAGGACGAGTATTACCGTGAGGGCGATCCCAGTCTTGGCATTGGAGAACTCGATCCAGGGCAGTTTGGTGCTATGCTTTTAGATGATACGGTACTGCCGGAAGATCTGACTGCTGAGGAAATCCGCGAAGCATGCCGGGCACTGAAGGGCGGAATACTCCGCCAGGAAGTCTATGCCCTTGATAGTCAACCCGATGGACAACTGAGTGAGGAATCCGACCGGCCATATACGGTCTCTGAGCGTAACTATACCATCAAAAAGCTGCAACCACGGGGGGACAACAAACATGCTGTATTCTTTGTCCATCCTCTTGAAACAATTGACTTTCACTATGAGCGCAAGCTTGTCGATGTCGGAGGGAAAACACTGGCTGATCCGCGTGTTAGCCACCAGATGACCCTGGAAGTGGACGATTATGGTAATGTAAAACGATCGGTGGCAATCGGATATCCACGGCGTTTTGTCCCTGATCGCCTGCCTGAACAGACAGAGACACATATTATGCTTACAGTAAACCGCTTTATCAATTCCCCTGAACTCCCAATCAAATTCCCGGACCGCTATTTGCCGGAGTATCCAAATTGGTATCGCGTTGGTGTGCCATCTGAGACTCAAACCTATGAGATCGTAAAGCTGCCAGAACCAGTAGTCACAGATACTTCGGTCGCACTCTTCAAGTTTGAGGATATTCGCACTCTTACCGAGGGCCTGTTTGGCCTGGATCACAATGAACCAGAAATTTTAAAGACAATCCCTTATGAGAAATGGAACTGGAGGAAAGCCCCGCCGGGTGAAACTAAATTGCGGTTGATTGAACATGTGCGGACATTGTATCGCAAGAATGATCTGACCGGGTTTTTGCCGCCGGGACAACTTGACTCCCTGGCTTTACCCTATGAAAGTTACAAACTGGCATTCACGCCGAATCTCGTCACGCAAGTCTACGATGACCGAGTAACCGATACTATGCTGACCGATGATGGAAAGTACGTCCACAGCGAAGGTGATTCGAACTGGTGGATACCTTCCGGCCAGATATTTTACTCGCCAAATAGGAATGACTCCCCTGCTCAGGAGTTAGCCTTTGCACAGCAACATTTCTTCCTGCCTCACCGGTCCCGGGACCCCTTTGACCAGGAAATGATGCTTACCTATGACAGTTATAACTTGCTAATGCTGGAATCCGAAGATCCGCTGCATAATAAAGTCACAGCCGGGGAGCGGGATGCACAGGGCAACATCACCAATAAGAACGATTACCGTGTGCTACAACCAGCGCTTGTTACAAACCCGAACGGAAACCGCTCGGCTGTAGCGTTTGACGCTCTGGGTATGGTGGTCGGTACAGCAGTGATGGGTAAATCCGGTGAGAATAAGGGCGACTCTCTGACCGGATTCATGCCGGACCTTAGCGAGATTACCATTCTAAACCATATTCGGGATCCTCTGGCAGATCCGCACGACATTCTTCAAAAAGCGACAACGCGGTTGGTCTATGACCTTTACTCATATTACCGGACCCGCGATGATGCCAAACCACAACCTCCAGTTGTATATACTCTTGTACGTGAGACACATGATGCTGATCTTGACCTTGACCAATTGACCAATATCCAGCACAGCTTCTCCTATTCCGACGGCTTTGGCCGTGAAATACAAAAGAAAATACAGGCCGAGCCGGGGCTCGTGGATGATATACACACAGACCCACGCTGGGCTGGAACCGGCTGGACGATTTTCAATAACAAGGGTAAGCCGGTCAGAAAGTATGAGCCTTTCTTTGACGATACCCACAAGTTCAGGTTCGGAAAGGAAGTCGGCGTAAGCTCCATCCTGTTCTATGATCCGGTCGGGCGTGTTGTAGCCACCCTGCATCCGAATAACACCTACGAAAAAGTGGTTTTTGATCCATGGCTCCAGGAGACCTGGGATGTGAATGACACTGTCGCATCAGACCCGCGGACAGACCCTGACATCTCGGGCTATGTTGGGAAATACTTCGAGCAGATCGCACCGGAACCCGATACCTGGGAAACATGGCTGCAGCAGCGGGATGTCGATCCGCAGAACCCACCGGATGATATCGGATTGGATCCTGAAAAGAAAGCGGCGGTCCGTACTCTGCCTCATGCAAATACGCCCTCCACCGCCTTTTCTGATTCGTTGGGACGCACCTTCTTCACGGTGGCACACAACAGGTTCGAGCGCCGTACAAACGGTAATACCGTGATCGTAGATGAGAAGTACAACACGCGGGTTGTCTTCGATATCGAGGGCAACCAGCGCGAGGTCATAGACGCAAAGGATCGTATTGTGATGTGCTATGACTACGACATGCTGGGCAGCCCTATCCACCAGGCCAGCATGGAGGCGGGCGAGCGGTGGATGCTGAACGATGTGACTGGCAATCCCATCCGCACCTGGGACAGCCGTGGTTTCAATCGGTGCATGACTTACGATGCACTGCAGCGCCCTGTAGGTTTGTTCGTCACTGACACCAACGGGGCGGAATTACTCGCTGAAAAGACCGAGTATGGCGAATCTAAGCTAAATCCTGAGAAGACCAACCACCGCTCGAAACCGTGGAAAGTATATGACGGAGCTGGAGTTGTGGTCAGCGACATTTACGACTTCAAGGGCAATCCTGTGCTCAGCACCCGTCAGCTGCTCTCGGATTATAAAACCCAGCTTGACTGGACGCAGAACCCACAGCTTGAGACTGAAACCTTCACCAGCAGCACTATCTATGACGCTCTCAACCGTCCGATCCAGATTGTAGCTCCGCACAGCAGCAAAGCCGGGACGAAGCTCAATGTGACCCAGCCGGCGTATAATGAAGCGAACCTGCTTGAGCGTGTGGAGGTATGGCTGGAGCAAGACACCGAGCCGGCGGGATTGCTTGACCCAGACACAGCCACCCAACATACTGTCAAGAACATTGACTACGACGCGAAGGGGCAACGCGAGCTCATCGAATACGGCAACGGTGTTAGGACAACTTATGAATATGATGATAAGACTTTCCGGCTGGTTCAGCTGCGCACGCTAAGAGGGACCGAGCCTCTGCAGGATCTGTTTTATACCTACGACCCGGCCGGCAACATCACCGCAATCCGTGATGATGCTCAGCAGACGATTTACTTTAATGGACAGGTGGTGAGGCCGGATACGGCTTACAAATATGACGCCATCTACCGCTTGATTGAGGCTACAGGACGCGAACACATCGGGCAGGCATCACAGGCTCATACTACGTGGAATGACAAAGGCAGGGTCAACCTAGCACATCCGAATGACGGGCAGAAGATGCGCAATTACTTTGAGTTTTACGAATATGATGAGGTCGGAAACAACCTGAAATTTGACCATAAGGCTCACAACGGTAACTGGATTCGCGCCTATGACTATGATGAGGTAAGTTTGATCGAACCTGGCAAAAAGAGCAATCGCTTAAGTCGCACGGTTGTTCACCCCAATGGTCAACAGCCGATCCCGGAACCGTACACCCACGACCCTCACGGTAACATGACTTCAATGCCGCATCTCCAGCAGATGGAGTGGGACTTTGAAGACCAGCTGCACTCTGTGGAGAAGGGGAGCGAAAAGATTTACTATGTCTACGATGCTGCCGGTCAGCGGGTGCGCAAGGTGGTGGAGAAGAATAATGATGGTACTTTGATTGAAGAGCGTATCTACCTTGACGGGTTTGAGGTCTTTCGCCGGAGCAACGGTAGCGGCCTTAAGTTGGAGCGTGAGACGCTGCATCTTATGGATGACCAGCAGCGCATCGCGTTGGTGGAAACCCGCACCCTCGACACGACGGGCGACGACCCCGCGCCGCTGCAACTTATCCGTTACCAGTTCGGCAACCATCTCGGTTCGGCCAGCCTGGAGATGGATGACCAAGCGCAGATCATTTCCTACGAAGAGTATACGCCCTACGGCAGCACGTCGTATCAGGCGGTACGTAGCCAGACGGGGACGCCGAAGCGATATCGCTATACAGGCAAGGAGCGGGATGAGGAGACGGGGGTTTATTATCATGGGGCGCGGTATTATGCGTGTTGGTTGGCACGGTGGATTAGTGCGGATCCGGCTAAACTGGTGGACGGTGTGAACATCTATACCTATTCCGTGTGCAATCCGATGCGATATAAAGACCCTACCGGAACGCAAGCTTTTGAAGAACAATTATCCGTAATTCTTAAGCCTTATGGCATACCACAAAAACCAAAAGCAACCCCTTTTCATTGGAAAAGTGGGTCTAAAACACCTCACTACACTCAAATAGATCAGCCATTCTTAGCAGACCTTGTGGCATGCCAGAGGCAAGTGTCTATAGAGCATGCCAGAGCAATTCATGAACGCACAGGACTTAGGCCACAACAAGTAGAAAGAGAACTTAGTGAATTCGAAAAAGGCGCCATATTCCAGGATAGATATAGCGGTGAGAGCGTAGAAGGCACGATGGGGCAAATGATAGTAGGCCTTAGCCCACATGCTGATGTCCAGAACATGATTATGGCGATAGACAGCGGAGACTCATATATGGTTGTACTTAATGGAATTGCATTATTTCCAGGTGGTGACATATTTAAGGGTGTTGTTAAACATGGGCCCAAAGGATTGAAAAGGGCAATTGCATCTGCTATGAAAAGTAACAAACGTCTTATTATAAGTGCATTAGGAAAAGGAGATGTAGCAGATCTAGCGGTACAATTCAGGTTTAGGTATGGGGTGGACACAACTGCCGAAGCCCTTGCTCAACATAAAGTTGTTGCACCTTATGAAGTCATGCAGCAGTTTACAGAATTAAACAAAGGTGACTATCAAGCTCATCACATATTGGAGGATGCGGTTATGAATAAATTTGGAATAACAGGAACAGATACTGCTCCGTCAGTGATTCTTAGAAGAGATGAACATAAAGAATTAACCAGTGCACTGAAAAAAGCTGGCAGTCAAGACGCTGGATCCCTCGAAGATGTATGGAGAATATATCAGGAAGTATATAAAGAACATGGACACTATCTTAAAGCAATCGAACATTATTTCAAATAGGAGATTGCGCTTTGGTTCCTTTCCCACCATAAGCGTCTGTAATTAAATTAAGGTGGTATGTTTATATCTGACATTCCGCACGTGTTTGTGTAAAAAGATCTATTTTTGTAAATGATGAAAAGTGGCTACTGATTGTGATTTTTGGTTTTTGGATATAATCGCTTTATTAAAATACATATTTTTTACGTAAACATGTAAAGCATCCTCTGTTGAAATTGGGTAGGTTGTGCCACTACAGTATCAAAATAATATTTATTGTATATTTAAAAACGTTACCAGTAGAAATTATGCAAAAATAGATGGCGACCTGCGGAATGTGAGTTATATGCTTATATGTCCCATGTCACATCGCATCTTTAATACTATAAATACTCATTATTGACTATCTTCGCTATGAAGAAATTATGTAAGCGTCTCTACATCATGGTTTCGTTTTTCCAATCTTACGTGTAACGCCGACAAAGTTAGAGGGAAAACAATACTTTATACCGGGAGGATCGACAAACTAACAGAATTAGATAGAGAAAGCGATATGGACCCTGAAAAGTGCACTCGGGCTGCATTCACAGAACGTCAGAACAGAGGAACACGTCTTGGGAAACATATTCGCCTGTGAGAGCGGCGTTTCAGTTGTGTTCGGTACTCTAGAGATGAAACTTAAAAATTGGGTGTGGATATGAGCGTGGAAAATGCGATGAGAACGCTGGAACAGTTGAAAGCTGTGAATATCGTCGTTGGAAATGGTGATGAGACGGAGGTTCACAAGAAATTGAGCGGGATTGATTATGAAACATGGACACTGGTCGAGATGTTTAGCATGGTTGATGGCGGTAAGCTTCCAGATGTTGAGATGTAGTGCGGGGTTTATATAGTGCTAAAGATACGGTGGATATATTTGGTGCGCAGAGCGCACCACGATTTGGCCGAACGTGCGAGCGAGTACCGGGAGTATGCCAAGTCCGGCCAGATCTATGACGAATACCGTAAAGGCTATGATGGGGGTTACGTGGAATACCGCTACGCCGACATTCTGCTGGCGCTGGGCGAAGCGATCATGAGGAACCACCCACGATTTGCGGGTTTGCTCCACGCTGGTGCGACAGCAAGAAGACGGTGCTGCCGGCGGATGTCCTGGCAAAGTACGCAGCCCCGATCGCCGACGCCATCCGCCAGGACATACGCGACCGCGAATTCCGGGATATATACAAGGCGCAGGGCGGGTGGCCGCTAGCCCTTTCGCTGGCAAAGGTGCCGCAGGATCTGCAGACCGACCAGACCATGCGCCACCTTATGGGCGGCTTTGCCAGGCGGGCTGCCAGAGAAGCAGGCGGCTACAGAGAGCATCTTCTCGCCATCCTTGTCCTTGCCCCTGGTGGTGAGGGTGATGTCCAGTTCACTGGCCATGGTGGCTGCATCCTCGCCGAATGATTCATAGAAATCGCCCATCCGAAACATGATGAGGGCATCGGGATGCTGCTGTTTTGCGTCGTAGTACTGGCGCATAGCAGGGCTGAGTTTTTGCATGGGGTAGACTCCGGTCGGGATGATGGGTGTATGAGGGGTATGTATTGGTTAGGGGAGTATTATTGTTTTGGGGTTTTGCGATGGAAGGGATAATATAGTGTGTATGGTTAGCGGCAAGGGTAACAATACAATATAACTAAAACGTTATATAACGAAATTGTTATATAACGAAAATGTTCTGCAACATAGAGGCTGTCCAGTGGTTTAGAGGCATACAAGATAGCAGGCAAGACAGCTCCTAAAGAGAAACTTATCGAATGCGCCAATATATGTATTGTGGAAAAACGGCAGGCTGATGCGCGAAAAGCACTGGTGGAAGCAAATAAGACGCAGGGTTGAAAAGTATTCCAAACTGATTTGAAAACTTGTTAGTCAAACAATATAAATTTCATATTTTGCTTCAATTATGGTTTCTTTAGGCTGCAGCTCATTGTTTGAAATCTTTTGGATTGGGGGATTTTACAACAAAAAATTCTAAAAATGGCGAATGTTCGTTCTGGACAAACATCTTTGTGTTGTACGGGATATTGATTATCGACCCATGCGGGTAGTCGTGTGCTTCCTGTTCTCCCAATCTTAGTTTCATTTCACCCTGTATGATGATTAAATACACATTTGAATTAGAAAAATGCTCGGGCATATTCTGTCCTTTATCCAGAATAATGTGGTTTATGTGAACATTTTCGTCGTTGACTATTCTTTCAACCAGTTTAACGTCTGAACTTTTAAAATCATACTTTATTTCTAACATTGTTCCACTAATCAGTAATGAATGGAGAATAAGGGCATAAAGGTTTCCACATATTCAGTACTTCTGATTATATGTGGTTCCGAATGAAAACAATTTTCGTCAACGACCATGCACGCCGCTACGCTCTGTACATGGCATCACAGTTGAACCACTAAATAAGAAAAATAAAGACATAGGATAATGCTATATTTAAATAGAAAAAGACTGAAGGAAAGTGTTTAAGGGTATTACTTTATGTGAAATTATAGTAATTGGTCATAATAAAATATATTTAGAGAATAAAATGAGGAAAACAAAATATCTTACATTGAAAAACATTTTGGATATTAATAAAAAAATATCTAAAATTGCATTAGGAGATGAAAGAATACCATTTGGTGCAAATTCTGATAATGAAATAGATAAGATTGAAAAATTGATTGAATGTACACCGAAAAATAAATCAATTATTGAAGTTGCCGCATATTATCTGAAAAATATAACTATATTACAAGCATTTTCTGACGGTAATCATAGAACCGCCATTGGAGCAGTTTTATTTTTTTTAAAACAAAATGATTATGTTTTCACATATAATATAAAAGATAGAAGCTCAACCCAACTTAGAAACGATATAGATAAAGCATGTTTTGAAGTTTACGGATACTCCTATCATGCAATGGATACAGATGTATTAAATGATGATGACAATCAGGTCTATTTAGTATGTTTAGATTTTATTAAAAAAAGATTACTTCAACCTAATTCTATCAGTACATCATACATTTCATAAAGTACTTCATCTATTAATTCTGCATCTTTTTTATTATCTATTTCTTCCATGAAGATATATCTATACTTACAAGTATTTATACTTATTTTCGTGTTTTAATTGAATTATCTCTTTTCCCTATTATTCCTTCCTTTCCTTCAGCAAGGTATTTAATCGTAAAATGAGGGGTTTGATTAGCAATAACTATCTCCGTACTAATAGTATAGAGTCTTCGTATACTTAAATAGAACGATTTTAAACTGTTGTTTCTGAAGTCTTCTAAATTAGGTATTGAGCTGTCAACCTACTGATTTTTAAGTACCATTACAGCAATATGACCACCAATTATCAATATGTAGACACGTGGTTTTGTAGACATGTGGTTTAAAATAAAATTCCTGATATTGCCTGCCCGAATACAGAATCTAACCAAAATCTAATTGACGCACATACTTCATTTAAAAACACACCTGTAAGGCAAATGGATTGATCTCAATGATAATATTAGAACTCGAACATGTATCAAGATCATACAATAATAAACAGATCATTGACAATATTCGAAAGACAGGAATCCATAAAATTCGATAATATGGGTAATAAG
>Ga0255371_10211_pt1 | contig 11300 bp, 10 predicted proteins | sample ANMaggSSYBR01I12_FD_182097 | JGI IMG/M metagenome (GOLD analysis project Ga0255371, IMG submission 182097) | Sediment cell enrichment communities from methane seep in Santa Monica Basin, California, United Staets - ANME aggregate JGI... | ecosystem: Environmental > Aquatic > Marine > Cold seeps >...
TGCTTGAAAATTGGTTGTTCCTGGCCTGAGATCACGGCCCACGTCCGGTAATCTCCCCAGTCGTGCCCGTCCCATACACCCATTATATCCAGAATGGCATAGGCCATGTAGGCGTTGCTGACAATGTACCTGGAGCCGGGTTTATCGTTTACCCCCAGGTTCCACAGCACTTCATCAGCAGCCTCTTCAGACTGGGCAGTGAAAAATGTGGATGCGCCAGGGGCGTGGTTGGTGCGGCCGCCGATGCCTGCCTGGAAGGGGTTGGCGTTGGGGATGCGGTGGCCGAAGTAGGTAATGACATGACCGTAATCCCACCAGGACATGACGCCGTAGGCGGTGTCAGGGTACTGGAATGTTTCACCTGCAGGTGGGCGGTCGTATATGGCATCGAAGTCCAGGCCCGGGTCCGGTGTGTTGTAGCGCATCCAGGTGAGGGATTCGTGCCACTGGTAGTAGTCTGAACTGGTGGTACCGCCGGCTGTGGAGCGGGATGCGACATTGAAGTTGGGCAGGAATACTACCATGATCACGATAGCGACGATGAGGGCGGAAAGTAGGTGGCGGGTCAGGTCTGAGGCGAGGAATTCCTGAAGGGAGCGGGGGGTTGAGACCTGGGTTCTGAATCTACTTGAAATGTCCTTCAGACCTGCGATGTCGATAATTCCTATCCCTATGAAAGCTGAGAGTATGGCCACGTTGACTGAGTAGTAGTAGAACCAGCGATTTTGGGCTGTTGTGAGGGCGAACATGGTGATGCACCATATGAGGAACAGGGCTTTCTCTGGCTCCCATTTGCGGAATATGAGAAGGGCTCCTATGGCTACCATGGCGAGCAGGGCGATGTAATAGGTTGATACGAATTCAAATATGCCGGGGTAGCTGCCGCCGAAGTTATTGGGGTAGCTGGCATAGCCGAATATCATCTGGTGAGTGGGGGGTGAGGCTTCGGCGATGGTGAGGCCGCCGCCTGTGTGGGGCTGGAAGATGGAAAAGAATCTTTGAAAACTTGAGAATACCCCCGGAACGAAGAGTTTTGCTATGACCAGGCCGATGGCGTATATGCCTGCTATGGTGAGGGGGTAGTAGATTTTATCGATGTTCTTTTCTCTTATTTTAAAGGATAATAAGCCTAAGAATAGGAAGAATACGGCGCTGCCCAGGGTGATTAGGATGTGGAGGTAGGAGTAACGACCAGCCGAAAATCCATTCAATGGGTCTACAAAGAATACCACCAAGGGGAAAGCAGATAAGAATGTAATAAAGCTCACCAGAAACAGTCCTTCAACAGACCTTCCGCGCATGTGGTCTATGATGTACTGAAGAACAATGAATATGGCAACAATGCCGCCGAAGAATACACCACTGGACCATTGGAGCATATATAATCCAAAGGTAATTCCGGCAAAGATGGAAATGATAACATGAGGCTTTAATTTATTCCAGTTCTTATTCTGGATGTCATTCAGTGAAATGTCTTTACCTTTGACTGATTTGACTGCCATAATGAAGAACATGAGGAATAAAGCACTGAAGAACACCTCGCCTGCATGGTGATCTGAGAAACCCATTATGGAACGGGATAATATTTGTCCAGGCATCACTGCAACCATGAAAGCAGCTAACAGTCCGACACGCTTGTCAAATACGTCCCTGCCAATGAAGTAAATTGGGAATACTATTAGTGCGCCAATTATCCCTGGGAAATATGCACCCACAGTTCGTGTCAGTTCGAGAGTTGGGGAACCCGCTCCCAGAATTAATGAGGTGATTGCTATCATATATGTCCAGAGGGGGCCGAAATGCAGGGTTTGACCGGTTGGGTACAGTGTGAATACTTCATACCATATTCTATGCGGAAAATTATGAAGTAGATTTTCAACGAGGCGCATGTGGAATACAGCATCATCGGCAGCGAATCCAACTATACCACCTCTGAATACGGCATCATATGGCAGTACAGTGCGAATGTAAAGGCTAATACCGAAAATAAATAAAATTAATGGCGTATAAATTGAAATTTTATTGTACAAAAAATTAATAATATAGCTTCCCCTTGAATTTGAATCAGGCACATCGTTTATTTTGTCAGTCAATTTATATTCCTCATATGAGTCAAAGAAGATATAATTATAATGACACCATACTATAATAGAAATGTAAATAAATGTTTTGAATGAATTTTTGAAAGATTTAAATATAAACTAATAGAGTTGCAGTGAAAAAATGTTTAATCTACAGTATTGCAGGATTTAAAGATGAACAAATATTAACACAAATATGTTCTGTCATGCGCCACCACAGCCCAAATAGCAGTGACTCTTTTCTGGATACTGGAATTGATTGTGGTCATCAGCAGCTAAGCATTATCGACAGTGAGTGCGGGCATAAGCCAATGTACAACGAAGATGGATATTTACAGATTGTTTGACGCGGCGATGCTACCATCCGGGACTGCGCTACAGCCTAGAATCGAAAAGTAACATGTTTTGCACAGTATCATAATCTAGAAGTTATCACGTATCATTATGAAAAATACGGTGTTAATCTTTTTGAGCAACTTCACAGCATGTTCATGTTCACGTGAAGTGATTAAAAAAGCAGGTTTCTTTATAGATTCAGTGCCATATTGACGTAAATCTTTAATGAAAAATAAGCGGTGAATAACAAACATAAATAGAGATGAAATGGAGATACTTATGAAAATATGTATGTTAACCACAGTTCATCAACCATTTGACACAAGAATATTCCATAAAGAATCAAAATCTCTTCAAAAAGCAGGACATACAGTAACATTGATTGCACCATCAGATACTGCAAGCAAGAACAATGTGGATAGAATACACGTAATTACTGTTAAAAAACCAGATTCGAAAATACTGCATCCAATTACCATGCTGCGGGTTTTTATTGCAGGGTTACGTCAGGATTCTGATGTTTATCATTGCCACGAACCGGGGTCATTGTTTGTTTGTACATTTCTCAAGCTACTTCGACGAACTAAATTGGTGTACGATGCACATGAACATTTTCCTTCAATCATATCGGAAAACTCACTGTTTCCAAAATTTTTAAAACAATTCGTAGATAAAATTGTAGATATATCCGAAAAAACATTATGTGAATTTGCAGATATTATTATTACTGTAAATCATTCTCTCGAAAACAGGTATGAAAAAATAAAGGATGTTGTGGTTTTATTTAATGTCCCGATTTTAGATTTATTCAATGTGTCAAATTCAATAAAAAAAAAAAGTGTAATAATATCACTTGGGAATATTAGTGAGAAAAGGGGTTTTGATAAATTATTATTTTCGATGAAAAAAATAAAACAGACCAAACCCAACGTAAAGTTATTGATACTGGGTCATATTCTAGACACGAATAAATTTTCAACATGGGTTGATGATTATATTAAAACCAACGGATTAGAAGAAAATTTCGAACTGATAGATTGGATTCCCCATTTTGATGTTGTCAGATATATTGAAACCTCGACGGTTGGCATAATATTATTTCAACCTACACATTATAATAATCTAATTGGTTTGCCAAACAAATTATTTGAATATATGGCATGTGGGATTCCAGTAATAGCAAGCAATTTCCAAGAAATACGTATAATTGTTAATAAGTCAAATTGTGGAATCCTCATAGACCCCACCAACAGCCAGGAAATCACAGATGCAATCCTCTGGGTCCTGGAGCACCCCGAAGAAGCAAAGCAGATGGGCGAGAACGGCCGCCAGGCAGTTGAAGAAACATACAACTGGGAGAATATGGAAAAACGTTTATTCAAAGTGTATGAGGAACTATCATGAAAATCATATCAATCATCGGAGCCCGGCCCCAATTTATTAAATGCGCTCCACTCTCTTGTACCATCCGCCGTGAGTATGAAGAGATTCTCGTGCACACTGGCCAACACTACGATTCCAGTATGTCAGATGTATTCTTTGATGAACTTAACATCCCAAAACCAGACTATAACTTAGGTATAGGCTCAGGTACGCATGGCGAGCAGACCGCTTTGATGCTTATAGAGATTGAAAAAGTACTCATGAAAGAACAACCTGACCTCGTGCTGGTGTATGGCGATACCAACTCTACCCTTGCGGGTGCACTGGCAGCATCCAAGCTGCATATCAAAGTTGCACATGTGGAGGCAGGTCTGCGTTCATTTGACCGCAGCATGCCAGAAGAGATTAACCGTGTATTGACAGATCACATTTCGAATCTAATGTTCTGCCCTACCGAAACGGCTGTCAAGAACCTGAAGAAGGAAGGTATCACAGACGGTGTTTACAACGTAGGCGATGTGATGTTGGATGCACTGGAAAATAACAGAAAAGTAGCAGAAGAAAAATCAACAATCCTTGATGATCTTGGTTTACCAACAAAGGGGTTCATGGTTGCAACCGTACACCGCCCTTCTAACACCGATAGCAAAGAGAACCTTTCAGCAATCGTAAAAGCATTTTGCACCACAAGTGAAACAATCGTGTTCCCTGTCCACCCAAGAACCGAGAAATACCTGAAAGAATACGGGCTCTGGGATGAGCTATGCCAGCATGTCAAGATCATACATCCGGTTGGCTACCTCGACATGCTAAACATGATGGCAAATTCCAACAAGATACTCACAGATTCCGGCGGCATCCAGAAGGAAGCCTATATGCTGGGCGTGCCGTGTGTGACCATGCGGGAGAACACCGAATGGGTAGAGACTGTGGAGAATGGCTGGAATGTGCTCGTGGGGGCAGATTATGGGACGATTGTGGATGCAATTGCGGGATTTGAGGGGGCTAATGGTAGGGGAGATGTATTTGGGAGAGGAGATGCGAGTGAGAAGATACTGGAAATAATATAATAATTCTTGTGAATATAGAGTCATGTTTATGTACAATAGTAGAATTATGATAAGCTATGGGCAGTGATGCTATAAATCCAAATCTTGTTGCAACAAAGATCAGTGAGATTCAGCAGTCATTGGAAAGATTAAACGGCATCTCCTCAAAAGGCAGGGATGTTTTTTTAACTGATCCAGACCTGATAGACTCTGCTAAATACAGGTTGATAACAGCAATCGAAGCATCCATATCGATATGCAACCATATCATAGTCAGGAAATTTAAACGAGTGCCTGAAAGTTATTCAGATTGTTTTACAATCCTGCATGAATGCGATGTGATAACGGCAGAGCTTGCTGAAAGGTTGGGGAATATGACAAGATTTCACAACATGCTTGTGCATATCTACCGGGAGATCGATGATGAAAAAATATTTGAAATACTGACTTCTGATCTTGTTGATTTTGAGAATTATATTAAGGAAATAGTGCGCTTTCTGGAATAGATATGATTGGACAGAGATTCAAACCCGATAATAGGGAGAAAAACAGGATACGTAGGATACTAAAAGAGGTAATTGCTTCCATCAGGAAAGTGGAATTTGCCTATGTCTATGGAAGTTTTCCGGAAGATAGGGGATTCCATGATATCGATGTGGCTGTATATCTCACCAGGACAGAACATGTGGACCCACTCGAATGCGAGTTGTCCATCGCCTCGATGCTGGAGCGGAGGATCAGGTTACCGGTGGATGTCAGGGTGCTGAACCATGCCCCCAACTCCTTTTGCTATGAAGTTACACGGGGAGAGGTCATATTCAGCCGTAATGAGGAAGTGCGGTTTTGTTTTGTTGAGAGAACGTGGAACGAGTATCTGGATTATAAGCCTGTGGTGGAGAATATTCTGCATGAACTTGCAGAGTGATTAGGGAGGTTGTACTCTGTTTAATCTGATTTTGACACGATATGAAGAATCGCACAGATTCCGGCGGGGTCCAGAAGGAAGCTTAGATGCTGGGCGTGCCGTGTGTGAGCTTGCGGGAGAATACCGAATGGGTGGAGACAGTTGAGGATGGATGGAATGTGCTGGTTGGGGCGGATTATGAGGGGATTGTGGATGCAATTGCGGGATTTGAGGGGCAGATGTGTGGGGTGATGTGTTTGGGAGTGGGGATGCGAGTATGAGGGCTTGTGGGGTGTTAAGGAATGGATAAGACAATTTGTGTAATAGGACTTGGTTATATTGGTTTACCAACAGCCAGTATGTTTGCAACGCATGGTTACAAAGTAATTGGTGTTGATGTCAATGACAGTATTATTAATAAGGTAAATAATGGACACCCTCATATAGAAGAGCCCGGATTAAAGACACTTGTTCAGGCTGCAGTCCTCTCGAAAAATTTAATAGCATCTAATGAGCCATATGATTTTGATGTGTTTATAATCTGCGTCCCTACACCTCTCGATACTACATCATGTACATCTAATTTAAACTATGTACGTGCAGCAGCCAACTCCATTATACCACATCTCAAAGCTGGATCACTTGTTATTCTGGAATCAACTTCCCCTCCAGGAACAGTTAATAAAGTACTGCTACCAATCCTGGAAAAATCTGGATTAAAGGCAGGAATTGATTTATATGTGGCTCATTGTCCCGAACGAGTGCTTCCTGGAAGGATACTCGAAGAACTTGTCGAAAATGATCGAATTATCGGCGGCGTTAATGAAGAATCGGCTAAACGAGCCGAGAAATTGTATAAAAGTTTTGTAAGTGGAAATATATATTTGACAGATGCAACAACGGCAGAGATGTGTAAACTTATGGAAAATACCTACCGGGATGTGAACATTGCGCTTGCCAATGAGCTGGCGAAAATATCGGAAAATATAGGTATTAATGTATGGGATGCTATCGATCTTGCAAATAAGCATCCGCGTGTGAATATCCATCAGCCCGGTCCGGGGGTTGGGGGTCACTGCATCCCCATTGATCCATGGTTCATTGCAGAAACGGCACCAGATGATGCTGATCTGATTAAACTTTCGCGGCGCATCAATGATGGAATGGTTGAATATCTGGCTAATAAGATCAAAGCGATAATAGGGACAAGTGGTGTCGTAACTATTTTTGGTGTGGCGTATAAAGGGAATGTAGATGATGCCCGGGAATCACCGTCATTGCGCCTGGCAGGATTATTAGTTGAGTTGGGATATCATATTAAAATACATGATCCACATGTGCATGAATTCAAATATGAATTGCAGGAACTGTCCGACGCGGTGCAGGGGTCAGATTGTATAGTTGTTATGGTGGACCATGATGATTTTAAAAACATCTCAAATGGAAATATTCAGAAGATTGGTGCATGGATGAGGAATAAAAATATAATTGATACCCGAAACTGCCTGGATCACAATTCATGGATGTCAGCAGGATTCGATATAAAGGTGCTGGGGAATGGTGCAAAATGATATGTATAATTATAGGGACCCGTCCCGAGATCATCAAAATGAGTCCTGTTATAAGAGAATGCGAGAGGCTGGGACTGGATTACTTTGTGTTGCATACAGGTCAGCATTATTCCTATGAGATGGACCGAATTTTCTTTGATGAACTGGAACTACCGGATGCTAAGTATTATCTGGATGTCGGTTCTGGTAATCAAGGTAAACAAACCGGATTGATGCTCGGGAAAATAGAAGATATCTTGCTCGATGAAAGACCGGATGTTATTTTGGTACAGGGCGATACAAATACAGTGTTAGCCGGTGCGCTTGCAGCGTCTAAATTGCATATTAAGATTGGTCATGTTGAAGCCGGGCTTCGAAGTTTTGACAGGGATATGCCAGAGGAAATTAACAGGGTAATAACAGACCATATTTCGGATTATCTATTCGTACCTACAGATGTTTCGAAACAGAATTTATTAGCGGAAGGAATTACCGATGGGGTGCATGTCGTTGGAAACACAATTGTTGATGCGACTTTCCAGAATCTTGTGATTGCCAAGAGCAGGTCTAATATCGTGGAAGAACTAAATCTCAAGAAGTATTTTTTAGTCACACTTCACAGAGTGGAAAATGTTGATGATAAACAAAGATTGGAAAATATCTTGACAGCTTTTGAGCTGCTCTATGAGAAATATAGTGTCCCATTGATCTTCCCAATGCACCCCCGCACAAGGAAGCAGATCAAAGAGTTTGGTCTGGAATACAGGTTATTCGATGGACTCAGAGTTATAGATCCTGTGGGATATCTGGATTTCTTGATGCTTGAATCTAACGCAACATTGATACTTACCGATTCTGGCGGGGTCCAGGAGGAAGCTTGTATATTGAATGTTCCATGTGTTACTTTAAGGGATAGTACTGAAAGACCTGAAACGGTTGAAGTAGGTAAGAATATTGTGGCTGGATGTGAATCATGGAATGTTTTATCTGCTGTAGGGGAACTATTAAGTTCAATTTTATCTGATAATAATCCATTTGGTGATGGCAGAAGCTCTGAAAGGATTTTAAATTATATTGGGATTAAGTCGTGAGTGCAACATTCTAAATAATATAAATGTAAAGTGTATGGTTCAGTGTTGCGAGTTTAGTAAATTGTTCTTTAAAAATGTGTCACGCAGGAAATTAAAACTATGCCAATAAAGAAAATCGTAAATGATTTTAAAAAAGATCTGACAGGAAAAACAGGACGGCAAACTTCTACGTTATTTTTAACCCAGATTGCTGCCTTTTTTTTAGGTATTTTCACTGGCATTATTAACACAAGAACATTAGGTCCAGAAGGGTATGGAATTTTGGCATTTTTCTTTTCTGTTACTTCTTTTACAGTTCTGTTCTTCAGGTTTGGTTTCTTCAGTGCAAGTGGATTACTGATTGCTCAGGCAAAAGAAGAGAGAAAGGAAAGAGAATTAATCGGTGCTTCAATTGTTGCAGCATTTTTCATTGGTGTGTCTTACGCGATATTTATATTCGTCCTGAGTTTTTTTGTTGATGATATTTTCCATACAGATGTCGGCTGGATTCTAAGGGGCACTTCTATTTTGTTAATTCCTCTACCATGTACTTTTTTAATTCCGCAAATTGGCAGAGGCACGAATAAGATCGAGAGATTGGCTGCATTTAACGTGGTTCCCACAGCCTTTTATCTTGTAGGAGCGTTGGTGCTTTTGAAAATGATTCAAATTGAACCATTTCATTTTATTTTCTTACATCTTTTTGCTACAATATTCGGCATTTTTGTTGTTATAAAACTTTTTCATCCCGTGTTTAGTAATGTAAAGAATAATCTAAGGGAAATCTGGAAGAAGACAAAGGAATATGGGTTTCATCTATATATGGGGCAAATTACAACACAATCCGCATATAAGTTAGATAAAATTTTTATTACATTTTTTGTAAATACTACTCAACTTGGATTTTATTCTTTAGCTTTGTCAATAACCTCACCAATGGTAGGGCTTTCCAGCGCTTTATCCATGAGTTTGTTTAAGGGATTTGTTGAGATGGACAGGATTCCCAAGAAAGTTATTTATTATAATTTCTTATGGCTTGCTGTTGGTATTATTGGATTGGTAATATTTGGGAAATATATTGTTGTTTTGCTTTTCACAGAAAAGTTTTTACCTAGTGTTTCTTTGATATTACCATTGGCTCTAGCTTGCTTGTTTCAGGGTATGTATCAGCCGTACATTAGCTTTTTAGGGGCAAAAGGATTAGGAGTAGAGATGAGAAACGCGGGATTTATCGCATCAGCAGTTTATTTAGCAACAAATATAATATTTATACCTCCTTGGGGTGCTTATGGTGCAGCAGTAGCAACTGCAATTTCTACGGCGTTTGCTTTGCTTATTAACATCTACATCTACAAAAAATATTTATACAGTGGGGGAGGATGTTAGTTCATGAAGAATATTCTTCCATTATTCCAAACGAAGGATTGAACTTCACAACATCTTCTGGTGTACCAAGGACATGAACTTTTTTTTCATCAATTTGTTTTATTTGGATTTTCATATTCTTTTTTATCATCCATTGGTAGAGTGGTGCTACATATTTTTCTTTGTACTTATTTTTCATGAGTTTGGGTTGTTCAGTGTATGCTTCTTTGAAATATTCCCATTTGCCAAAGTAATAAAATCCGATTGTTGCCAGATCAGATATTTTTTCTTTTTCCGCAACAGCAGTGACAAAATCATTATCGTCCAATTTCACAAAACTCCACTGATCCCCTTCTGCAGCAAATATTGGGATAAATCCATCACCCACAATATATTTTTTTAATAATTCTCCTTTTTCAACATAGGTATCAATGTTGTATATGACCACAGGTTCAGAATCTTTAATTAAAGAATCAGCTAAATAAGCTGTTGTTGCTTGTCCATCTGTTATTTCAGATATTTGTAAAATTTCAAAGTTTGATATTCCTAAATCGTGGCATTCTTCTTGAATGAATTTTTCAGATTGATGTTTTTTTTGCGTAATGAAAATGAATGTTTCATCAAAAAAGTCATTCAGACTTGATATGGCAAAGTGAAAAAGTGTCGTATTATTAACTTTTATCATGTGTTTCGGTTCTTCAAAGCCGACTTCTCTGAACCTTTTTCCTTCTCCAGCCATCGTAATTACCAATTTCATATTTTCACCTTAAACAAGTTTCATTGAATTTTTTTATGCCAACTGAAATCATACAATACTGTCTTTCCACGTTATCGTTGTGCATAGGTGCCATACTTAAAAATAACAAACTTTCAAGTAATTCAATGATATACGTTTTCCCATATTTTTGTTTTATTTTTTCATGAAACATTTTGCATATATTTTCATGTTTTTCCTCTAAATAAATTGAATAATTAATCGATTTATTTTTCCTAACCACATTGACTTCAAAAAGGTCATTAATTATAAAATCATAGTGCCCACAAACACTGTGCATCAGTTTAGCTAAGTCATATCGGTAATCACCATATATATCATAAGAACCAAATCTTCCTCTTGCATCTATGAGTTTAATTATTTTATTCCTTGTATCAAAGAAGATATTTGGTAGACATAAGTCACCATGGATAATATTCAAATACGATAGATCAAAAACATTAAACTCGTTTAATACTTCATCTAAATTGTCTATGATGTATCTCAGTGATTTATATTCAATTCCATTGATTTCTATCACATCATTCTCAAAAAAGAAGCTGAAACGTTCATCATCTTTTAAAATAATTAGTCTCTCGACAGTTTTAAAATAATACATATCACGTAATGCGGTTTTTATATTATTCATTCCGGCATCGCACTTATATTTCTTGAGTTCATCAATCAGTGTAAAAATCAGATTAAAAATAGTATCCCAAACATATAGTGGATAGGAACCGTAAAGATAGACATCAGTCAAACAGGGATATCCTACATATTCCATTTTAATAAAAGGATTCAAATTGTC
>Ga0255371_10213_pt1 | contig 11259 bp, 9 predicted proteins | sample ANMaggSSYBR01I12_FD_182097 | JGI IMG/M metagenome (GOLD analysis project Ga0255371, IMG submission 182097) | Sediment cell enrichment communities from methane seep in Santa Monica Basin, California, United Staets - ANME aggregate JGI... | ecosystem: Environmental > Aquatic > Marine > Cold seeps >...
GATGAATGACCTTTCTGGATCACCGGGTCCATGTCAGCCGGTTTTGTGTGAGGCATGCCTGCGCCACAGGTGTTTTGATCTGCCAGGGCATTGCTGTCAATGGTTGCCCTCAAAAGGCCGGCCCGGGACAGGTTTGTACTTGAAAACCTTGCGCCGGCCAGTCTTGTATTAACCAGGCTTGCTGCATACAGGTTTGCATTCTCAAGATCTGTATGTTCCATATTTGATCGGTCAAACAGGGCATGATGGGCATCGGCCCCGGCAAGAGAGGCATTTGACATGTCCGCGGACTCCAGATCGCTCATGGAAAGATCCGCATTGTTCATATTTGCGGAAGTCAAGCAGGCATTTGACAGGATAGAGGCGCCACACCCGGCATGGGCCAAATCGGCCCTGCTCAGGTCCATGCAGGAAAGCTCTGCGCGGTCCAGGTCTGCATGCACGAGGTTGATGGTTTCTGGCCGTGCCTTCCTGAACATTTGCTTCAGTTCTTCGATATTGCTGATTTTGCCGTCTAATGAATGGGCAAATCGAATGGCCCAGTAAAGAATGAAAAGAGCGTTCTCGGATATCTGCTTTTGATATTTTTTCGCAAGGATTCCCCTGCTTATTTCAACAAGAAGATCTTTGTCCAATAGCCTGCTCAGAAAGAGGATGACCTCCTTTGAAAGCCGCCTGATGTCAAGGCATTCAATGTTGCCTTGTCTTAACCGTCCTATTAGACGCCGGGCAAGGAAAAATTCCATAAACGACCTGTGCGCAAACCCGTAATTGCCATAATCGTCTCTTGTGAGAAACGACGCTGTTCTGATCTCACTGGATGCGAGCTCAATATCTGTTGAGGATACAACGGTCTTTTTTTCTTTAAGATAGTTGCCCAGCACCTCGTTCAGTACGCTGTAATGCAGGCTGTCTGTCTCCTGGGTCCAGAGCCTTTGAGCAATCTCCTCAACGAGGAACTCCCTTCCTTCCCTGGTGAGCTCATGTCGCCAGTCATCCTTTTCTTCCCAAATCCGAACGTAGGTGGCATAAAGGTCGGCTGCCTGAACACCCTCACTTCTGTTGCTGATTTCAGGCAGGGATTTCACGATCATATCAAGAAGAACGGGCCTCGCGGAAAGATCTTTCAGGTTATAGATATTGTTGATTGTCTTTTTTGCATCAGGCCAGGTATCAGGCAGGGTTTTCTTAAGATACATCTCTATCTGGCTGCCGCTGAATTCTTGAAGATACCCGATGGAATATCCGGCCTTGCCCTTGATGGCACGGTAAAGGGCGGTAGATGTTTCGGACAGGCCCGTGTTTTTCAGTTTGAGGGTCTCTTCGGTCTCAGCGCGGTCTCTGAAATAGTGGGTCCTGCACGTGAGTATGATTTTTGCTTTGCCCGTAAAGGCCCTGTTGAGTTCAAGGAAATTCTGCATGGTCAGTGCGGCATTGGTCCGGGTGGCCATTTCATCAAAGCCGTCAAAGATCAGCAGGATTCTTCCTTCCCTGAGCAGAAGGAGAATGGTCTCGGGCGATACGTTCAGTTGTGCAGTCTTCAGGAAATGGTTATAGATGATATTTTCAAGTCCAAGCGCCTTTTGTGCGTCTTTCAGATTGATGAGAACAGGCACACGATTTTCGGTTTTGTCATTCTCATATTCCAGAGCCATGTCATAGACCAAACGCTTTGACAATGAGGTCTTCCCCGTGCCGTAATCACCGAGGAGAGTGAAATGCCCTCCCCCATCCTGGTTAAGCCATTGGTTGAAAAAGTTGAGCACAGGGACCGCGCCTTCACTGTCTTCAACAACAATGTCCTGTTCAACATAATTCTTTTCCAGTTCAGTGCCCGCATACAGGGTCTTGATACCACTCACATACTTGTCGAAATTTACGATATTGTTTAACAGCTCATGGTATGTCATGACCTTGATACTCAAAGATGCGGCATATTTTCTTGCCTCTTTTGTGAAGCCCTTTCTCGCTACAATGATGGCGCGACAGAAGGAAAAGCTGTTTCTCACGGATTTCAAATTGTTTTCCACCTCGTCAACCACTGTTTTATCAACGTTTTTCTCCCAGTCCTTACATTCCACGATATAGTGCCGGGATTCTATCTGATCTTTCCGCGTAAGAAAGATGTCGATCTGGCTCCCTCCCATTGTTTTGTCCACTTCGGCCTCATAGCCCATGAGTCTGAAAAGCTCAGCGGTCTTGTTCTCAAACTCCCTTGCTTTGGAGTACGAAAAACTTTTTCGTTCAAGTTCAGTCGGGTCGGGCCCCACTCTCTCGCCTTTGCCCTGTGCAAGGAGATAATCTCTTTCCTCTACAAGGGTTTTGCATATTTTCACAAAACGTCCGCTGTACTCCTCGTTGGGATATTGTGCTGTCCACACGGTTTCATTAAATGCCACCTCTGTGTTGTAAGGGATCTCAAAATGGGGAATAAGGTTGTATTCCTTCCATTCTCTGCGTCTCTTCTCTCGAAGTTCGGGCCTGTCTCCCGGCACCATGGAAGCGACAAGAAAGGTCTTGTAGTATCTTTCAGCCCGAAGACCGGTCATCCTGTTTTCATCTGCCAGGACGTTGTGTATTGAACGTATTCCTTTCAGATTCTGACTGCCGTAGTTAAACACAAGAAAGACCACGTCAGGAAGCTGCACACAGCAGACCCCGCCGATATCCGTGTAGCCGGTGCGAGAATCAATAAGGATGAAATCCGGATGAAAAGCTTCAAGCTGTCTCCGGATAAGTTCAAAAAGCCGGTAACCGGCTGTCCGGTCATTTGCTTCAGCGGTCCTGCCAAAGAGCTTCTCCCATTCAATGGCATTGAATTTCCCGGCATAGGCAGCATCATACTTGATGTCGCCCACAGGAAGAAGCCTGAGCTTCTCGTTTTCAGGATGGGTTACGAGATAGTTTGTAAACCGTTTTTCATCCAGATCTCTGTATCCCCTTTTTTTGTAATCAGAGACAATGTCAACAAAACCGCCGGAGATTTTTTTTGAAAGAGGCTCAAAATAGGGTATATTCTGAATCCCGGGCGCTTCCACATCCATATCCCAGATAATGACGGACTTGCCCATGTTGGTCAGGGCCACGGCCGTGTTTACCAGCGACAGGGTTCTCCCCACACCGCCTTTGAATGAATAGAAGGTCGCAATGAGCGTGTTTGTTGCCATGTTATGCCGCCATTAACAAACTTTTGGGGTCTTTGCCTGTAAAGCCGCCGATTATTAGTTTCATTTCCGCATCCATATCATCTTCCTTAGACACTAAGGTTGGCTCCATCTCCGATTCTTCGTCACTCATGTATGCCCTTCCGAGAAAGTCGAGCCGCACCAGGGTAAATCTTTTTTCCCGTTCCCTGACGACAAGGCTGTGATCCTCGAATTCCCTGAGAAGCTTTGCCAGATGCTGACTGCTGATCCCGAGCAATTGAGCCAGATCTTTTGACCGCAGGCCTGCTATGTTTTCAAAAAGGACCTGCATCAACCTTTGCCCGTGTTTTCTGGACGCGATAAAGCGGGCCTCTGACTGAGGATCGTAGTTGTCCACCGCAGCGCTGCAAAGATCGACAAAATGTTCCCACCTGTAATAGTACCGCTTGCCCTCGTTAGAGGATTTTAACGTATCCCCGAGATTGCTGTCCAGAAAGGCAAGCATGTCGTCGGCAAACGCATCTATCTGATCCGGCGTACCCTTGCGGATATAGTCTACAGCCATTCCGGTCAGCATGGCATCTATGTTGTGGAAATTATTGTCCCGCGCTTCCTGCTTGATAGATTGCTCTGCTGTGTCCATAAGAGCCTTTATGGGCCTTATGGCACTTAGCGCCGTGTCGAATATGGTGGCTGACATGTCTGCTGCCTGGTTCATGTCGTTTCTCCTTGTTAACCATTAGTTAATTAATCATGCCATGCTTGTCGGCAATTTGTCAAGCTTTTGTTAACTTGTTGTTAACTTCAGAGTTTAAAGGTCAACAAATCAAGATGTTCTCCGATAGCATATCCATAGCTTTGCCTCCTTTTGGGGAGGTAATGAAATGACACGTTTTTATGATTGGCGTCATCCCTTTCCATCGGCAGAAAGGAGACCATTCCAACAAAGGAAGATGCAGAATTAGTGTTTCCGAGCGCCCATGCAGTTTGTTGAAATCGGTCATTCTTAGAGCTCATGGCAGGAACAAAGAACAGGTTGATTCCCGAATGTTTGAACGCATGAAGATTGTCCGGATGAATGAAATCCAGGCATATGCAAACACAGATGCGTCCAAGGGGCGTATCGACGCAGCAAATGTGGTCGGCGCTCTTAATTCTTTCATAGCCCCCTGCTTTGGAAATCTTGAGGAGTCGTTTGAGTTCAGGCGTTTTCTTAACGTCATTTTGGTCAAGGGAAAAAGGTTGTTGCTTTTCCTGTCTCCAGAGAACCTGGCCGCCATGATTCAACACAGTAGATACATTGCAGATGTCGCCATTGTCTTTCCGAACGTGAAAAGAGCCAGCAACCACCATGACAAGACCATTTTGACCTGAAGAAACCAGCTCCCGGTTATTTGTGTAAAGCCACTCTCTCAAGGCTTCAAGCAAAGTCGGGTCTATGGTCAGTTCCGGCAAAACAAGTATGTTCACACCCTGTTGAACGCATTGATCAAGAAGGCAAAGAAGACGGTCTTTTGCAACATCAATATTCTTGACTTCTTCAAACCAGAATGGAGCAGGTTCCTTGTCAGGCCATTCATCAATCAAAGAATTGGTCTTGAATTCTAATCCTGCAAGGAAAGGCGAAATACCGATTTTCAGTCCCTTTTGGATTTCGCGTTTGATGTATCTACAGCTTCTCTTAAGGATGGGGTCCGGAATCATCAATACTATTTTTGGGTTCATCTCTTCAATTATAAAAATGTCCTGGAAGAAATCCGCAAGATTGTGAATGTTGACGCCAATCCTTTCAGGGTTTCGTATCGGTTCTGAAAGGCTTTCATATATTGGATTCGCAGGCCTGGGCGTAATTGTCAGCTTACCGGTTTTGATTGAGCCCATTTGTTTGATTTCACCAAGCCGTGCCTTGCCCATATACTTGGCGAGCGCCCTAAGCATGGAAATACAAAGAAGATTATAGTCATCATCAGTTGCGGTGTACTTCTCAATGATCGTCACAAGCTGGTCTTTTCCCTGATCATTTCCGGGGCCGTAGATTTTCATGAAGCAGTTGAAAATGCGGATGGATAGCTTTTCATAATGATTTCGTGCTGCCGTTTTCATCCATATCTCGTTAGATATCCTAATGAAATCGTCTTTGACAAATTGATACAGCTCACCAAAGAGTTTCCAGGGAGTGTTGAGCAGCTTTACGAAATCAATCATTTTCTTCTCAGTGTGTGCAGAGTGGGATATTGTTCAGGATTTGTATAATTTGTTGAATACAGCAAGAGCGGCTTAGATCCTGCGGCGTTTTTGGAGCGCCTTTACGTCCCAGGAGCTGTGTCGTCAATGAGTTGATGGTTATGAAGAAGCGCTCTGCTTAGCAACTTGGACGGTATACTACATATTGTGGCAACTTGAGTCAAGCAGATAGCCGGTTATGTAAAATAATGAGAAACTAAGCATGAATTATGTCTCATTTTTAAATTAGAGACATAATTGTATTATGAGACATTTTGCATATCTTTTCACTTATAATTGTATCTCAATATCCTGTTTTAATTCAAGGCGTTATTCCATTGTTGGAGTTTTTGTTATCAATGGCACATAGCTTGCAATTATAGACTTTCAGATAATTAATTTCACAAGGATAGAAGGAGGAAGGCGTATTAGTTATACGTCGACGACCGATAACGCAGTGAAATTATTTATCTGAAAGTCTATATTTTATTGTTTGCCAACTTCGAACCAAAGGAGGTGTAGTATGATGAAATTAGAAGATATAAACAAGAATCTTGACCTGTTAAATGACATAGACTGGGAGATGACACCGGAAATGGCTGTAACACTTTATCTGGAATGGGGTAATAATCCGGCACTGGGTAACAACATAATAAAATCAAAGAGAGATTTTTCTACTTATTTTGTAATAAATACATGGCATGAGCCGGTAATATACCTTATCCGTCGTAACAGTGAAGACGGCGTTGAACTTGCTACAATAAAGATGCCCAAAGGGATAGAAACCCGGTTCCTGGAGTCAGTAGGACATAATAAAGGCGTTTATTCTATTGAGGGTGAAGTTAAAGACTGGCTTAAAGGTGAACTCTATAATGCTTAAGATTTAAGTATTTAAGGATGTTCGCTTAAAAATCTGTACAAGGTGGCCCTTCCCACCCCGAGAAGCTTGGCGGCTCTTGATTTGTTCCCCCCCGTTTGTTCAAGAGCGGATTTTATTGTATTAAAGTCAAGCTTTTTAGAAGGGCCGCGTTTCAATCCCGGTTTATTGTTTTCTCTCAGCTCAACAGGGAGTTCATTTGGAGTAATTACGCTGCCGCTGCATTTTACAATGGCAAACTGAATAGCATTTTGAAGCTCACGAACATTTCCCGGCCAGGCATAATCCATCATTAAGGACATAGCTTCTTTAGATATTCTGGGAGGTTTTTGCTTATAATCTTCCTCAGCCTGTTTAAGAAAATGGTCGACGAGAAGTGGTATGTCATTTTTTCGTTCACGGAGAGAAGGAATAGTTATAGGTATTACATTTAAACGGTAATAAAGATCTTTGCGGAAATTTTTATTCTTTACTTCCTCTTTAAGGTCTTTGTTTGTTGCGCTGATAACTCGAATATTTACAGAGATTGTTTTTTCTCCGCCAACCTTTTCAAGTGTACCTTCCTGCAGAAATCTCAGAAGCTTGACCTGCACATTTTTTGAAAGTTCTGTAACCTCATCCAGAAATATTGTGCCCCTGTGGGCCAGCTCAAAGCGCCCCTTTTTATCACGTATAGCATCTGAAAACGCTCCTTTAACATGCCCAAAAAGTTCACTTTCTATAAGGCTTTCCGGCAATGCTCCGCAATTTATAGCGATGAATGGAGCACCACTTCTTTGACTTTCATTGTGAATAGCTGCAGCAACCAGTTCTTTGCCTGTGCCTGTTTCTCCAAAAATATGTACTGGATAATTATAGCTGGCGACATCTCTAATCTGTTGAAAAACCTGGAGCATTTTTGTGTCTTGACCTATGATGTTTGCAAAGCTGTTTAGCTTTCCGGCTCTTATTTTCAGGCTCAAAATATCAGTAACATCTCTTAGGAAAGCAATAACCCCAAAAAGTTTTCCATTTTCGTCATCCATCCTGTTAAACGACATTTCAATGTTCTTAATTTCTCCGTTTTTGTTTAAGATGTTAATCGTATATTCATAGTTATCCATAATTTCAGGGTTGTCTTTACTGAAAGAACAGCGTTCACCACAAAAGGGGACATCAAATACTTTGTGACAGTCCCTTCCCAGAACATCTTTTCTGCTGAAACCTGTAATTCTTTCAGCTTCATGGTTGAAAAAAAATATACGCCTTTTTATGTCATGAGCTATGATTCCATCCTTAAGATTATCAAGAACCCGTTCCAGGTTTTCCTTTATAGTAATAATTTTTTCAATCTTTGATTCAGTCATAATTATTTCCAAAAATGGTTTGCATTACACATCATTGACCTTCCCTATTTCTTTCCAACCCCAAAGTGTTTCGATTTTGCTATGATAAAAATCCTTCATAATTTAATAGTATAGGAATTTCCATTTTATGCCTAATGAATTCGGCAATATAGGACATATGAGTAAAAAGTGCCTAAAGTGAGCTAAAGTGCCTAAAATGCCTAAAGTTATGGTACGCCTTTGGCGTGCTATATATTTTCAGTGCTTGATTATAACTTCAGCCGGAAATAAAGTGAGCAAGGTTGTATGGTAAAAAAATTAAAATCGGCAGCGCCAAAGGCGTATTCCTTAACTTTAGGCACTTATGTTCGCACCGAAGGTGCGCTAATTTAATTAGCCGTAGCGGGCGCTGGTGTATCGATTTTTTTAAATTCTTCATTACAGATGTCATACTATGGCTTCAAGATATGGTCTCATTACCTTCGCCACTCTGCATATTTTGGCATAATACCAAAGCTCATCGTTTGAACAATGCCGCTCCCTGCGACATTCACGGAGGGCTTCCAGCGCAACATCTATACCTATTTTGTTTCGGTATTTGAAGCAGTCAGCTATAGTTTTTGCAGGATTATAAACTTTAATCTTTACGCCCTCAATATCGTGCACTTCTATACCTTCGTTCAGAGCAGAACCGGTGAATCTTACTACCCTTAGAGGAGGGTAATCAGTATGTGGTTTCCCGGCCCGTCGATCAATTGCAATCCAAATTTTATATGGACTCTGCGTGCCGATATGGTGAAACTGAAGTGCGGTTAGCAGGCAGAAGACCGCATGAGGGATTTGTTTTGTGACCTGAACCAGGCTGTGATGTTCAGTAACATCAGCATCAGCAAGTTCGTATAGACCTCGCTCTTTATCAGCAGGCCGTCCCTGCAGAGCCTCCTGAGTGATTCGTGGTGCAAACCTCTTGCAGTTAGGTCACTAACACGAACCGCCCCCATTTTTTTTACGATATCGAGTACTTGCTCTTTTTGGGTTTTGGGGGAATACATGTGCAAAATTATAGACATTTAGAAATAAATGTCAATACATTAGCATAGCAAAGTATAATTGCTTAATTTCTTTCTCATTTCTAATGTAGGTTGTGATTTGACTATAGGTTTTAGTTTATTCGAATGCAAATTTTTTCAACCTGTGCGGGTAGCCATTAGCTGTCAATCGTCATCTCTCCAAAATTTGTTATAATCAGAAATAATGTAGGAGCGGTTTTAACCGCGACCTATTGATGCAGATCACCAACAAATGTAAATTTACTCATATATGGTCGGGGTTAAAACCCCTCCTACAGGCAGTATATTCACAAATAGAAAAATGCTGAAAATAAAACCAACCAGAATTGTCCTTAACTTTATGTGTTTTTTTTCAATTGGTTTCATGGAATTATAATTATCTGCTCCGGCGTTGGTGTTTTCAGGCCAAGCTGGTTTTTTGCTATCTTTGCGAGCCGTTCCGGAGATTTCAGGCGCGCAAGCTCAACCTTCAAGTTATTTTGCAGATTTATAAGATTCCGATTTTTTTTATTTTCATTAGAAATTTCATACCCGGCTTTTACGCACTGCACTCTGCTCCATGTGTAAATTAAAAGCTCTGCAATAAAGACAGCCATAATGATTAACCAGATTATCACTATCCTTGTGCTGCAGACATTTTTTTTGGTTTTACGAGCCATAATTAAAATGAAAAATTGAAAATTGAAAATTGGTGGTACGCCTTCGGCGTGCTAATTTAAACAATTACAAAATGTTAAGTCGTTTGGGAAACTTTTATCATCAATTATCAATTATCAATTTTTCTATGGCTCTCATCCTTGCGCTTCTCGCCATTGGATTGGCTGCAACTTCTTCTTCTGTCGGCCGCAAAACTTTTTTGGTCAAAGATCGTATAACCCTTGTCTTATTGCAAACACACCTTGGCAGAGCCGGCGGGCATATGCACCTGCCTTCCAGAAGTTTTATTTTTCTTTTTACAATCCTGTCTTCAAGTGAATGAAATGATAATATGCAGAACCTGCCTTCAGGCTTCAACAAGTCAAAGGCGGTTTCCATGAATGAATTGAGTATATTCAGCTCTTTGTTAACAGCTATTCTAACAGCCATAAACACCCGAGTGGCAGGGTGAATCCTTCTCCTGGATGATGCTTTACCGGAAACGGTTTTGCATACGATTTCCGATAGCTGCCTGCTGGATTTAATTTTTTCTTTCTTTCTTACATTAACTATTTTTCGCGCTATTTTACGTGAATAGCGTTCCTCTCCATACTTAAAAAAAATTTCAGCCAGGCTTTTTTCATCCATCGTATTTATCAACTCTTCAGCCGTTGTATCTGATTCAATGTTCATCCGCATATCCAGCGGTTCATCTTTTCTGAAGCTGAAACCCCGTCCACTTGAGTCGAGGTGATGAAATGAAATTCCAAGATCGAGAAGAATGCCGTCTACAGCAGTAATATTTAATTGTGAAAGAATTTTCGGAAGATTTATAAAATTATCATGAAAGAGATGGATATTTAACTCGTATGGCTTTAATTTTCTTTTTGCGTTTTTTATTGCGTCTATATCCTGATCTATGCCGATCAGAATCCCATCTGGAATAATTTTTTCCAAAATGGCGCTCGCATGACCTGAACCGCCAAGCGTACAATCCGCATAGATTTTCCCTGGCTTACAATTAAGGTAATGGACAACCTCGGTTAACATTACAGGAATGTGTTTGTACGACATAGGATTAAAGCCCTAATTTTGCTATTTCGTTGCTGACAGCCTCCTTTTTCATATCTTCTTCCATCTGCACTACTTCCTGCTCGTAATTTTCCTTAGACCATATTTCAAAATGAACTATCTGCCCCACAAGTACGATTTCCTTTTCAAGTTCCGCATACTGCCTTAAAACAGGTGGAATCAGGATACGGCCCTGCTTGTCACAATTACAATCAGAGGCACCCCCTATGAATACCCTTCTGAAGCGGCGCATATACTCGCTTGTTTCAGACATTGCCAAAACTTTGGATTCTATCTTGCTCCATTGATCAAACGTATAGGCAAAAAGGGCTTTATCCAGCCTGGTAACTATAACTCCGTCACCGCCTCCGGCTTTTATGACATCACGAAATCTGGCCGGAATTATTATACGTGCCTTTGAATCAATTGTATTAAAGGAGCTTCCTCTGAACATAAATCACCATCGGAGACCTTTGCAAAATTGAACATTTTTCAAAAGTCTCCATTGATATCCACTTTTTTCCACTATATTTTTGTCAAATTACATTATTCAACAAAAGTCAAGAAAAAAATATACCAAATTGATTTATTTTTATAATAATTCATAAATGTTAAAGGCTTCAAGATATATTAATTTTATGTGGAGTTTTGTGGGGTTCTTAATTAGTGCCCGAACGAAAACTAGAAAGTTTTTTCAAGTTCAAGGAAGGCGCAAATTTTAACCGCAGGAATACATGGGGTATTTTGAGGATTAAAATTTAAGCCTGACGCAGAAATTGGGAAAATTAGCAGTTTTCGTTCAGGCACTAATTAGCAGGGGCCAACTCGTGTTGTTTAACATCTGGCTTGCAGAAAGCCTTGTGTTTACCGGCCTGGAAGGCAAAATTGCTTGAAATCGTTCGCAAAAGATT
>Ga0255371_10214_pt1 | contig 11183 bp, 14 predicted proteins | sample ANMaggSSYBR01I12_FD_182097 | JGI IMG/M metagenome (GOLD analysis project Ga0255371, IMG submission 182097) | Sediment cell enrichment communities from methane seep in Santa Monica Basin, California, United Staets - ANME aggregate JGI... | ecosystem: Environmental > Aquatic > Marine > Cold seeps >...
TCTTTTTTAAGCCATTTCTCAATAATTCCTGATTCCATATCAGGGCCAAGCTTTGGCATTATCACTTTTTGCATAAATACACCTCTAAAATCACTTATTATTTGTAATTAAGATATTTAAAAGTACCTATTCGGAAATATTATAATTACTTATAATATATTGCTATAATTAGAACTAGAAATTTTTAAATCAACCTCTTATTTTTTGAGAATTTCCCTTACTTTTCCAATTATATCTTTGACTCTAGGGACGCAATATTCGTCAAGATGATAATTAGCAGGTATTACAATATTTGGTGCAGCTAACCTATAAATTGGAGAAGTTAAATAATTAAAAGCATTTTCTGATATAATAGCGCTGATTTCGCCACCGATTCCTCCTCTTTGTACTGCTTCATGAATAATCAGTACCTTACCAGTTTTTTTAACAGAATTTAATATAATATCATAGTCTAAGGGAACTAAGGTTCTTGGATCTATAATTTCGATACTTATTCCATCTTCTTCCAAAATTTCAGCTGCTTTCATACTTTCATGAACCATGTATGAAGTTGATATTATTGTTAAGTCTTTACCTTCTCTTTTTATATCACCCTTTCCAAGAGGTATGAGATATTCTTCTTCAGGCACTTCTCCTTCTATAGAATAAAGCTTCTTATTTTCAATAAATATTATTGGTTCATTATCTCTTATAGATGTTTTTAAAAGTCCTTTTGCATCGTAAGGAGTTGATGGCATAACAACTTTAAGACCAGGAGTGTGGACAAACCAGGCTTCAAGACACTGTTCGTGTTGCCCTCCTATACCTCTACCAGTTCCACACTGTGTCCTCACAACAAGAGGTATTTCATATAGATCAGGAGAGAAGGCGGTTATTTTTGCAGCTTCATTGACTATCTGGTCCATAGCTAATGTTATAAAATCTATAAATGAAATTTCTGCAATAGGACGCATGCCATGAAGAGCAGCTCCAATAGCCGAACCTACAATAGCATTTTCTGAAATAGGAGTATCTATGATTCTATTTGGACCATACTTCTCTAATAGTCCAAGGGTGACTTTAAAAGAACCCCCATATACACCAATGTCCTCACCCATTATAAATACTTTATCATCTCGATCCATTTCTTCGATCATTGCTTCTCTAAGTGCTTCTTTATAAGTAATCTTACGCAACTTTCCTCCTAAAATAAAAATTATTTACTCTTAACTAGTTTAAGGTTTGTTTACAAGATTTTATAAACTCATTTGCATCTGGAAATGGTGAATTATTGGCATAAGCAGCAGCGTCTTCAATATCTTTTTTGAACTTTCTGTAAATATCATCAATTTTATTCTTATCTAATATATCTAATCTTAATAATTTCCTTGTGGCTTTTTTAACAGGATCTTTCTTCCTTACTTCTTCCATTTCTTTTTTTGACCTGTACCCACCTGAATCATTTGGGTGGTGCCCTTTTACTCTGGTAGTTTTAGCTTCAATAAGACTTGGACCCTGGCCCGTTCTGGCTCTTTCTGCTGCTTTTTTTACTATTGAATATACTTTTTCATAATTTGTACCATCTAATTCATAACCTGGCATCGAATAACCCTTAGCCCTGACGGCAATACTTTTTACTGAAGTTGAGTTATGGAAACTGAAAGATACAGCATATAGATTGTTCAAACATACAAATATTATTGGTAATTTCCAAATAGATGCCATATTTAAACCTTCATGAAATGTTCCATTATTTGCTGCTCCATCTCCAAACATACAAAGCACAACTTTTTTTTCACCAAGCAGTTTAATTGCTAATGCCTCGCCTGTGGCAATAGGAATCTGTGCTCCTAATATTCCCTGCACTTGTCTTACCTGGGGTGCAGCCAAATGACAAGAACCAGCTAGTCCACTACAATAACCGTCCCTTTTTCCCATTAAATCAGCAAAAACCTTACCCATGTCAGCGTCCCTCATTGCAAAAATTCCATGTCCTCTATGGGTAGGATATATTAAATCGTTATTTTTTAAACCAGCTACTATTCCTGCTTCAACAGCTTCATTGCCAATGCCGGGATGTAAGTAACCCCTAATTTTTGCCTCATAATAAAGTTGAAGTTGTCTTTCTTCGAATAATCTAGCCTTAACCATAAGCTTAAATATTTTAATATGAAGATTTTCATCTATTTTTTCTTCTTTTTTAACTTGTTTTTTTTCTAAAAACATATAACCTCTTTCATGCTTTTTAACTTTGTTATATACGATTAATAAGTGAATTTATAATTTTATAGTTAAAAGTAATTACAGTCCTACAATTTATTACAACTCATTATACAAATTTAAAAAATAAAGTAAAGTGATAGGATCCCTGAAAGTTGGACACGGACTTACCTATGTCAGAACCAACTTATAAGACTTATTTTTATTAAATTTATATTCAAATTCTTCTGGGGCATATGCCCGGAAGAATGTAATCTTTTTTTATACACCTCTTCAATAAAATATGACAGTAGAATTTAATACACCTTCAAATGTTCTGTATTTACTCATAGACACTTCCTCCACTTTACGTCCTAAAAAATGATTCCATCTTGGCATCAAAGAAGAATATGGACGCTGGCCTTGATGCAAAGGGGTTAGTAAAACTTGAAAAGATGCCATGGAAAAAAGTTGATAAAAATATCTCCTGCTATTTGGCTAAAAAGATAAGATCCTATGAAGGATGCAGTGTAGATTTAAATATAATATTTGTAAGGTCAAAAGAAAAGGATAGAAAGGTAAGGATCTGGTCGCTTGCCGCTACCAAAAATCACAGGGATCCGGCTAATACTGTAAGAGATTACAGACTGTACTGGCAGATAGAGGAGCGCTACAAACAGATTAAATCAACATGGCTGGATAAGGGTTTTAAATCAACTTCATTTATTTTAGTATCGGCTCATATAATATTTACACTTCTTGTATATTCTTTATCCAGATATATTTAAACATATATAAGCTAAATAGTCTGGCAAATAGACCATGGGAGCATTAAGGTATGAGGAAAGTCTTGGAGATAATGCAACAATTATACATTCAAAAGTATATTTTGCCGTCCTCGATAATGATAAAGGGCTGTATTATGTAGCATTCCTGGAAGGTGAGTCTCTAAAGCAATTATTTCTACTCCATCACTTGCAATTATATCGTATTTAGTTTCTTCAGGAGGGTATTTTTGTCTATTCGACAAATAAAAAACTTTTTATGTCTGAATAGCTGAATTCTTTATTATGTTTCTTTACAAAATAAATCTCTTTTATTAAACTAAATAACTATAATTTGACTTTACCTAAAATTATTGTTGATTTATTTATAAAATCGGTCCATGCAGGAAGAATCAAAAAATAAACTGATTAAAAAAGCCTTTGAACTGGGTAAGAATTATGAGACCCTGTACAGAGGTTGCTCCCAGTGTACCCTGGGAGCCCTGCAGGATACTTTTGATAAAAAACAAGATCCAGTCTTTAAAGCTTCTACCGGACTGTCGGGTGGTATAGGTCTGATGGGAAGCAGCGCATGCGGGAGTTATTCAGGAGGTGCCTTGTTTATGAGTCAATTGGTTGGAAGAGACAGGGAACATTTCACAACAGGATCATCTTCCCAGTCAGGTATCTTTGATATGATCAAACTACTGCACCAGAAATTTATTGCTGAATATAATACAGTGCTCTGCCACGGTGTTCAGAATAAGATATTTGGTTGTTCATTCGATCTTCATAATAAAGATGAAAGGGAAAACTTTGATGAAATGGGAGCACACAGGGATAAATGTCCCTATGTTGTCGGGAAAGGTGCAGCGTGGACAGCTGAGATCATATTAGATTACCCTAAAATCTTTAAGATTGAGATATGAAATCAAATATTGATTATTGACAAGAGGAACAAAATGATTAAGAAATTTGGATCACTTCTTTCAGCAGATGCCGCTAATTACGAAAAGACCGTAAAGGACCTGGAAAAAAAGAATTTTGATGGGCTTCATTTCGATGTAATGGATGGACATTTTGTAAGAAATTTTGCTTTCAATGCCACTATAATAGCTTCGCTTAGAAGATTAACCAATATGGTCTTCAATACCCATCTTGAGATTGAAGACCCTGAACAATATCTCGATATGTTTATTGATTCCGGAAGCAATATGATAACTATACACCCGCAAGTATGCGGAAACACGGAGAGAACATTAAGGTATCTTAAGGCAAAAAAAATCCTGTCTTCTATTGCCCTGGACCCGGACATCAAAATTAAGCAAATAATGGATTATCTTCCTCTTATAGATAATATAATTGTAATGAGTGTTTATCCAGGATTTGGTGAGCAGAAATTTATAGAAAGTTCTTTTGAAAGGATCAGGGAAATAAAGAAAATAATAAAAACCAGAAATTTTGATATCAGCATCTCGGTAGATGGTTCTATCAACAATGAGACTGAAAAAAAGGTTATAGATTGTGGTGCAGATATTTTGATCTATGGATCCAGTATTTTTGGGAGGTAGCTTTATGTACAAAATAGCAGTTCTGAGTGCTGGTTATATGGAAAGTGCCGTTACTTTTCCATTAAGTGAGAACGGTCATGATGTTAATTTATAGCCAGAACCCAGTAATTTATATCCTGTCTCTTCATCAGTAACCAGAATATTTATCAGCCTACCTTTTATTGCTCCGTATACAGCATCGAACTTTTCTATCCCTGCAGCTGCCCCTATTCTGTATGTTATTTTTGAAATATTATTGACAGGTATAGTTATTATCCTATCCTCGACTGATGTTTTACAGAAATTTCCTTCGTAATTGAAAAAATGTCCAAAAATATCACCAACTACTTTTGCCTCTTCCAACTCTTTTTTTTCCTTGTCAGAAAGTTTACATGATTTAAATAGAGTTGATTCTCCCATGGGATGAAATTTTCCTATCCCCACTAGAGCAATATTGATATTATTAAAATAATTAAAGGTCCTTTTTATACTGCTGTCTCTTAAAATTGTATTTTTTATTTCACTACTGTCTGTAAAAAAAGGTGCAAAAATAATATGAGGTGTAATTCCAAACTTATCCGACAACTTCTTTGTAGAATCCAGACCTTTAAAAGTCAGATTTTCAGATCCTCCATGCATTTGGACTACTTCGACTTTTTTTGATATTTTAATTGGTAAGGCATTTATGCACTCCATAACTGTCGAGCTATGCGACATTCCTATACAGTCTTTATCATTTAAAGTATTTAATAAATAATTAGCGATTCTTTGCCCAATCATTTTTTTCATTTCATCAATTGAATTATTATGTTTCTTTACCAGCATGACTCTTCTAAGATTATATTTCTTTTCAAGACTGCTTTCTAATTCTGTAATCTTATTATTTAAATCTATAATATAAACCTGTATCAATCCTAATTCAAAAGCTTTTTGGAGCATTCTCGAAACTTTAGCAGTTGAAAGTTTTAATTGCTGTGCTATATCTTTTTGTTGTATTTTTTCTTTATATTTTAAATTACATATCTTTATTAGCAGATCCAAATTAAAATTTTCCATCATATTCTCTATTTCTACATATATACTTGATTTATTGATTACATTATTAATCTATGAGTTTTCTAAAAAATACCCATAATTAATCTATTATAATAGATAAACACCAGAGTGAAAAGATAGTTTATAATAATGTTTATAATAAGATAGTTTATAATAAGTTTGGGGGTGACCCCCCTTGGCTTTGTTGTCAAACTCCTGATAATACTATATAATAATAGTAAATTAACTGTTATTAATATTCAAGAGCAAAAAATGGGCTACCTAGCAAAGGTACAGCAAATCACCAGAAAAGATTTCAACCAGTATTATATAAACTTCCCAAAAGCTATTGCCATAACAATGAATTTTTCTAAAGCTGACCCTGCAGAATGGGAAATAGTGGACAAAGACACTCTTATCTTAAAGAGAAAGAAGGTGGGTAGTGCAGGGTAAAAAAGAGTTTAAGCAAAGAATATATTACAATATTAACTTGGATGTGATTTGTTAAAGGTCGGAATATGCAGTAAACTATTTGTGTGCTTTATTAATTATTAGAAAATTAGGATCTTTAAAATTGAATTGAAAAATCGCAATAATAAACGGAAGTACTTTTTAAAACCAGAATTTGTAATAATTTTTATAGTCTCAGTAGTATTTTTGGTCTCCTCATTGATTATTTTCTTTGCATTTAGAAATTTGTCAGGACAGATCGAGAAGTACAATAAAAATATTTTAGATATATCAGACTATATAATTGGATTAAATGAAGATTTTAATCGGAGAACTTCAAAACTAACTAGCGCTGAACTTCTTATAAATAATACAAATCCCATTTTATCGACAGTATATTATGGAACTGCGGACACAGAAGAATTAGAGGGTGCTCAAGATTTTACAGCATTTTCATTAGTTTATAAGGACAAGTTCTATGTGATAACAGCCGGTCATTGTGTCGAAATGGATGGAGAAAAATACAAGAATTTTAAATTCAAGGCAAATGACAATGATTACTTCATTTCTCTTAAACTGATTGATTATAAAAATGACTATACCAACAATATTGATTATGCTATATTTTATGACCCAAATCTTATTAGATCTGGTCTATATCCTGCCGGCCCTGATGAAAAACAAGATCCTCAATATATACTGGGAAATATCCAAAGAGATTTAAATTTCATAAAGAGATACAAGGATGCAAAAGAAGGCGAAAGTGGAAGTCCCATACTTAATTCAAAGTGTCATGTTGTTGGGATACTTATTAAGAAAAGTGGGGTATACACTCCTATTAGTGAGGTACTTGATGCATTAGATAAAATAAATGATTGACTTTTTCTAGAAATGTGGCATAGAATTAATTATTAAAATGATAAAGATATCTTAGGAGGAGAAATGTTTAAATTTGGCGTTGATTCTTGGATATGGACTGAAGTTTTTGAAGAAAAAGATCTTTGGATCATCAGTAAAGCAAAAGAGCTTGGGTTTGAAGTACTAGACATCAATATAGCATATCCTGAAGAATTTCCATTAGATGCAGTGAGAAGAGAACAAGAAAAAGTCGGTATGGAAATAGTTATAACAACCATTCTTGAAAAGAGAGGAAATATTATTTCTCCTGATCCAGAGGTCAGAAAGGTTGGAATTAGTTTATTAAAAAAACTAGTGGATATAAGTAATGCCTTGGATTCAAACATATTTGGTGGAGTAAATTATGCTGCCTGGGATTATACAACTGGAAAACCGAGAACAGAAGAAGAGTGGGAATGGTCTGTAACCTCAATGAAAGAAGTTGCCAAATATGCGGAAGATACCGGTAATGTTACTGTTTGTTTGGAACCGATCAATAGATTTGAAAGCCACTTCTTGAATGTTGCGGAAGATGCCATTAAATACTGTAAAGATGTCGGGACTAAAAATATGAAAGTGCATTTGGATACTTTTCACATGAACATTGAAGAAGATGATCTCGTAGAAGCATTTAAACTATGCGGTAAGAAATATTTAGGATATGTACACACATGTGAAAACAACAGAGGAATACCGGGAAATGGCCATGTACCATGGAAGGGAATTTTTCAAGCAATCAAAGATATAGGTTATAACGGCCCTCTAGTAATTGAGTCTTTCGATCCTAGCATGGAAGTCTTTATCTCCGGTGCTTCTTATTGGAGAGGCAGTCAGTTTGCAGACACTGGAGAGGAACTTGCAATTGCAGGTCTTAAAAATCTTAAGAAAATAGCTTCTGAAATATAGATAACGGCACTATATAGATAGATAATACTAGTCAGTAATCAGGATTATTCCAACGAAAATTTTATTAAATAGGTAAGCGATGATTAAAAACAAAAAAAAATACAGTATTGTAATTAATTACAATTAGTTGTACTATTTATCAAGTCAAACAGTTTAAGAGGGTTTTTTAAAATGAAAAAATTCATCAATAATTATGAAAATATGATAGATGAGTATTTAAAGGGTTTTGTTGCACTTCATAATGATAAAGTAGAAAGGAAAGAAGAAAGAGTAGTCATTAGGAAGGGTGCTCCAGTAGAAGGAAAAGTAGGTATTATAACGGGAGGGGGCTCTGGCCATGATCCCTTTTTGATTGGATCTATTGGAAAAGGAATGGTAGACGCAGTTGCAATAGGAAATATTTTTGCTGCACCCGGTGTTCAGATTTGTTATGACACCATAAAAGCTGCTGACAGTGGAAAGGGAGTATTAGTATGCATTGGAAATTATTCAGGGGATTTGATGAATTTCGGGATAGCTGTTGATATGTTGCGTGAAGAAGGAAAAGACATAGAAGTTATAATAATGAATGACGATGTAGCTTCTGCCCCTAAGGATAAAAAAGATAACAGGAGAGGGATTGCCGGCGAGATTATTATGTTTAAGACAATGGGTGCTATGGCTGATCTAGGTTTTGAGCTAAAAGCCCTTAAAAAAGCTGGTGATGAGATCATCTATAATACCAGAAGTCTGGGTGTTGCTCATACTGCCTGTATCATGCCATCTTCAGGAAAACCCAGTTTTAAAATTGGTGATGATGAAATGGAAATAGGTATCGGTCATCATGGTGAACCTGGCATAAAAAGGGTGAAAATGATGTCTGCTGATGAGACTACTGATTTTATAATGGAAAAGATCTTGGAAGACCTTCCTTTTAAAAATAATGACGAAGTTGCTGTGTTGCTTAATGGTTTAGGCTCAACAGCTCTATCTGAAATGTATATTGTCTTTAATAGGGCAAAAGATATCCTAAAAAGTAAGGGAATCAAAGTTTACAGATCTTATATTGGTGAATATATTACATCAATGGAGATGGGGGGATTTTCTATAACCTTGACCAAACTGGATAAAGACACTAAAAAATTCATTGACCATCCATGTGATGCTGTACATTTTGTGCAGGTATAGATTAGGAAGGCTAAAATGCCTACACAAAATAAGATGACTTACAATCAAATAAAAGAAGCAATTATAAATATATCAGATGAATTGAATAATAATCGTCAGTATTATAATGATCTTGATTCGCCCCTGGGTGATTCAGACCACGGTGATAGTGTTTGCGGCTCTTTTGAGATGGTCAAACAAACATTATTAGATCATAAAAGCAAAAACGATGATATAGGTGAATTACTGATATCTGCAGGAAAAGCTATAATGCTTTCGGGTGGGGGTGCTATGGGTCCTCTCTATGGCAGTGCTTTTATGGGAGCAGGAAATACTGTAAAGGGGAAAGGTATGATTTCCTATAATGATCTGGTCAATATGTGGATTGCTTTTCTCGATGCAATAGGGAAAAGAGGCGAAAAAGTAGGTGAAAAGACTATGTATGATACTATTCATCCTGCTGTTAGTGCACTTAAAACAGCATATTCTGAAGGCAAATCCATGGAAGATGCATTTAAACTTGTAGATGATGCAGCCAAACAAGGAATGGAATCAACTAAAGAAATGATAGCCCTCAGGGGGCGTTCAAGTCGCTTAGGCGAAAGGACTATTGGCCATATCGATCCTGGTGCTGCTTCAATGTATGCTGTAATATCTACATTTTTTAATACTATTACAAATAAAAAATAATAATTTTGCATTTTTATTTATACTTAAAGAAAGGAGTTAAAAAAAAGGATATTTTTACAAACTAAACCAAGATTGTTAATCAAAGGAGGTGGTATATGGTCTATTTTTAAAGGATCGTTTATAAAAATTTGTTTAATGAAAGGAAAGAGAATGAAAAAGTATTTACAATTTATTATTGTCGTAATGTTGATAACCGCAATGGTTGTCGTAGTATCACTTGGTGCTTGCAAAGCAGAAGGCACCACGGAAACTGATGTGGAGGAAGCTGTCGTAGAAGAAAGCGGAGCAGATGAAACGGCTGATACTGGTGAAGCAGCAGAAGAAGTTGTTGCAGGTAGTTCTGAATTAAAAGATGAATACCGTTTTATTCAGATTCCTATTTTAGTACAATCATGGTTTGACCAGGTATTTAATAATTCTGTTAAAGCAGGTGATGTTATGGGTGCCGCATTGGGTACAAAAATCACCTGGGAATTGCAATCTCCGCAAGAGGCTGATGTAGTTGTTCAGACTCAGATGTTTGAAGCAGCAGTTGCTACTAAACCAGATGGTATAGCAATAGACTGTGTCGATCCAGAGTCACAATATCCAATGTTGTTAGCAGCGTACGAACAGGGTATTCCAGTAGTTCAGTATGTTTCCTATTCTCCCCCAGGTTCACCGATACCTTATGTTAGTATTGATTTATACGCTGATGGTAGAAATGTAGGATTGGAAACCATCAAAAGGCTTGAAGAGAAAGATAAATGGGGAGCAGGTGAAACCATCCAGGTTGCTGTTATACAGGGTGTACCTACTAACTCAGCTCACGCTCAAAGGTATCAGGCAACTATAGACCTGATGGCAGAATATCCAAATATAGAAATTGTAGCTGAAGGTTTTGATTATGATGATGTCGAAAATGCAAGGGAAGAAGCTTCCAGGATACTTGCTGCACATCCTGATTTAGATGCATTTATTACATGCGATGCTGCAGGTCCGGTAGGAGCTGCATTAGCTATGGTGGAAGCTGATAAGGTAGAGCAAATAGTTCTTGTTGGTCATGATACACTACCAGCACTAGCGCAATTAATGCTGGATGGAGTCCTTGATCTTTCGCTTTATGCGGATGTGGTAAACTTTGGAAATTGGGTTACTGTTGTATTAATGATGCAAAATATTGGCATTTCTCCACCCTATTATATAGATACAGGTTACAAATTGATGACTCCTGAAAATGCTGAAGACTTTTTAGAGATGTAGGATTTTAATTTGTATTATGTTTTCAAAACAAATATAATTTAAAATAAAAATGAAGGAAGGTGTATAATTGTAATTTACACCTTCCTTCATGATAGTATGAGATAAATATTTCAAATTAATATTGCAAAATTACAATATAATAATACATTAAAATATAATTAAATTTTAAAGATATTTATAATTATTTATTTAGATCATAATTAAAGGACAGGTACTATGGCTTTATTGGAAGCGAAAAGAATAACCAAGAGATTTCCTGGAGTAGTTGCACTAGATGAAGTGGATTTAAAAATTAATGAAGGTCAGATCCACTGTATAGTAGGTG
>Ga0255371_10215_pt1 | contig 11148 bp, 10 predicted proteins | sample ANMaggSSYBR01I12_FD_182097 | JGI IMG/M metagenome (GOLD analysis project Ga0255371, IMG submission 182097) | Sediment cell enrichment communities from methane seep in Santa Monica Basin, California, United Staets - ANME aggregate JGI... | ecosystem: Environmental > Aquatic > Marine > Cold seeps >...
CTTTTCTTTATAGCTTTTTAATTTTCAGCCTGCTTTTTCGGTCTCTTTTTGAAAGCCGTCTGCTGGGGCCCTTCTTTTTTGTTGTGGGAATCCAGCCGCCTTTATCCTCCCCGTCAACACCCTTTACAGACATATATTCTGCCATGGCTATCTTTTCTTCAAACATCGGCGAGCTGATAATGGAAGCCCCTTGAGAAGACACTGCATTAACTATTTCCAGGTCTGAGCTGACAACTAAAGCTTTTTCCCTTTCTTTTTCGGCCATTTTTTTAATAACAGTATCGGCTGACTCACCTATGCGGGAAAACCTTATCTCGACTCCTTTCATTTTATCCCTGCGCTGGGAGAGAAAAGGGGCATTTGTTCCGTCAAAGACAACAGTAATTTTGTGGTGCTTTATTTTTTTATACGCTACAAGCATATTAAGCAGAGCTTCTCTTCCGAGCTGAATGTCCTGCCCGTCAAGGTCGCTTAAAGTAGTTGACTGGCGTATTAAATTATAGCCATCAATAATTATATGAAGAGACATAATACTTATCAGTTGTCGGTATAGATACCTCAGGTTCACGGTTCACGGTTCACGGTTCACGGTTCAGAGGTTCAGGGTTTACCGACGGGTGCCATGGACAAACTTGTTTGTCCGTGCCCCTTTTCTGCCGAAGAATTTTAAAAAATGCACATGACCTCAATCATTGAAATACCAGACGGTCGTTTTCGCTACTCTTCATTGACGCATCTTGCACGGACTGTCCGTGGCACCCCCTTGGGTGCTAACAAGAAACTATGGCAGATCCTTTTCATAGTACGACAGGTAATAGAGTATTGGAGTCGGTGGTCCATTGCTCCGTGAACCCTGAACCCGAGCAGTTACTACCTCTTTTATAGCTGTTTTAAAAGGTCTATAAGACGATCAAGATCCTCGTTATTAGAAAATTCGATCAGAATTTTCCCCTTTTTCCCGTGTCTTTTGATTTGAGTTTTGGTACCAAGGTGACGTGAAAGATCATCCGCCAGACTTGAAAGGTATATTTGTTCTGAATCAGGTGAAGATTTCCAAGGCTTTTTCTTTTCTGATTTCAAACGATTGATCAAAGCTTCTGTTTCTCTGACCGAAAGTTTGTTTAAAACAACTGCCCGCCATGCTGCATTTTGCTGCGCTGATGTATCAGCACCTAACAGAGCCCTTGCATGCCCCATGCTAAGGGTATGATCCAGGATACTTGCCTTTATTTGTTCGGGCAGTTGTCTTAGACGAAGTAAATTTGCGACTGCAGATCTGCTTTTTCCTACCCGTTTTGCCACCTGCTCCTGAGTGAGATTAAATTCCGTAATAAGTTGCTGGAAGGCTTCTGCTTCTTCCAAAGCATTGAGGTCTTCTCGCTGTATGTTTTCGACAATGGACATCTCCAAAAGATCTGAGTCCGTGATATTTTTTATAAAAGCGGGCACATGGGTGAGCCCGGCCATTTTAGCTGCGCGAAACCGCCTTTCACCGGCTACCAGCTCATAACCGCTTCCATCCTTTCTAAGCAAAACAGGCTGTATGATTCCCAGTTCTTTAATTGAGCTGCAAAGCTCTTCAAGCTCTTCCCGGGAAAAAATTATTCGGGGCTGATACCTGTTAGGGTGGATCAGATTTATATCACACTGGAAATAATCAACCTGATCGTTTTCAAAGGGTCCAAGATCAGGAATAAGGGCATCAATGCCTCTTCCAAGCGCCATTTTTTTCCGTTTTTTTAGATTTGAATCAGATTCTTTTTTTTGTTTTGCTTTAAGCATATTACGACTTTCGCTCAATTCAGGATATATACCTCGAAAAGCCACAAATTGCGGTTTTTCGCTGGCCATGAACACCAATAGCTGCGTTGCTCAGGCTTGCAATAGCCTGCTATCCCGCACCTTCGCGCCTTGCTCTTGATGCTCATTGCTCACCGAAAAAAACGCAATTTGCAACCTTCCGAGGTATAGATTATAAATTAGCAAGCCAAAGGCGTACCATAACTTTAGGCACTTTAGCTCACTTTAGGCACTTTTTTATTTCATTATCTCTTTTGCAAGATCAAAGTAACTTTTTGCTCCTGTAGAAGCGGCATCGTACAGCAATATAGGTTTGCCAAAACTCGGAGCTTCCCCTAATCGTACATTTCTGGGAATAATGGTTTTGAAAACAAGATTCTTGAAATATTTCTCCGCATCTTCGGCTACTTGATACGACAGGTTAGTCCTTTTATCAAACATGGTTAAAAGAATGCCGGCAATTTTAAGATTTGGATTTAGACTGCGCTTTATAAGCTTTACTGTTTGCAGAAGCTGGCCAAGCCCTTCCAAGGCATAAAATTCACACTGAAGTGGAATCAGCATTAAATCGGCTGCTGTCAGAGCATTTACTGTCAGAAGGCTTAAAGATGGCGGGCAGTCTATTATTATATAATCAAATGAATCATTAAGTTGGCCAAGCAGTTTTTTTAATACGGTTTCACGTTCAGGATTTGACATCATTTCCACTTCAAAACCTATGAGTTCCACTCTCGATGGAATGACTTTCAGGCTGTCAATATCGCTGTCCATAATAAGACTTTTGGGTTCGGTTTCTCCAATCATGCCGTGGTATAACGTTTTGGAAATACTGGTTTTATCAATACCCATTCCTGTGGTAGCATTTCCTTGAGGATCACAATCAACCAGAAGGGTCTTTTTTTCTGAAACCGCTAATGCGGCAGATAGATTGATAGCCGTAGTAGTTTTTCCTACGCCGCCTTTCTGGTTTGCTATGCATATTATTTGTGACATAAAAAATTCCTAACACAAAACTTGTTATTTGAAAAGGATATATAATATGTTATAAATCAGTTCACGGTTCACGGTTTACTGCTCACAGTTTTTTTAATAAATTTTTTTCAGAAAATACCTTAACCTCACATGAAATATAAACCTAATTTGAGTTCTCACAACTGATCCTCTGGCTGATATGTTTTAATTAACCGTTAACTGTAAACTGTTAACCGTGAACGCTTACAAATACATATGAAATTTTATAAAAAAATATTCGTTATATTTTCCGCTTTGATTTTATTGGCCGATGTATGTTTTCCAAAAGCGGCTTTATGTATTTCAGTTAAAAAGGAAGAAGAAATGGGGCGTGAGTTCATGAGGGTTGTTTTAGACCACTTTGAACTCATTAAAGACCCTTTTATTGTTAATTATGTTAATAAGATAGGCAATAAGATTATCCTGGCTCTTCCTCCTCAGCCTTTTAATTACCGCTTTTATATCATAAAAGAAGATACTTACAATGCTTTTGCGAGTCCTGCGGGTAATATTTTTATAAACAGCGGGCTTTTTGAGGCAATGGAAAACGAGGAAGAACTTGCAGGAATATTATCCCATGAAATAGCTCATGTCGTATGCCGCCATATTTCTCAACGTATTGAAAGACAATCAAAAATTGGGCTTATAACACTTGCAGGTATAGCTGCGGGGATATTCCTTGGATTAGAAGGAGCAGGAACGGCATCCAGCGCATTGACCTTAGGGTCTGTTGCTGCAGGGCAATCAATTTCTCTTGCATATAGCCGCGAAGATGAAATTCAGGCTGATCAGTTGGGATTAAAATATCTTAACAAAGCAGGATACAGCGGAGCCGGCCTGTTGACAATGCTTAAGAAGATCAGGAGTAAACAGTGGTTTGGCTCGGACCAGATTCCTACCTATCTGACTACTCATCCGGCTTCGGAAGATCGTATTGTATATATCGGGTCCTGGCTTGAAATTAGTGAGAAACCATCAGGGCAGGTGTTTAATATTGATCCTTATGATTTTCAAATAACTCATATGCGGTTTGTTAGTATGCACGGAGAGGAGAGCCTTGTATTAAAAAAGTTTGAAAACCGGATTGCTGAATGCCCCTCAGACTCAATGGCGCTTTATGGGTATGGACTTGTACTGGCAAGGACCGGAAATTTGAAAGATGCGGAAATCAATCTTAAAAAGGCGCTGGAGAAGAGAGCTTTTGATTCTCATCTATTAAAAGATCTTGGAAGGATATATTTTCTTGATGGTCGTTATGAAGAAGCATTAAAAACCCTTGAAGCCTCTTTAAACATAGCGCCGGATGATATGGAATGCCTTTTTTTTCTCGGCCGTGCTCAGACAGGGCTTGGAAGGTATGGAAATGCTGAGAATACGTTTGAAAAGCTCATAGAAAAAGATCCGGATTATAATCAGGCGCTGTATTTTCTTGGCGATGCCTATGGCAGGCATGGCAGGATGGCGGATGCACATTATTATCTCGGGTTATATTACAAAAACGAGGGGAATTTTAAGAATGCCAAATTTCACCTTAAAAGAGCCTTAAATACAAATGATCCGGATAGGAAGCTTAAAATAAAAGGAATACTTAAAGAAATTAGTAAAAATAGGTAGAAGGCTGAAGGTAGTAACAGCGGTGGACTAAATCAAAAACCTCAAATTTTATTTCTCACCATAAGAGGCAGCCATGAAAGGTTTAAAAGCAAAAAGAATTAGATTCAAAATCGACAGTGTATGGGAAAGTCCGGCGCTACATATATTATTAGCCAAAGAGAACGATGTGGTTGTTGCCCGCTGCCTGGATTTTACAGTTTCTTCATGAGAAAGGCGCTTTAAAAGCATTAGCTGATTCTATAAAGGAATATGTTTTGACTGCGGCAGAAAATGATGCGATTGATACAATTTTTGATCCAGCACATGGTAAGTATTGGAGGATGTATAATGAATTGGAAACCAAACAGTCTTCTAGGAGTCTGAAAATATCTATAAAGAAATCATTAAAGTCTGTTTCCAATGACAATCTCTAGCAGTCAACTGCCGAAATAAACTATGCCTAAGCCGCTATCCTTACCCCATCAAGTCGCATGGCAAAAAGACGCTTGTTTTTGTCATATGCTCTTGATGATCTGATAAAAAAGTTTGATTTGCCTGCAGATGTTTTTGATAGATGGCTACCAACTTAAGCCGGGACACTTTGTAAATTCAACAGGTTATTTGAGGATAATTTTCTAGCCATTCTTGCTATCGGTAAGTCGCCCATCTGGTTTACTATCCATTCAAACAGGTCTGGAAAGTCTCTCTCAAATAATCGTTCAGATGCCGTTGTTCCATCGGATCTCATTAGGCCAAAGTTATGAATGACGGTTAATGCTTTTAATCGCTTAATCGAAAGGCCTCTGCCATTATGATGCATTTGAGATAAACAACCGTTCCTCCCCTCAACTGCGGAAGAAGTGCGTTGAAAATTTGGGCTACCAACATAAAGCGGGACACTTTCCGCCATTTTGTCCCTATAGCAATTCCGCAATCAAGAGTAGAGGCGGGTTTCAAACCCGCCTCTACTGGCTGGCGGGCTGTCCCGCCTTACGTTGGTAGCCAACCCTGATGAGAAGATTGCTTACAGGGTATGCAATCTATTTTAACAGAAGACATAGACGACATGGACAGCTTTTTCAAAACAGATACAAATCAATTATCTGTCAGGAAGATATGCACTTCAGGGAACTGATCCGCCATATTCATCTAAATCCTTTGCGTGCAAAAATAGATTTTTAACCTCTCACTTTTTTTTCAGGTCATAAGAAATAACCGAACTTTTCGGACGTGTTCCTATAATAGAACCGCTTTTACTTATTACTGCCGCTACTATTTCATCTTCTCCATCATTGTCAAAATCACCAAGAGCAAAGTCACGTATATAGCCGGAGATTTTTGCTGTTTTCCAGTTAGTTGTGAGCCCCAGGCCGTTCCATGAAAGCGACTCTATCTGAGCTTCTTTGAATTTTCTTAACTGTTTCAAGAGCCTTCCTGTTAAGTCATAGTTTTTGACTGCAATAACTTCATATTTTCCGTCTAAATCAATATCGGTTATAATCATCCTCATTGGATAATATTGACGATTATCGGAGCCTGGCTCAAACGCAGGCATTTCATAATAATGCGTGCTGCCCCCGTAATGAATACTTCCTGTCCATAAAATCCTGCCTGACTGATTGATAATTCTTATATAATCAGACTTGTCATAAGCAACAATTGTTTCTCCACCATCGTTCATAACATCGCCAAAAGAAAAACCCATTAAATTCGCACGGTTTGACGGCAGGACTTTTCTATCCGGAACATATTCGGTATTGTTCCATGCCATTTCAAATATTTCGCTGGAAAAAGTATCAGGTCCGCCTGTTTTTTGCTTCTGACCGAACAGAACGCTTCCACGGCCTGGAAGTTCAGCCACCCTGTAATACCAGGCGCAGCTATCTACGATTCTAATATAATTTTTACCATCATATTCAAACACAATTGAATTAATAACATTTCTTTGTGGATTCAGGCTTGTTATAAATATTTCAGGATAACCGTTGTTATTAATATCTGCGACATCAACTCCGATGAAAACTTTATACTTGTCTTCATCTATCTTCATTATTTCTGATAATCGATTATTGTCAAACCGATAAATATATACTGAATCAGGAGTTATGATTACTGTCTCAATCTTCCCGTCGCTGTCAACATCACCTAATGCAATACCATTTATAAGTTCCCTGAAATTTCTGCTCTTCCAGAATTCCCTCGAAGATTTTTGAGAGCGAGTCACAATAAACACAGGATTTAGATCGCTGCTTTTACCTTCATTTTCAAATTCGCCAAAATCCTCTACGAGCTTCTCCGGATGAGCATATATGTTGTCTGTCTGCACCGGGTGAAGTTGTTGCTTTGCAGGTAATTCTTTTGACGGCATAACCCGGCCGAACACCTTTTCATTTATTTCCCCTGCAAAATTATTTATTTTCGGTATTACCTCGCCAATCCCCTGGCTCTGGTTAAAAAAAGCAAGGGTTTCTCTATCCCCTGTAACATCTACCATTTTTGAGTCAATACTAACACTGTCTCCAAAAATTGTCAGACTGCCAAAAAGAACATAATCCGCTTCAAGTTTGGCTCCAACCTCCCTTGCTTTTCCTTCATTTAAAACACCTTCAACGGTTTTTACGACCTTCTCAGTCTCTTGCCTGCCGACAATCTTCACATCTTCTCCGGAAGAAAGTCTGGAAGAAAGCATATCAAACACGCCGTCTTTTAAAAATGTCATATCCTTTTCGGCATTTATCTTAAACGGTATAATTGCAACACGATACTGTTTCGCAAATGCTGAATTTGAATTTAGACCTATTATTAAAGTTATAAGAATACAGATTGTACTTACGTATTTATTTTTAAATATATTCATTTTTCCCCTACTATATTTATGCATTCCCAAGCTGGAGCATAGGAACGAGAAAATCAAGAACCCTGATCCCCGATCCCTTACTTTTTATCCAGTTTTTCCTTCAAAACCTCGTTAACTATCTTTGGATTTGCCTTTCCTTTAGTCTTCTTCATAACCTGTCCGACAAAAAAACCCAAAAGTCTGGTTTTCCCATTCCTGTAATCATCAACCTCTTTGGTATTATCTGCAAGAACATTTAATATTATTTCTTCTATTGCGGAAACATCAGTAACCTGGACAAGGCCCTTTTCTTTTACAATTTTATCAGGCGCCTTTCCTGTCTTTGCCATGTCTTCAAAAACAACTTTCGCAATCTTTCCGCTTATAACACCTTCCTTGATAAGCCTGAGCAGTTGCGCCAGGTTTTGAGATGATACCGGCGACTGCTCTATGGTCTTTCCCTCAGCATTTAAAAGGCCCATTAGCGATCCCATAATCCAGTTGCTGACGGTTTTGGGCTCGGGGAATATTTTTAAACAATCCTCAAAATAGTTCGCTGTTTCCAGGCTTGCCGTCAGGACATCTGCATCATATGAAGGAAGATCGTATTCCGTTATAAAGCGTTTCTTTTTTTCAGCCGGAAGTTCAGGCAGAGTTTTTCTGACAGCCTCTATCCAGTCTTCATCTATAACCAAAGGTAAAAGGTCGGGATCAGGAAAATACCGGTAGTCATGAGCCTCCTCTTTGCTGCGCATTGACATTGACCTGTTTGCAACAGGGTTCCATAGCCTTGTCTCCTGCACTACCTTACCGCCGTCAAAAATAATTTCCTTTTGTCTCTTAATCTCATAATGCAGCGCCTTCTCAACATGCTTAAATGAGTTCAAATTCTTAAGCTCTGCACGGGTTCCGAATTGTTCAGCGCCGACAGCCCTGACCGACACGTTTGCATCACACCTGAAACTCCCTTCCTCCATGTTGCCGTCACATATGCCAAGGTAACGTACAATCGACCTCAACTGTCTCAGATAATTCCCTGCTTCTTCCGGTGACCTGATATCCGGCTCGCTTACGATTTCCATAAGGGGTATGCCTGTCCTGTTAAAATCGACAAAACTAACCGGTCTGTCGGGAACATGGCTTAACTTGCCGGCATCTTCTTCCATATGTATTCTTGTAATACCTATTCTTTTATTAGAGTCGCCCACTTCAATATCTATATATCCAAACTGAGCAACAGGAAGTTCATACTGGGAAATCTGATAGCCTTTTGGAAGGTCGGGATAGAAATAGTTTTTGCGTGCAAATCTGCTTTCATGCTCGATTTTACAGTTTGTTGCCAGAGCCATTCTAATTGTGTATTCAACAACCTTTTTATTAAGCACCGGAAGCACACCAGGCATGCCCAGACAAACAGGGCAGGTATGAGTATTGGGAGGCGCTCCGAATGATGTTGAACAGTTGCAGAAAATTTTCGTATCTGTCTTTAGCTGGGCATGAACTTCAAGCCCTATTACAGGTTCAAATTCCATTTTTTCCATTTATTACCTGACGGCTTCGTAAAAAGCTGTTTCAAGAAATCATTCTTATTCCATTACAAGTTAATATTTTCGTACAATTATTGATAAATAGTCAAGTTATATTTGGCAGTTCTCTTGCCAAATATAACTTTAATTCTGTCGCAACTTGAATATTCTTCGCGAAAAATAGTTTTGAAATTCGCAGGAACGCCTTGAATACTAATGCAAACTTTTTTCACCGGAAATAGCTGAACTCCCAATCATCCGATTCAATGATATTTACTGCTTCAAATTTTATTTTCTATCAACTTCAGGCATATATTTGTCACCCTTATCGTATTTGGGACTAATCTGCGGTTTCGCCGAGAATTGCTGTTTTGCCCACTTTCCTATTGACAATAACTTGTCAATTTTGCTAAAAATTTTTGAAACTTTTAATAACATATCAATCATCTTCTGTAATTTTCATCACAGCAAGATAAAAATCAATCAAAGGTACCCCTTTAAATGGATTATGCTCGCGGGGCATATGCTCTAAGTGCAAGTGACCTTTTTCATAGCTATAGAAGCAATGATAAGAAAATAGATGCTATTAAAAATATTAATTTCAATATTAAAAATAATGAATTTGTTTCTATTATAGGTCCTTCAGGCTGCGGGAAGTCAACGCTTTTCAGAATAGTGGGTGGGCTACTGGAACCCAACAAAGGGGAAATACGTTGCTTTGGGTTAAGCACACACGAGGCACTACAGAAAAATATGATCGGGTTTGTTTTTCAAAATCCCGTCCTGCTTCCGTGGCGAAATGTTAAAAAGAATATAGCCCTTCCTTTAGAAATTATTGGCAACAACAGTGCTTTTGATAAGAGAATTGAACAACTGATAAGTTTGGTTGGATTACAGGGCTTCGAGGGTTTTATTCCAAAAGAACTGTCGGGGGGAATGAGATCAAGAGTATCGATAGCAAGGGCACTCGTAACGAATCCAAAAATCTTGCTAATGGATGAAGCTTTTGGAAGCCTTGATGAGCTGACACGAGAGAGAATGAATATAGAATTAGGCCGAATTTTTGAAGAGACGCAAAAAAGCGTATTGTTTATTACCCATTCAATAGCTGAAGCCGTCTTTTTATCTGACAGAACCATCGTATTGTCGAAACGCCCGGCTACGATACAAGAAATTATAGAAATCGATCTCCCTCGACCGAGAAAGATAAAGTTAAAAACGGAAAAGCGTTATATTGATTTAACCCAACATTTAAGAGATCGTTTTATTCCTGAAGCCGAATTATGAAGAAATATATCATAAACTGGGGCCCGCCTTTCTTGTTCTTGGCCTGCATTATTTTGATCTGGCAATTGAGCGTGGACGTTTTTAAAATTCCTCTATTCATTCTGCCTTCGCCCAAGAATATTTTTAGCGTATTTCTCAGCAAATGGAATTTGCTATTTTCTGATCTGGGAATTACCATGCTCGAATCAATCTTAGGATTCATGGTAGGTAATCTTTTTGGCATAGGTATGGCAGTTTTATTTGTGCATTCGAAATTCTCAGAAAGAAGCATTTTCCCTTTTATGATAGCTCTCAAAGCCATCCCGCTGGTGGCCTTTGCCCCACTCCTAATCCTTTGGTTCGGATATGGCCTGGTTGGCAAAATTGTTATGGCTGCACTTATCTGTTTTTTCCCAGCAATAGTGAATACAACGGTCGGCCTTAAAGCAGTTGACCCTGAAGCAATGGATCTTATGCGAGCACTTTTCGCCACAAGAAAACAGGTTCTTTTTAAGCTACGCTTCCCTTCAGCTTTACCGTATATCTTTTCGGCGCTGAAGATATCCTCCACTCTTAGCGTAGTTGGAGCAATCGTTGCAGAACTTTCCGGTGCACAGCAGGGAATCGGATACACAATTCTGCAAGCGTCATATCAGATTGATACACCTTTGTTGTTTAGTGCAATAATAATGGCATCAATTGGAGGAATATTGTTTTTTGGCTTAATCGCTTTGACAGAAAAAAAAGTTCTGTATTGGCACGAAGGCCTTGTTGGTTAATTATAAAAGGAGAAAGCGCATGAAAAGAGTTGTTTATGCTGCCACAGTAATAATTGTAGCTTTAAGTATTATCTTTTTCGCAACAGCCTGTCAGCAAAAGACTGAAAAAACTGAAAACATAGAAACAACAAAACTTTCAGTAAGGCTAAAATGGGCGATGCTTGCTCATGTTGCCTCTGGAGAACTCATTGCAAAAGAGAAAGGCTTTTATAAGCAAGAAGGACTGGAGGTTGATTTACGGCCTGGGGGTCTTGAGTTTGATGCAATAAAGACAGTTTCGATTGGCGCAGATGACATTGGCGTCACCAGCCCTGACCAAGTGATTCTAATAAACACA
>Ga0255371_10219_pt1 | contig 11051 bp, 9 predicted proteins | sample ANMaggSSYBR01I12_FD_182097 | JGI IMG/M metagenome (GOLD analysis project Ga0255371, IMG submission 182097) | Sediment cell enrichment communities from methane seep in Santa Monica Basin, California, United Staets - ANME aggregate JGI... | ecosystem: Environmental > Aquatic > Marine > Cold seeps >...
AAATTAATGTTGCCCCCACTCAGCGGATATACAGATTATCCGTATCGTCAAATTCTCGCAAAATTTAAACCGCCTTTCATCACAACGGAAATGGTAAATGCACGAGCGGTTGTTGAAGGTAACCAGAGAACTATTCAGATGCTGAAGAAGGTCACCGGTTCCCATTTCAATGGTGTCCAATTACTTGGCAAAGATCCAAACTTTATGGCAAAAGCAGCGAAGATCATCGAAGATAGGGGATTTGATTATGTTGATATCAATATGGGCTGTACAGTAAGAAAGGTAATCTCAAAAGGCGAAGGTGTTTCTCTTATGAAAGATGAGATGCTTTCATGCAAAATTGTTAAAACTGTTTCCAATGCAGTAGATATTCCTGTTACTGTTAAACTGCGGACGGGTTTTTGTCAACAATCAATTAATGTTATTTCACTTTCCCAAAAACTGGCTTGTTCTGGTGCTGCAGCTATAACAATTCACGGACGTACAGGTGAAAAAAAATTCGGAAACCCTCTTAATATTCACCAAATGCGCGAAGCAGCTAGCACTCTTTCGATTCCCGTAATTGCCAATGGGGGTGTTTTTTCGGGGATTGATGCTCAAAATATGCTACTTAAAACAGGGGCAGTTGCAGTCATGCCGGGAAGAGGAATTCTCGGGAATCCTTGGATTATTCCAGAAATCCTGTGTAATTTTTCTGGTGATATTTTCACTTTTCCAACACTTCAAGAAAAAAAAGACATATGTGCCAAGCATACCCATAATGTTTGTGAATTTTATGGGGAAAAATTTGGGGTTCTAAAAATGCGCAGAATAGTTTTCTTGTATTTTTCTTCATGCAAATACTTAAAGTCCCTAAAAAATGATGTTCAGGGGGCAGAGGCTGTTGATGACATATATGCCCTGTTGGATAGAATAAAAGAGGTTAATGATACTTGGGTGTATGGGTGACAAAAGATAGAAAGCAGCTAATTGAAGACGTTCTTTAGAACTGGAGAGTGTTGTTTTATTATAGTGGAATGGGGACATTATCGTGAAAGAAAAATGAATTAGTTATTTAGCTGTAATATATTTTCAATATTCTACGAGCATTTGAGGTAATCCATTTGCTTGTTTTGTCCTTATGTTTGGATTCCAATACTTAATCGGAAAAGATTCTGTGTATTCTCATATTTTTGATATGTTGTTTTATATCATTGGGTGTCATAAACCCTCCTTCTGTTGTTATTCCTGTTAGATATTCTACTGATCATTTGACCAGATGTATCCAACTTTTTTATAAAATTTTGACAGAAAACATGTGCAATTCGCCTAATTTCTTCTTCGTCAGCCAGTTTGTAGATATTTAACAGGGTTTTGTTGACTAGATTAAAAATAGGCGCCATCGTGGATTGTGCCTTTACTAATTCCTTCGAAACTATCTCAATATATGCAATAAGTTGAGGATTTGATGAAACGTCAACGTTTTCCAGTAAATTAATCAACGTTTCAGCGGATCTTGTTGCCAGTTTTACAGATCCACTGGTGTTATCTAGGCGTATCTCTTCGATTTGGGTTTTGATTTTTTCAGGAAGTTCTGTTGGCAGATTCTCAATAAAATTCATCTTCTTCTTGTCTCCCATTGGTGATTTATATGGCATACTAAATCTTTTTGTGTCATCTTTTTGGCTACAATTTTATAAGGACATGGGTGTTATGATATGATAGGTTAAAGGAGGAAAAAATGAACCCAATATTTTTCTCATACGATAATAATTTAATTCCATCTGAAGAACTTGCACATACGGCGGAAAAATTACTAGAAGAAATTAAGTGTATGAATAACGCAGTTGCTTTGCAATATGAAGATGACAGAGCCTCTATTAATCTTCCTGATGACAAACAAGCATTTAAAAAAATTAAAATGCTTGTAGAACAAAAAAAGGAATTAAAACCAAGTTATCTAATTGTTGTTGGGATTGGTGGGAGTAATCTCGGAACCATGGCGGTGCAGGAGGCTATATTGGGAAAGCTGTATAATCAATTGAATCCAAACATAAAAATGTTGTATGCCGACACTGTCGATTCTGATTTAATCGATGATATCATAAAAATAATCGAACCTATTTTGAAAAAAGGAGAAAATGTTATCATAAATGGTGTGAGTAAATCAGGAGGAACCACCGAAACGATAGCTAATTTTGAGATACTGGTTGAGTTATTAAAAAAATATAAAAAAGATTATGAAAAATATGTGGTCGTTATATCTGACAAAAATTCAAAATTCTGGAACTTTTCGTTAGAAAATAGATTCGATGTTCTAGAAATACCAAAAAAAGTCGGTGGAAGATTTTCTGTTTTTTCTCCAGTGGGTTTGTTTCCCTTGGGGATAATTGGAATCAAGATTGATCAGTTATTGGAAGGAGCACGCGATATGAAAAACAAATGTTTAAGTGATAATCTTCTTGAGAATCCTGCAGCCGTAAGTGCCACATCGATATACCTTCATCGTAAAAAAGGTAAAAAAATCCATGATTTATTTTTATTTGGTAATGATCTAGAATCAGTTGGAAAATGGTATAGGCAGCTGATGGGTGAGAGTATCGGTAAAGAATTCAACAAAGAGAAGAAAAGAGTTTTCGAGGGCATTACTCCTACGGTTTCGATAGGTTCTGTTGATTTACATTCAATGGCACAAATGTACCTTGGTGGACCATATGATAAATTCACTACATTTATCAATGTAAAACAAAACAATTCAGATATGATTGTTCCAGATATAATCGAATATTCAAAGTTAGTCGAGGTGATACAAGGAAGGAGATTAAAAGAATTGATGGATGCCATTATGGAAGGAGTGAAAACGGCTTTCAAAAAAGACAAGCGGCCATTTACTGAGATACTTTTGCAGGATAAATCAGAGTATTCTATAGGACAATTGCTACAGTTCAAGATGATTGAAATGATGTATCTTGGTTTTCTACTGGAAGTAAATCCTTTTGATCAGCCCAATGTTGAGGATTACAAGGTCGAAACAAGAAAAATATTGGAAAGCAAAAAGATAGTCTCTATCTTATAATTTGGCTTTTATCAAGTATTAAATATTATCTCAAAAAGTTATTTTTATCTATTTTTCTTCCATATCCTTTAAATATGATATTACTATTCGGGTGTTTTATGGCACTTTGGCAAGGTGATTCAAGAAGAAGTGAAACAGGGCGAAGAAAGCGTTATGCACGTGGTAAAAGAAAGTTTGAAATAGGGCGAGAAACGCATCTTACAACTATTGGGCCTATAAAACTTAAAAAGGTTCGAACCATGGGAAATAACATGAAAACCAGAGCAAAAACCATAAATGTTGCATATGTAGTTGATCCAAAGAGCAACAAAGTAACTAAAACAGAAATCACATCTGTTGTTGAGAATCATGCAAATATCCACTATGTAAGAAGAAACATAATTAACAAAGGGGCAGTTATTGAGACAAAACTCGGAAAAGCACGAGTGACATCTAGGCCCGGTCAGAGTGGTGCCATAAACGCAGTATTAATATCTGGATAAAGTTGTGGTAATATATGGTTTCCAGAGATGAAGATAAATACGTCGTCTGGCCTGTCTATTTTGATAAATCTGTTTCTAAACTTGGTGGTAGGAAGGTTCCCAAAAAACATGCCGTTGAAAAACCATCTTTAGAAAATATTGCCAAAGCTGCAAAATCCCTTGGCTTACATCCTGTTTTGGAAAAAAACTGTGCTTATCCTTCGAAACACTGGAAAAAAGAAGGAAGATTGTTGGTTGATAAGAAAGGATCGAAAAGCAAAATGTTAGTACAGATTGCTAACAGATTGTAAAACTTGATTTTCAATAATAAAAGAATCTATAATGCTTCCATCTGGTTTTATTGCTTGAAAGTTTAATTGTGATTGATTTGCTGTGATCAAACAATAATGGTGCGTTTTTTCGGAGTATATTGTCCACCAGTTTTCTTTCACATTATAAAGAGGTGCTCCACCTCCACCAGTTACTATAAAATTAACATCCTTTGCTTTTCCTCTTTCATAATCATGATCATGTCCATTAAAAACAATATCTACATTAAAAATCGAAAATAGTGGTACCCATAGCAAACGAATGAGATTTGTACTTCCATGGTTGCCTGAGCTATATGGTGGATGGTGAAAAAATACAATTATATATGGTTTATTATTTGATCTCAGATCTTTGAATAGCCAAAATATTTGATATGGATTATATAAATTTTTTTTGTTTGAATCAAGACCAATGAAATGAATCGGGCCGTTATCAAATGAATACCAGTAGCCATTCCCAGGAATTGTAAAATATTGAAAATATGAATCGCCATAGTATTCATGGTTACCTAAAACAGGATATATGGTGCAATTATGAGTAAAGTTTGAAATAGAAAAGAAATCAACCCATTGGCTATTGATTAAACCATTTTTAACAAAATCCCCCGTATGTAAGGCAAAATATGCTTGTTCCTTTTCAATTGCTTGTGCAACAATAGCTGCATTCCTCCAATTATCCCATACTCCTCTTGTATCACCATATGTAATGAATTTAATAGACTCATTCTCTTCAAATGATGTATGAAACATGTAAACATCGCTTTCAATTTCATCTGATATAACCTTGTAATAATATCTTGTTGAAGGTTTAAGTTCATCTAATTTTATCTTATGAACCTCTGCATTGATGTTTTCATAGATTATATTATCACAATCAAGATTAAATCCAAAATGAACACTATTATTCACTGTTGTTATATTTGTCTGCCAAATAATATACGCTGAATCTATATCAGTATTTTGAGGATACGGTCCAATGATGATGGATACATCCTGACCTGTTTTCTCATTTTCAGAGACAACATTACTACTTATCAAAGAAATGTTTAACAATATTATAGTACAGAAGATTGATAGTAAGAAGTCTTTAGATTTCATATTCTCTAATAAAAGATGGGATTGAAATATATAAATTTTATCCAAATAAAAAATTAAAGAAGATTATTGGAAACTCTGGTTTAATTTTCTAACGAAAAAGCCACCAACGGGCAAATGGAATGATCACTTTGTCATACATCGAATTGGGGAGAATCAAACCGATCTTCCCTAGAATGGCCATCGGTAGCGGATAAGTGTAGTGACTACGTTTGCGTTCAATGGCCGATATAATCTTTTTCGTAGATTTTTCAACATCCATCATGAATGGCAGAGGTGTACCCTTTGGTATATCTTTGTTCGTAACCATTGGCGTTTTAATGAATCCGGGGCAGATCGTAGTAACTACAATCCCTTTAGCATTATTTTCGACACGTACTCCTTCTAAATATCGGACGATTCCAGCCTTTGTGGCAGAATATACAGCTAGATTTGGGATACCTCTGTATGATGCAGCACTTGCAATTCCAACAATGTGTCCACCACCATTATTAATCATTCTCGGTAGTGCCAATTGAACTGTGTTTATCAAGCCCATAAGGTTTACATCTACTGTTTGACGGGCTTTCTTCAATTCCATCTCTGTTGTTTTTATCCAATGTGCCACTCCTGCATTAGCCACAATAATATCTGGCGCAACCCATTCTCTCTCTATTTTTTCAAAAGCTCTTTCGATGGAGGTTGGATCGGTAACATCTCCAGTAACAACCAACGCCTCTCCACCATTTTTCTCAATTTCCGTTTTAATCTCCCCTAATTGCCTTTCACGTCTACTGAACAGCGCAACACGATGTCCTTTTTTAGCTAAGGCGATAGCTAAAGACGAACCGATTCCACTTGATGCCCCTGTAATGAAAGTTGTAGTAACCATAGAGGCATGGTTAATATTCATCTATTCAAATACTTTACTCACTTTCTCCTTTAGGGATTATCTCGATTTAGTTTTGTGGTTTTCTATTTCTCGTTATAAAATATATATTCAAAATATAAAAATATACAAAAATTAAATAAAATAGGTGTGCAATATATCTTATGGATACTACAGTTATATAAATAGGGGCAAATCTTTGATAAAAAAGGGATTAAATCTGATAATTATTCTAAGTATTGTAATTTCTATAATGTCATATGCCATTGGAAGTAACGAAACAACTGTGATTGGTACCGATATTGAAACAGATGATGTCTGTTTTGATATATCTTCACCATCCGAAATGTCATTATATTTGGACAACACTGATGGTGAACCAACAATAAAAAATCTGGAGTGGTATTCTCCAAATGGGGAGTTACCCGGTACATACGAGAAATATCTTAGAAATCATCCTCTTAAATCATCTCTATTTTTAGCCCCTGAGGATACATATGATGGAACTCAAATCTTAGCCGATTCTGTATCAATACTGATTGATGATGACCTATATGGGGATATAACGGCAGTTGTTAGCCAGTATATATTTGATTTAGAATTAGAAGAACATTCAGTATTTTTAGAGACAGTTTCTGGTGGTACGCCTGAAGAAATAAAAGATTGGATAACACAGCGTTATAATTCAGGATGCCAAAGCTTTGTTTTTATTGGGGGCATTACAGCTGCCTGGGCAGAGGTTTCAGGTTCTGTATTTCCATGTGATTTGTTTTATATGGATCTTGATGGTAATTGGGAAGATAGTAATTTGGATGATATTTACGAAAAACATACGGCTGGCAATGGTGATATGGGGCCTGAAGTGTATGTGGGACGTATTTATGCTCATTCTCTCACATATGATACCGAAGCAAATATGGTCAATGATTATCTGTCCAAGGCTCATGCATATCGAATTGGGGAACTTACACAGCCATGGCGCGGACTAGAATACGTTGATGAGGACTGGTATAGTATGGATGTCTGTCTGGATCTCATTTATGAGGATAATGTAACTCATTATGACAATGGATATTTTACTACTGGGGAAGATTATTTGGATCAGATGGATTTAGGGCAACATTTCGTACAAGTTTGCGCTCACAGCTATTCTGGGGGACATCATTTCGGCAAGCATCCCACTGAGGCAGTTTCATATGCTCATGTATATGTTTACAGTCCGACTACCAGGTCTGCTAAATTACTTCTTGGTGCGGATGATGGCATTAAGGCCTGGTTGAATGGTGTCAACGTTTGCACAAAGGACGTGTATATGGGTTGGATCCCAGATAAGTACAAGATCGATGTGACTCTGAATGAAGGGTGGAATTGCTTACTATGTAAAATTAGTCAAGAGGGTGGCGATTACAAATTTTCAGCTCGATTTACTGATACTAATTATAATACATTTAATGATCTTAAATATCAAATTACCAACCCAGAAATACAGGATGGGGAAGCAAGTTATATGCGTAGTTGGCTGCTCAATGGGTTCCATCAGGACATATCTGATAATTTCTACAGTTATCTAACGACAAATTATCTCGGCACAAATGAGGCATCTATTAATCCAGATGAGGGGGATACAATGGGAGGTCAAACATGGGCGAGATATGATTCAGGTAACCCTTACATAAATATGAATGAATACTGCAATGACGTTGATTATGGGGCCTGTTATGCCTTTGCAAGGGTGAATGCTGATACAGCCACGTCATGTCAGTTTTGGCTGGGATATGATGACGGTGCCCGAGTATGGCTAAACGGTGATGAAATCGTTTATGATAATCGATATGGTGGCTATGAGGCCGATATGACTAAGGTGGATGTCGATTTACAGACTGGTGAAAATCGACTATTAGTAAAGATTTCTGAATGGATGGGTGGATTTGGTTTTATTGCACGTCTCTGTCAATCTGATGGAAGTGCAGTTGAAGGTCTTACATATGATCCAGAGTTTAAGCCGATTACATATGTAGGTACATGGCTTGTAAATGGCGTTTATGCTAATCCTGATAAGAATACTAGATTGAGCACCGATTATCTTGGTGGCGAAGATACTGTGACACCTAGTGAGAATGATCCTGCTCCTTATGGTACCTGGAAACGAGGAATAGGTGGCGGATATCCATTTGATCTTGGATACTTCTTTGATCACGGGGATTGGGTGTTTTCGCAGACTATCCAGGACCGGGATCCACCAGTACTGTTTTACAATCTTTTTGCATGTGGTCCCGGAAGGTTCACTGATGAAAATTACCTTGCTGGAGCATATATTTTTCATACGACATATGGGCTTATTACAATTGCCTCTGCAAAAAGCGGTAGTATGCTATATTTTGATGATTTCACAGAACCACTTGGTGAAGGAAAAAGTATAGGTGCAGCATTTTGTGAGTGGTTTGAGGCTCAAGCCCCCTATCAACAATGGGAAAAAGAATGGTACTATGGAATGGTATTAAATGGTGACCCCACACTTCACATATATCCTGGTATGAATCCTGAAAAAAACGTTAAAATTACAAAACCAAAAAATGCAATATATATCAAAAACAATGAATTTCTATCGTTTTTTACCCCTGTGATTATTGGGGATATTAGCATTGAGGCATATGTGACTAATGAAGGATATGATATAGAGCGAGTTGCATTTTTTATAGATGATGAACTAAAATCTACGGATTATGAATATCCATATGACTATTTGTGGGATGAAAAAACAATTGGACAACGCACGCTAAAAGCTATTGCATATGATATTGACGAAAAGGAAATGACGGATGAAATTGTTGTATTAATTTTTAATTTGGGACTATAATGAATCTGTCTGAGAAACTAAATTTGTAAGCATATGCTTACAATATTAGATCATCCTATCATATTATTTTTCCAAATATGTGCAAGATTTCTTTGTATTTTTACCTATTTTCACTTTGCAAGCTCTTGTTATCTTCTCAAAGATATCTTTTATATATGATTGAACCGGAAATTATCTTTTTTTTCCATAATTTTTATATATTTAATGTAATTTAATATTTGGAAAAACACGATTAAAAATTGAAAAAATGATAAACAATATCATGATTTCGGTAAAAATAAAAAAACAAATTTTGATTGTTTATTTATCAGCTTAATTAAGTAATACTTGTTAAGTTATAATCTTAACTTTTTAACTTTCGAAATTAACAACTGTTTTTTTGTGTTAGCGTGACGCATGATATCATTAGTAATTACCTTGCTAAATTATATCTATCATGCAATCAGTAATTATATCGATAGATAATATCTAACACGATTATTTGGATCAACATAATGATATCTCTCCAAGAAATTAATGACATGGGGCGATGTGGAATCTTCAGAATAACTGGAGTAAATGGAGTTTTACGTTGCAAAATTGCAAATATGTTTAAGATGCGCAAAGTTTAACGAAAAAGAGGGGGTTTCGATGTGAAAAATACTATTTCTGCGAATTTTGTAAAAAATTTGATATGCCTACTCTATTATAGTGTTAGATAATATATAGCATACAATAATGTTATAAATTAAAATTCGCTTGGAGTTAATGGATGGATGTAGAACCTGTTAGAGTAGCAATTTATACTAGAGTATCAACTGAAGATCAGGCTAAAGAAGGTTTTTCTTTGGATGCCCAATTAGATAAACTCAGATCTTATTGTAAAGCCAGAGATTGGATTGTAGGGGGGGAATACATTGACGATGGCTACTCTGGAAGAAACGTGAAACGTCCTGCATATAGCAAGATGATGGACGAAATGGATAATTGGAATGTTCTTCTGGTAATTAAAATGGATCGTATCCATAGAAATTCCAAGAATTTTATGATGATGATGGAATATCTAAAAAAACACAACAAAGAATTTGTCAGCATGACTGAATCACTCGATACAAGCACTGCCATGGGAAGATTCGTCATGGATATCATCCAGCGTATTGCACAACTTGAGTCTGAGCAAATTGGTGAGCGAGTATATTTTGGAATGGAACAAAAAGCACGAGTAAATGGAGGGGTACTGGGTTTTAACATACCATATGGATATGACTATACTGATGGAAAATTAACTATCAATTCAAATGAGGCTGAGAACGTTAAAAACATTTTTGAAATGTATCTTAAAGGTATGAGCATGAAGATAATTGCTGAAGAGCTTAACTCAAAAGATATACCTACAAAATTGAATAAAACTTGGGGGGCTCAAACAGTATCTCTAATATTAAAAAATCCTTTATATTGCGGATACTTACATTGGGAAGATTATCTAAATCCTGGCGATCATGACTTAATAATAGATAAAAATATTTTTAATGATGTACAAAAAATCATTAAGAAAAAAAACATTAAAACCTATCATACCTCAAAAGTTTTTATAATTGAAAATTAATTATAAATAAAGCATGAGAGAAAACGATTTTTCACAAATAGTAAAAAATATTTCTTTAAAAAGGGCAAATCATAAATGTGAAAGGTGTTGGTCAAAACGTGATTTAGAATTCCACCATAAAATACCAATCTCTCAGGGTGGCGATTCATCTCAAGAAAATTGTATAGTTCTTTGTCATATTTGCCATAATATTGCACCTAAAGATCCATTTTTATTAGAAATATTCTTTTTAAGATTTGCTTCAATTAAAGAAATGGTGCATTACTACAATGTGCTTGACGAAGAAGAAGCAATACAATCTTTCAGTAAAGAAGTTGGAATTGAATATAAAAAAATAAAAAAAATGATTGAAGAAGATCCTATGTCCCACATTGATACAGTAAAGCATGGAATGAGAAAACGGGTTGAAATAATGGGCCATTCCGGATTTAACATTCCATATGGATATAATTATGAGGGGCAGATTTTAAGAATTAACTCGAAAGAAGCTAGCGTTGTAAAAGATATTTATCGTTGGTATTTGGAAGGTGAAAGTATGGGCAAAATTGCAAAAATACTTAATTCCAGTAAAATTCCAACAAAAAAGGGGAGTTTGTGGGCAAAAAAAACCATTTCTACGATACTTAAAAATCCAATCTATTGTGGTTATCATAGATTTGAAGAAAAAGTAACTAAAGGTCATCATTCAAAGATTATTGAATTGAGCACTCATAAAAAAGTTCAAAATATAATTGCAGAAAATGGCGGCATACCAAAAATTTACGATTTTCGTTAAAAAAATCAATTTAAAGGCCTGTTTAT
>Ga0255371_10220_pt1 | contig 11007 bp, 5 predicted proteins | sample ANMaggSSYBR01I12_FD_182097 | JGI IMG/M metagenome (GOLD analysis project Ga0255371, IMG submission 182097) | Sediment cell enrichment communities from methane seep in Santa Monica Basin, California, United Staets - ANME aggregate JGI... | ecosystem: Environmental > Aquatic > Marine > Cold seeps >...
CTGCGAGTGACCCACATTTTCATCATCTTTATCACTAATCCAATGTATGGTGCCTGTCTCAAATTTAGTGTATCTTCCGATCGTCCCTTGAGGTAATATAGCCGCTTCCTCTTCATCACTCGCCACAGGTCCTAATTCCAATTTATCCACAAAAATATAATATCTCTCCCAGATTGCGCCATGGATATAATATGCATTACCTTGGATAGAATTGTACATGATCACTCCTCCTGGAATTCCAGGTACTCCCGGGAAGTCCTGCACCAAATACCCCCATGCATCATGTACTTCTGTTGCTGGATCGCCCAATACACTAACTCCGCCGTTTCGATTGTAGGCGTCGATGAAATGATTCTTGGTCGCTGGATCTGGCGCGCCCTCACCGACAGAGTAAGCAGGAGGGGAAGAATGACCTGACGACCATGTAGGATGAGTTTCTTCGCCTTCCCAGTCTACCAAGCACGTAATATCCGTACCGTCGGCTTTCATGACATAGACGTCCATATCACCGCCATCGCGGTCAGAGATAAAGACGATCTTCTGACCATCAGGAGACCACTGAGCGTGTTTATCACTGGATTCACTGTAAGTCAGTCGAGTGATTGCTTTGCTTGCGATATCCATGCTGTAAATCTCCAAGTTGCCATCACGCTCCGACACAAACGCAATCATACTTCCATCAGGGGACCATTCAGGATAATCATCATACGTCGGCTCATCTGTCAGCTTCGTTTGGGTGTCAGCAAGAATATCTGCAACATAGATCTCCTGATTACCATCGCGATCAGAAGTAAAAACGATCTTATGGCTATCAGGAGACCATGATGGATGACAATCGGCGTCGCTGTTATCGGTCACCTGAGTAAGAGCCCGGCTTTGAATGTCCACCGTATAAATTTCAAAATCATCAGAGGGATTTATCTTGCAGGCAACAGCGATTTTCATTCCATCTGGTGACCAGGCCGGACCCCATGCGTCATGCACACCCTCCAGGAGACAGACCTGATCGCTGCCGTCAGCGTTCATGATGTATGTCGTCCAGTTGCCGCTTCGGTTGGAGCTAAAAGCGATCTGTTTCCCATCGGGCGACCAAGTCGGGTCTCCATCGTCAGCATCCGGGCGGTTTGTGAGGTCGATCGGGTCGCCGGTGCCGTTGGCATTCATGACGTATACCTCCTGGTTTCCGTCGCGGAATGAGGCAAAGGCAATCTTACCGGATAGGGGTGGGGCAGTCCACGGATTCATCAACGGATATCTATCCACGCTGTCGCCGCCCGGGATCGGGTATGGGGTGTCGCCGATGCCGTCGCCGTCTGAGTCGGTGCCGGTGTAGTCGCCCCCATAGTAATTGCCTTCAGAGCCGGAGTCCCACTGGTTGGTGCCGGTGTCGCGGGCGTTTCCACCGAGGTTGTTGTGATAGATGGTGTTGTTGTTAGAATATTGCATACCTATACCGCATGAACTGTTTGAAACATCATTACCACTTATGAAATTATTGTTTGAATCGTATAGAAATATGCTTGCTCCACTGATATTTGAAATATTATTATTATTTATAATGTTATTATTAGAATAATAGAGATGGATACCATAATCATTGTTTGAAAGATAATTATTGCTTATATTATTATCTCTTATTGCATAAGGGGTAAATATTGCCTCCATAGATATTCCATACCAATTATTTAAAGCAATATTATTTTTTATAGTATTGTTGGTTGAAATTATCGTAATTCCAGCATTTCTGGGTCCATCACTTGAATTAGTTACAATGAATCCCTCAAGAGTGCTCCATCCTGCGCTTAAAGTTATAGAACTTCCACTTCTGCCAGCGTCAACTACAGGCATACCAGCACCAGTATTGATACCTTGAAGAATAAGTTGTTTGTTCACCACAACATTTTCGTAATACGTGCCGCTGTCCACATGTATCTCATCGCCCGGACTGGCGTCATCGATGGCGGCCTGGATGGTGGTGTAATCCGTGCCTTTGTTGATGTTGTGAACGGGACCTGTGATTGGTAAAGCTTTGTACTCACTCCCATCCCACTCAATATACCCCCCTTCAAACTCACAATATCCATACCCACCCTTATCTTCCTGATGCATCACCGGGAACCCGAGCCAGCTTGCTGTCCCGCCCATGGAAACATAGAGCTCATCCAGATCGCCGTAGGTCATATAAGTAACCATATAATGGTCACCACTGCTGTGCCAGTGGAGGTGGCCGTTCTCGAAGTCGCTTACCCTGCCTGTGGTGCCTTTGAATGATGGGACTGCCTCTCGTTCATCGCTGGTTACCAGGCCCAGGATGCTATTTGCATAACCCATGGCGCTCCATGTGGCATAGATGGCACCGTGGATCTCGTACACTTCACCAGTGGCTAGATTATACTCAAGAGCTCCAAGTTCAGCCCCATTTTTAAAATGCTGGTACTTGAACTCTGTCCCGAACTTGGAGGTTTCAATACCAGACATGTCGCCTATAGGATATCCCAGCACACTATTTGCATAATCTAATTCACCCCATTTGTTGAAGAATGGATTGAGTATTGCATATGCATTCCCTGCCAGATTTCCGTTTGTAAAGTATTCAATGGCGCCGTTCTGGAAATTGACATAAGTGCAGATCACACCTGCACTATCAGGATATCCTGTTTGTTCACCTGCACCTGCTGGCGGTCCAAATGTGGTTGCGCCACCTAGTGCGTAGTATTTGTCTATAATTGCTTGGGTGATGCTAATGTCAGTACCTGGTTCGAATGAATTTATTACATCCACTGAGACCTCAATCTCATTATTGGAGCTGTATCCGTTCCATTCGAGAGCTTCAGGTGATGTGAAGTGGCGTTTTTTGCCATCTTCAATCAAATAAACCTTGAAGTCACCTGTTTGACTGAGCAATTTACCTTCATAATAATCAGAAAATGAATAAGCTTTATATCCGCTTCCATCCCACTCAATATACCCACCTTCAAACTCACTATATCCATATCCACCCCTATTTCCCTGATCCATCACAGGGAACCCGAGCCAGTGATTTGTCCCACCTATGGAAACATAAAACGCATCAAGATCACCATAGGTCATATAGGTGGTCCCAGCATGATCTCCGCTGCTGTGCCAGTGCAGGTGACCGTTCTCAAAATCGCTTACTTTGCCTGTAGTACCTTTAAATGAGGCCAATGCATCTCGCTCATCACTGGTAACAGCGCCCAATTCGCTATTTGCATAATCTAATTCACCCCATTTGGCATAGATGGCGCCGTGGATCTCATACACCTTACCAGTGGCAAGATCGTATTCAAGAGCTCCAAGTTCACCTCCATTTTTAAAATTCTGGTACTTGAACTCTGTCCCGAACTTGGAGGTTTCAATACCAGACATGTCGCCTATAGGATATCCCAGTACACTATTTGCATAATCCATGGATGCCCATTTGTTGAAGAATGGATTGAGTATTGCATATGCATTCCCTGCCAGATTTCCGTTTGTAAAGTATTCAATGGCGCCGTTCTGGAAATTGACATAAGTGCAGATCACACCTGCATTATCAGGATATCCTGTTTGTTCACCTGTACCTGCTGGCGGTCCAAATGTAGCTGCGCCACCTAATGCGTAGTATTTGTCTATAATTGCCTGGGTGATGCTGATGTCATTACCATCCCCAAATATATTTATTATACTCGCCGAGTAATGATTTGTAAGACCCCAATTTCCTGCATTATCTTTTGCCTTGATATGGAAGTACCAAGTTCCATCTGCCAAATTTGAATATGACCAACTATTCCCAGAGGTAACAACAGATGAGCCAGGAATTGTCGAAGAAAATATATCCAATGTATAACTATATCCTGAAATTCCCGAAGTATCTGAAGGTGTAGTCCATTGAAAAATAGGATCATTATTACTATATGCACGCCCTTCATTGGGATGAGTTGATGAAGAAATGATAGGGGCTGGTGGAGGGTTTGTATCAACTGGAGGCACATATATATTTACCCTGTAATGATCAGTAGGCCCCCAATTCCCTGCAATATCTTTTGCCTTGACATGGAAGTACCAAGTTCCACCTGCCAAATTTAGATATGACTTACTATTCCCAGAGGTAACAACAGATGAGCCAGGAATTGTCGAAGAAGATCTATCCAATGTATAACTATATCCTGCAATTCCTGACGTGTCTGAAGGTGTAGTCCATTGAAAAGTAGGATTGTTATTACTATATGTATTCCCTTCATTCGGATGAGTTGATGAAGAAATGATAGGAGCTGGTGGGGAGGTGGTATCTGACCATAATCTTATATAATCAAAACCCACAGTATCTAAATCAGTTCCAGAAGTACAGGAACTAGAAGGATCTATCCTAATACCTGTAATTATTCCCTGCCAATAACTATTTTGAAGCATTGATACACGATATTCATTCCATGATGGACCAGTAGTTACTGTAAATTCTACTTTCTTACTGTCCGAATAACTATTAGATGTCTGCGTTTTAAAGTAGACTGCACCAGTATTACCATTGCAGTTACTAGACATACGAACTCCAAGTTGATGGTAATTAGATGCTGAAATAGAAAGACCATTTTTCTCAATCCATGGATCATTTCCATTAGGATCTATGAAGAGAGCACCATTTACGACTGCATACATTACTCCTTCTACATTATGAGGTTCCCAACCTTCCAGATTACCAGGCGTATTAAATTCTCCTAATGAATTGTACGCTGATACTACTCCGATATTTCCAATAAAAATTATTATCAAAAGTAAAAAAATTCTACGAATCATAACTTTACCACCTCAGTTCCCATACAATTCACATTGCTTTTTTGTTTTATCATGACTTTCGGCTCAGAAACGGGTTAAATTAGAGAACTTTTAAATATAGTAACTTCCTTTATTAATTCATGACTGAAATAAATCATGAGATTTTTTAATTTGTTCTGGAAATGCTAGGGCCGCATATATAGTTTGCGAAATACATAAGTAGTAATAAGTAGTAATCAGAAAATAATAAAAAGTCTCAGATTTGAATGGGCGCAGGTATAATTTCAAACTTCTCTAATTTAAAGCGTTACTATATACCCATATAGCCGAAACTCATGTTTATAGCCATCTGTCTCGTGCTCGATTGTCGCAAAAGCAGGTTTCGTATTGTTCAGATCAACGCTATCCATAGCCATCACATAAGCTGAAATCTCTGCTTCATCTGCCGGAAAATCAACTGCCGCACTCGCACTTCCTGCAAGTAAAAACATGCAAAGAAGCGCAACCGACATAATTATTTTACTTTTCATCATCATATTTGTTTTCTCCTTAATCAATAAATGGTGGCTTTTCAAGTGGAATTGAAACCGGATCTGCCGATCTATTGGTGGTATCGTTAATATCCGCAGCCTAGTCATCGGTATCATTGCCACTGCTATTCACAATGTTTTTATCTTCGATCTCCTGAGAGACATCTGTTTCTGTAAAGGCTGATACAGCAAAAATAACAGTGATGAGTATCAGAAATGCCAAACCAATCATCGCATTTTTGTTAATGTTAATAGTAGCAACCTCCTGTTTTCATTTCATCCTTTTACTGTTTCACTGCACAACCCGCGTCGCCATCCGCCCATAGCGCCGCCGCACCCGCTGTTGCCGAACAAATGCCAGCCAGTAGCGTCGATATCCAGCTATGAATTATGCTATTCCCGCTACTTCTTACATTCTTTGCATGAATATACTCTACACTACAAAAGCGCTTATTTTTCATCTTTTATCCCACACTAAAATTCGAATTATGAACCTTACCACGTAAATCCTGAAATCATCCTGACACTTTCGTTTAAGATATTTTCTGAATATTTAACAAATTTTAAAAACTCATAGCTTATAAATCTTGTGATATTGTAGCAATATATTTATATATTTATATTAAAAATTTTATATAATAACTGATAAAAGACCAACAATGCTCGAAGAACACAATCGCAAAAGCATGAACCCCGGTTCACGGTAGCCACATATTCGGTCAGCGCCCGTATTTCCCTATCATTTCTCCCTGTGCCAGGATGTGCCCTGACATGGCAGCCTCAAGCTGGGATTTGGTTGCACCGCTCTTTAAGCTGAGTGTAGTATCCAGGGCATATACCTTGAAGAAATACCTGTGGGGCTTGCCCGGCGGCGGGCAGGGTCCGTTATAACCTATCCTGACAAAGTCGTTCGTACCCTGCAGGCTACCGCCGTCCAGGGTCTTGTTTTTAGGCACCGCAGCGGGCAGTCCGGTGCTGTTGGCAGGAATATTGTAGATCACCCAGTGGACCCAGGTTTTACCAGGGGCGTCTGGGTCGTCCACTATCAGGGCGATGGATTTGGTGCCTGTGGGGATGGTGTCCCAGGACAGGTCGGGTGATACATCATTGCCGTCACATGTGTATCCGGACGACAGCATATCCCCGTTCTCAAATACGTCCGAAGAAATCGATATTGCATCCATATTTATATCCTCCTCTATCAGGGTCTCTTCATCAGGCTCACTGGCAATACATCCTGAAATAAGTACCAATAGCACAAGAATCAAAAAGATCCGCATGATGAAATCCTCCCTTATCTGAGTTTCCTTTTCAAGTATTAATGCCTACCCCTCAACCGCTCAACCACAGCCTCAACCTGCTCCACCGCAGTCCCAATATACCCCTCTGGGTCCATAACGCCCTCAATCTCTCCAGCACTAATAAACTAAGTCACCTCAGGCCGCGTCATTAGTACTTCCTTTATGTGCCTCCCCGACTCGCGGGGCTCCATGGCGCTGGTCCTCACAATCTCATGAGCCTCCTGCGCCTGCCCACACCCCGCTTTGCCAGCTCGATCATCACAGCCTCGCCCATATTCAGCCCGCGCATAAGCTCCAGGTTGCGCTTGATATTCTCAGGAAAGAAACGCAGATTTGCAATAATACCCTCTGCCAGTTTCAGGATATGGTCTGTGAGCACACAGGTCTCAGGGAAGATCACCCGCTCGAAGGAACTGTTGGTCAGGTCCCGCTCATCCCACAGCGTATTGTTCAGCAGTTCAGGCTCCACCATTGCCCTGACTATCCCGGCCAAACCGTATACCTGCTCGCTCTTAATAGGATTTCGTTTGTGGGGCATTGTGGACGAACCCACCTGCTTCTTGCCGAAACTCTCCTCTATTTCTGCGATCTCGGTGCGCTGCAGGGAGCGAAATTCCACGCATATCTTATCCAGGGTAGTGACCGTGTTTGCCATCCACATCACGAACTCAGCATGCCTGTCCCGCTGTATGATCTGGGTGGATACCTCTCCATTAATAAAAAATCACAGGAATAGCCGAGACTGTTATATTATATATTGGTATTATCAAACTAACCGCAGATGAACGCCGCTGAACGCGGATACGCTGCCTGAAAATCTGTGTTCATCTGTGTTTATCTGTGGTTCCATTTAATTCACCAACATGAATTGTAACGGTCTCCGAAAATAACAAAATTTATGTACAAATAAAAGAGCATAATAACGAAACTTCACAAATACAATGATAGCTTTACATGGAACTTGGAAACCATCAGAAACAATAGACGATCAGGGAGATTTCTTCATATGGGGTGAGTCGTCTACAGCTTCCACTATCAAACGCCGGGGCCGCCCTCCAAAATTATCTGCCAGCAAACCCCGCCCCCATCCATTCCAGGTTGCACACGAAGACCTGAAGATGGTTATAGAACTCCTGGAAGTTATCAATGGCAGCATTACCAGTACCAAGACCCGCAAGGATGATGTGCTTCTATCACTTCCTACATTATCCAGATCGCCCCAGGCGTCACCGGATCTACTAAAGGATAATGGCAATGAGAGCCATGAAGAGCCAGTAGGTTTAATACCATGGAAAATCGAAGGTCTAAGCATCCCACCCGAAAACGCAATATCATTACTCAGCTCACTTTCGGGAGCGTGGATAGAACATGATAACACAGTCATAGGAACCGATCTGAGGTTCTGGAGTAATGTTTCAAAATTTTCACTGGAACTGCTGTCAAAACAGCATTTTGTTCCGGGTATAGTCGTTTCTGAGAATGGTGAGGTATTTCCCAGATGGCAGTATATGCTGAATGATGAAGACGACAGAATGCACTTTTCAATGCTTACAAAGTCAATGCCACCTGTTTGCAGGGCACTCATCCAGAATAAGGTTCCAAATGTACAGAAGGCATTCTTAGCAGATTTCCTCAATAGTGCCATTAACGACTGTATCCAAAACTGGATGTCAATCTCAGAGATCAGATCAAAAAAGCCAGGCATCTCAGAAGTATGGTTACAATCCTTATCAACCGGAGAACCGATACAAGTCCACAAATCAATTCTTAAAAACCTTTCAAAGGGATTACAATTATGGGAAGCCCCGATACACGAAATTGAAAAATCAGGATTTCGCACATCCTTTCGTCTTGAACCCCCAATTGAGGAAGAGTCGGATTTCTGGAACCTACGGTATTTTCTTCAGGCTTCGGATGACCCGAGCCTGCTTGTACCTGCCTCCACTTTTCCGGCTGAGAGTTCAAAATCAAGCACCTGCCCTTTTCTGGCATACCGTCTTCCCCGCTCAAGCCGGTTGCTCCAGCCAAAGGATTCCAGGACACTTACCCAGCGTTTTGACCACCAGGTATCCCCGATACTGCCCCTCTTGCTTTTGGCTTTGATACCGCCTTCCACTTCTATTGGCTTTGAGGGGGCATAGCCGCCCCAGAAGTCATTACGCCAGCTCATTGTTCAACCCTCGTTTCCATTATTCATCTATCACCGTCGCTTGCCTCAATGCAAATAGATCCTTCAATTGCTCGGTTGACATCTCTGTCAGCCAGCCCTCGCCCGCACCTATAACATTCTCTGCAAGTGCTTTTTTATCCTCGATCATCTCATCTATCCTTTCTTCAAGGGTCCCTTCGCAGACAAACTTGTGGACCTGTACGTTCTTGGTCTGCCCGATCCTGAATGCCCGGTCTGTCGCCTGATTCTCAACAGCAGGGTTCCACCAGCGGTCAAAGTGGAACACATGACTGGCACGGGTGAGGTTCAGGCCCACCCCGCCTGCTTTGAGAGAAAGTATGAATATCCGGGGTCCGCCCTTTTCAGAAAACCTCATAACCATCTGGTCCCTCTGTTTCTGGGATACTCCACCATGCAAAAAGAGCACCTCCTGGCCAAAGACATGCTGGAGATGCGTTTTAAGCATATTGCCCATCACTGCGAACTGGGTAAAGACAAGCGCAGCATCATCTTCGGCGATCACCTCTTCCATCATCTCGGCAATCCGGTTCAACTTGCCTGAGCGTCCCGGCAGTGCCGAACTATCACCCAGGAACTGCGCCGGGTGATTGCATACCTGTTTTAGCCTTGTGAGTGCCGATAATACAATTCCCTTTCTTTCAATTCCTTCAGAACTCTCTATCCTCATAAGCACATCTTTAACAACAGCTTTATAGAGTGTAGCCTGCTCTTTTGTAAGGTTGCAGTAGACTTTAGTCTCGATCTTATCAGGAAGGTCTGTTATGATGGTGGGGTCGGTCTTGAGGCGGCGCAGGATAAATGGCGAAACGATACTTCGAAGTTTCATGCCTGCATCTTTATCATTATACCGTTCAATGGGCAGTGCAAAACCCCTCCTGAAGCCTTCTGCCGAGCCAAGGTAGCCCGGATTTAAAAACTCCATAATAGACCAGAGCTCTGATAAACGGTTCTCAACAGGTGTGCCTGTTAGAGCCACGCGGTAGTCTGATTTGATCTTGCGCACAGCCTGGGATTGCTTTGTGAACTGGTTCTTGATGTTTTGCGCTTCATCCAGCACAACCCCGCTCCAATCCACTTTTTTGAACATATCCTCATCCCTGTGGGCAAGGGCATAGGTACTGATCACCATGTCGAACTTGACAGCTTCAGAATAGAATTTATTTGTCCTGACCCGGGCTGTGCCGTGATGTATCATAACCCTGAGGGACGGCGCAAACTTTTCTGCTTCTCGATACCAGTTCCCGACTACGGAGGTAGGACATATTAAAAGAGTGGGTTTTTTAACGCCTTCCTCTTTATCCTTTATGAGCAGGGCAAGAAGCTGGATTGTCTTGCCAAGACCCATATCATCAGCAAGACATGCTCCCAGCCCGTACTGCCGCAAAAATGTAAGCCATGAGAAGCCCCTGACCTGGTAGGGTCGAAGCTCACCTACAAAATCACCAGGCTGTGTCAGCTCATCTATTCCGGTTCTGCCTGATAAACGCTCAAACAACTCTGATAACACCCCTGATGCATTAAATCCACCAACAGGAAGGCCAATTTCCGATTCTCCCAGTCCAGCGCTCAGCCTAAGGGCTTCATCCAGTTTCATTTCACCTGATCTTTTGGATTTGAAGAACTTAATGGCAGCTGCGATATCTTCCTTTTTGACCTCTACCCATTCTCCCCTTACACGCACAAGCGGCTCTTTGAGATTTACAAGATTCTCAAATTCCTCTTCACTTAACGGCTCACCGCCAAGAGCAAGCTTCCAGTCGTACTGGATTATCGAGTTAAAACCGAACAATCCCTTGCTGTTTTTAGGGTCTTGCTTTGGCTTTACATTTAATGTTACGCCAAGCTTCGAATCTGATCCCCCTTTTTTCCACCATGGAGGGATAAGGACCCCGAATCCGCTCTCTGTAAATAAAGGTACAGCCTCTTTTAGAAATGAATATGCCTGCTGCGTTGTGAGCCGGGCAGTTGTGGGTCTTGGAGAATGAAGACTGTCCTCGATCTGAGGGTATAAGCGGGAGGCTTTCCCGAGATCTGCAAGAAGCTTTTCCTGGGGATGGTCAAATTTGCGGTTTAGGAAATGAAGTGTATCTTTTGACTCCCTCCAGACGTTCTCTGCAGGTACAAGCAGGCTCGGGTCATCCGAAGCCTGAAGAAAATACCGTAGATTCCAGAAATCCGACTCTTCTTCAATTGGGGGTTCAAGACGAAAGGA
>Ga0255371_10218_pt1 | contig 10910 bp, 8 predicted proteins | sample ANMaggSSYBR01I12_FD_182097 | JGI IMG/M metagenome (GOLD analysis project Ga0255371, IMG submission 182097) | Sediment cell enrichment communities from methane seep in Santa Monica Basin, California, United Staets - ANME aggregate JGI... | ecosystem: Environmental > Aquatic > Marine > Cold seeps >...
CCTTATAATCTTTTGCCTGGCCCATCCACTGCTGGAATACATCCTCTCCAAACCCTTCGCTGCAGGATGCTATAAGTATTATCACACCTTTTGGCCGTGCAATATCCTTTATATTCTCCAGAGCTTTCTGGGACTGGTAAAGATTTATGTCTTTGGGATAGCCACCGGGTGAAACTATTACTATATCTGCTCTTGTTACTACTTCCCTTTTATAAATTGAATCATATTTTTTAATACCTTCAAACCATGCCTCATTATTTTTCCCGGCAACTGCATCTATTATCTTTTTACTGTCATCAAGTATCACATTGAAAATAAAGTCTATGCCGACCATCTTCCCTGCCTGTTCAATATCTTCTCTTACAGGATTTCCCACTACCATTCCCGGTGCGGCCCTGTCATCAAGCATCATTCTGTGATTTGCCTGTATGGAACTTCTGGTGCATATGCCGGGCATTACAGCCTTTGCTCCTCCGGAGTATCCTGCAAAATAGTGGTATTCAATATTTCCAGTTCCTATTAGTAGATCAGCATCCAGGGCCTTATTAAAGACTTCAACCGGTGTTCCGAAGGAAGTCTTTCCGATAAGCTTGGCCCTTAAAGGGTCGGAGTTTATTACTTTTATATTTTCAAATATATAGTCTCCCACCAGTCTTCTTTTTTCCTTTTCAGTGTGGGGCCTGTGTATTCCAAGACCAAGGATCACTTTTATATTTAAATGGCTTATCCCACCTTTAGTAAGCTCATCTACCAACCGGGGTAAAAATCTATATGAAGGACAGGGTCTGGTTATATCACTTGCAAGTATGCACGCGCTACTCTTTCCCTTTGCAATCTCTGAGAGGGTGTTAGATCCCGCTGGGCTCTCAAGTGCACGTGAGATTATTTCTTCTTCATCTATACTGGAGAGTGAACTTTCACCCTGGACGATATCCAGTATATTTTCATCCGGTATATCCAGCTTTATTTTTTCTTTTCCATAGGCAATAGTTATTTTCATATCTATAAGACTTTCAGCTGTCCTATCAATAATAAATTTATATCACTTAAATTTTTTTGCAGCCCTCTTAAGGGCCTTTACTACCGGGAGCTCTTCTCCGGATAGAAACCGCACCATTGCTCCTCCTCCGGTGCACATATAGGAAAATCCTGCGTCCGGGACAAATCTATTGGCCGCAGATATGGAGTCCCCTTCTCCTATAACTGAAAAACATCCTGCTTTTACTATATGGCTAAAAAGCTCTCTTGTACCATATTCAGTCTCCGGCTCTTCAAACACACCTGCGGGACCGTTTACAAAGACTGTTTTTGCTCCGCTTATAATATCCTTATACAGGTCTATGGTCCTTGAACCTATGTCTGTAATGGGATGCTCTGATGGAAGATCCTTTAAGCCTATCTCTTTTCTTCCATTATCATCATATGCAAGATCTAGTGGTACCATTATCTTCTCCCCATATTCTGCAAGTATCTTCTCTGCCTGGCCAAGATAGCGGTCAAGTTTTTTTGCATAGATGACCTCTTCTGTTTTAGTGCCCGGACTGGTTCCTTTTGCCATCAGAAATACCTGGCCCAAAAGACCGGCAGAAAGTATCCTATCTGCTATGCCTTTTGAAAGTACTTCTCCCATCATATTGAATGCATCTTCTATCTTTGCCCCGCCAAGGAGAAATACTAATGGACGTCCTGGTTCTTTCATGATCTTTGAGAGTACGTCGTATTCCTTTTCAAAGAGCCTTCCCATGCCCGAAGGCAGGACCTGTTCAAAACCGACCAGTGTCGGCTGGTCCCTGTGGGCAGCTGCAAAGCCGTCACAGATATAAATACCGGCTAAAGGGGCAAGCTTTCTAACTACTATTGTCTTTGCCTGCTCCCGGGGAGTTAAGTTTAGTTTTGTTTCAAAAAGGGTCATCTCCTGGGCCATATACCTTACATTATCAAGAAGTAGTATTTGGCCGGACTTCAGATTCTTTATAGCTTTTCTTGCTGCAGGACCACATACATCATCAATAAATTTTATATCTTTATCCATCAGTTTTGATATCTGCACTGCGTGGAGCTTAGTGGATATAAAGTTATGATATTCCAGGTCCCCTCCCTGATGGGCAAGGATGACAAGCTTTGCTCCGGCTTCTGAAAGCTCCCTTATAGTGGGAAGGGCCGCTTTTATGCGCGTGATATCTTTTAGCTTACCGGTGGCGGGGTCATATGGGCAGTTGATATCCAGTCTTGCTATCACTGTTTTTAAGCTAAAATCAAAATCATCCAGGGTTTTTATACCATATTTCATTTTTTAGATATCCTTATATTAATATTATTTTATCTATTCTATTTCTTCTACTCCATGCCAAGATATTTATTGGTAGCCGATACTGCATCGTCTCCACCGGTCTGCATCGAAAGAGCTGCTCTTATTGCGTCTATGGACTCGGGGATAACAACAGCTTCCTGGGGAATATTTATCGTAAAGAAAAGATCATCTCCTGATTTTGCCACCATCTCTTTAAACACTGCTATCTCATACATATCGGCACGCTTATTACCCTTATCCCTTGCATATTTAAAAAGGGCCGTATTGGAATTAAAGCCCTTTGCGATCTCTACCACCTTGATCCTGGGATGGGCCTCAAAAAGTTCCAATGCCATATTTGTTGAGACGGACTTTTTAGTAGTCAATACAAGGGTTATTATATGGCCATGTGTTATGGGAAGATGTATCAGTGCCCCCGTAGCTTTAATATGGGGCATGATGAGCATCAGGTCTACTGCCTGATGATTTGGTACCGGCTCCACCATAGCGACATCTACAAGTCCCCTGTGTGTGTCTCCTGGATCAGCGACCCTTCTTAAGATGGTAACTACTACCTTTTCCACTCCTGCTGCCCTGTCTATACAATCTACAGCTCTTATAAATCCTGTTGTATTACAGGAAGTAAGCTTTAAGTAATCTTTTCCTATTCCTTTGCTGTAATTAGCATAACCGTGGAAGAATGCATCGGCCACTTCATTTTTCTCCCCTCCCTGGAATATTGCTTTTAGCCCCTTTGCCTTATAGAGCTTTTTGTTTTTGGCTCCAATTCCTCCGGGAGCTGCGTCAAGCATTATATCCACTTTAGAAAGCAGGTCATCAAAACTGCCCCTGACCGGTATATTCTCACTATCAAATGCACCCTTCATGGAATCATCCACTACATATAGGTCATAGGGGTTCGGGCTGTCATACAGGGCCCGTATTGATAGTGTTGGAGCGATATCCACAATACCGATAAGTTCCATATCCTCCTGCTTTGCCACGCCATCTGCAAGCCTCTAGCCTATTACTCCATATCCTGCAACACCTACTTTTACTTTACTCATGATTTTCTCCTCGTATAAAATATTTTCTATTGATCCTTATGATAATGTCAGTTCTTTTTAAAGAAAGACTAATTTTCCTGGTCTTTAATATACACATAACTGGTTATAATTATTATCTGTTCAATATGAGATTATTTTCTTAATCTATTTTTAGGCAACCGATCAGCCCAATAATTATATAGTCTTAATCAATGTATGCGCCTTTTCAGCTATACTCTCTGCTACCAGACCAAAGACTTTCATAAGCTCCCAGGGCTGACCTGACTCGCCAAACCTATCCTCTACTCCGATCATCTTTAATTTGTAGGGGTCATCTGCGTCCTTATACTCTGATATAATACCTGCAATTATATTGCCAAAGCCCCCTATCTGGTGCTCTTCACAGGTAAGCAGTATTTTTGTTTCTTTAGCTGCAGCTATTACACCGTCCTTATCCAGTGGTTTTACTGTATGCATATTTATTACTCTTACCTCAAGGCCATGTTCTTCCTTTAGGATATAGGCTGCTCGCATAGCTTCTGTCACTATGGGACCGCAGGCAATAATAGTCAGGTCCTCATCTTCATTTGCATATTCAGTAGATAGCATGGTATCAAAGGAATCTATAAAATTATCCTTAATGCCTCTGTATCTTATTATATTGGCTGTGCCGAGCTTGTAAGGAGTATCTATTGTAGTAATAGCTGGAGTTGCCTCCCTGGCATATCTTATGGCAGCCGGACCATCTATATAGGCTATAGCTTCAGTTGCTTTTTGGGCTTCAACTGAATCAGCAGGAACAACAAGCTTCATATTGGGAAGATAATAAAGATTTGAGATCTCCTCCAGGGCCTGATGGGTGGCTCCGTCCGGTCCTACTGAGATACCTGCATGCGCGCAGGCTATCTTTACATTATAATTATTATAGCAGACAGTGGTCCTTATCTGGTCCCAGTTGCGTCCGGTTATAAATACTCCGTATGAGCCTATAAAGGGAATCTTTCCCTCTTTTGCCAGCCCTGCCGCCACAGTAGTCATATTGGCCTCTGCTATACCCATGGAGAAAAACCTTGATGCTCTTTCTGGATGATTATTGTAAAAAGAGCTCATTTTTATTGAATCTGTTATATCTGCCCCAAGAGCTACTATGCGGGGGTCCTCTCCCAGCTTCTCTAAGGCAAGCCCAAAACCGTTTCTATTAGGGACCATCTCTACTTTCATATCATTTTGGCTGTTCCACCAATAATCCTTTGAATAATCGGGAAGAGAACTGTCTACCTTTTTATCGATCTCTTCCTGGTAACTATTTGCTATTTTAAGCAGTTCTTTTGCTTTATCCATATTGTATCTGCTGGAGCCGATACCGGCCAGCGCAGTCTCCAGTGATTCGCTGCCCTTTATCCCGTCTTTTGGGCATATTCCATGATAGCCGCATACATTTTCAGCAAAGGATATGCCTTTTCCTTTTATTGTACCGGCTATAATCACGGTTGGCTTGCCTTTGGTCGCGGGGCCTTTAAGTACCTCTATCAGTTTATCTATACTGTGTCCATCTACTTCGGCAACTTCCCAGCCAAAAGAGGCCCATTTGGAAGCAAGGGGCTCTATCTCCATAATCTGGGAAGTAGTGCCATCGATCTGAAGGTTGTTTCTATCTATTATTGCTATAAGATTATCAAGGCTGTAATGGGCTGCACTCATGGCAGCTTCCCATACGCTTCCCTCATTTAATTCCCCATCCCCCATAATGCAATAGGTCCTGTAACTTTTGGACTCCAGTTTCGCATTTAAGGCTGAACCTATCGCCAGACCAAGTCCCTGTCCCAGGGAACCGGAAGAAGCTTCAATGCCCGGGAGTTTAAACCGGTTGGGATGTCCCTCAAAACCTGAAAATAGCTTTCTAAGCTTTACCACATCATCGGGGCCGTAGTAGCCTGAAAGCCCCAGGCAGGCATATAGGGCGGGAGCCTTATGTCCTGCTGACCAGTATATCCTGTCTCTGTCTTCCCACTCGGGGCTGGAAGGGTCATGGTTTGCTACTTTAAAATATAGGGCAGCTGCAATATCAGCTACCGACATGGCTCCGCCGGTATGGCCCGACCCTGCTGCAGTGATGGACGTAATTGACAGGGCCCGTATATCTTTAGCTATTTCCAGTAGTTGCCTTAAATTATAGTCTTTTAGAACTTTACCTGTCTTTGAATCAACAATCGGCATAAAATTACTCCTTTTTAACAAAAATTAATAAAACTATATCAGTTCTGCATTTCTTAAAGCAGAAAGAAGGACCCTTTTAGAGCCAGCTATTGTTATATCCGGATCTTCACCTTTAAGGGGCTTTACCTCAAATGAGATGGCATTTTTAGGATCTAAAAGGTAGCCTATCTTATCTAAAGTTTTAATAAAGCCAGCAAGCTGGCCGGTAAATATCTCTCCCTTGTCAATACAGAAACGGGGATGCTCATCCCCGTATGCAATGTGGTCCTTATCTTTTAGTATACAGTTGCCAATATGTATATGTTTTATATATTCTTTTGCCTTTAACAGAGAATCCCTGTAGTCCTCACCCAGTATGGGAAGGTGTGATAGGTCCAGAAGCAGTCCAAAGTTTTTATGCTTTACTCTAATGCTTTTGGCAAGCTCGACTGCTATATCTGTAGGGCCTATTAATCTGTTTTTGGCAAAAGGTTTATGGTCAAAGGTCTCCAGTATCATATCTATAAGGTCTTTTCCATACTCTTTGGCCTTTTTTAGGCTGTAGCTGCATAATTTGTCTATGGATAGCTTAATCATCTCTAACTGGCTTTCCAAGCTGGCTTCTGTAGATCTTGGGCCGGAGACAAAAACAAAGCTTTCGGCATTCATCTGATATGCTTCATCAATAAGCCTTTGGAGGATATCTACTGATTTATCTCTTATCTTATCATCAGCTGAATTCATATTAAGTTTTTGCCCAAAGATTGCAGGATGGGCCCCGAAGGAGACTCTTATACTGGAGGCAGTAAGGATTTTTTTTACTTCTTCTCTTATAATGGCATCTTCAATATGGGCTATCTCAATAAGTGAGAAGAAGGGGTCGGCTGCAATTTTTTTTATTGACTGGACTACTGGACCTTTCCCCTGGCCGATCTCAGGGTAAGCCATAAATGATACTATGCCTATATCTGTTTTAAATTTGTTTGCTGCCATTTTTTCTCCTATTTTCTAGTAATTAATTTATGTATAGTCATCTACTCTATAGTAATATCCATATTCCACTTCAGTATTTCCTTTGCAGATAATGTAGAACTGTTTCCACAAGATTTTGCTAAATCCAGCCTATCATAGGGAGCTGTGCAGGGTTCAGGAATAATATATGACAGTTTATCTTTAAAATATTCTTTATCCATCAGTATGCCTAAATATGGTATTTTTTCTACCGGGAAATTAATAGTCACAGCTGAGCCACAAGAAGGATATATTAATTTTATCCATCCTTCTTTAAGCTTATTTTTAAAATAATATTTTTCACAACTTCCATTTTTAAGATTTCGGAATTTGTCTAAATTGTGGATAGTTCCATTATTATCTTCATAATCTGGCCAATTAAACTCTTGCCCATATCTATTAAATATTTGAGAAAAATTTAATACATTTATTGCCCGGCAGCAGTCCTCTGGCAGTAAAATCTCCAGATTTTCTTCAGTAATAAACATCGGATGTGCCGTCCATATAAAATCCAGATTAAACCAAGATAGATTTTTTACAAAATAATTTATACTAAGTGTGTCCTCTGATACCAGTGAAATTGATTTACTAAATAAATAAGGAAACCGGATTCCATTCACACTCATTTCAACACTTGATTCATTGATCCTATAATCCCAGTTTAATCCCCATAACTCACCATGGTCAGGGACTTTTGTACCTTTCCAGGGATAGTCCTGATAAAAACATTCATCTATACAGGGAAACATATCATCAAAACCACCTGGACCACATCCAACATATTTCCCATCATATTTTCCACTTATATGCTCTGTACTTTGTTGTTGAACCAGATATTCTTTTTTCCTATCTTTTCTTATAATCGAAGTGATCCTGCCGCCAATCGGCATTACAGTTACTTTTAGCAAGCCACTTTCTAAAACTAAGCTGCTTCTATTTTTAAAATATGATTTACCTATCTTTGTCATTTTGTTGATTTAATATATAAGTGGATTTTATTATTTAAGTTCCCTGTTTGGCTTACATTCTCTGTTTACGATCCATTTGGGCATATTGCCTTTTGAGATTCCAATTATTATTTCTACTGGTACTTTGAAAACCTGATCAATATAGTTTTCAGAATATCCGCCCAGGTGGGGGGTGAAATTAACATTTTCAAATTCCAGCCACTCATCTCCTTCTTTTAGAGGATGCTCTTTTACTACATCTATCGCTGCAGCAGCTATCCATTTTTCTCTCAGCGCTTTTTTAAGTGCTTCTTCATCTACTATGCCTGCCCTTGCTACGTTCACAAGTACTGAATCTTTTCGCATCATTCTTAGCTGCTTCTCCCCAATCAGGTTTATGGTCTGTTTTAAAAGCGGACAGGCAACCATAATATATTGAGACTTCTTCAGGAGCATATCCAGCTCAACTTTATTAGCGCCGCTTTCCGCTAAAGTTTCCTTATCTATAAAAGGGTCAAATACCCTGACATTCATCTCAAATCCGGAAAGTTTTTTTACTATTGCCTTCCCAATTCTTCCAAATCCTATTATTCCCAGATCCGCTCCGGTCAAATGTCCCAGTGGAAGAGCTGCTCTTGCTTCCCAGATTCCACTTCTTACTAATCTGTCCTGCCTGACGGTCTGCCTTACTGCTGTAAAAAGCATTGCAATAAAATGATTACTGGTAGGTTCTGTAGGGACATCAGGAGTATTTGCCACAATTATTCCCTTTTTGGTACAGGCTGCTGCATCAATATTATCTGTTCCGCTGCCACATTTTATGGCACAGATAGCTTTTTTAAAAATATCCATATTTTCTTCAACTACTATATTTTTTCTGGAAGAGGTCAGAAATAATACATCCGCATCCTCTGCATATTTTTTTAACTCCTCTCTTGTATGGCAGTCATGGTAGATAAACTCAATATTTTCCTGATTAAAATTTTTTTCTACCCATTCAGGAATCGGATGACCGTCATTTGCAATTAGAGCTACTTTGAATCTTTTCATTATTTCCCTTCTATTTAATCTAGTTTAAAACTAATTCTTCACCTATGGCAGGCATTATTATTTTTACTTTTGGAGCAATTCTTGAACACTGGCAAGTAAACTCTCCAGGGTCTCCACCGTGCTCTGCAAACATCCAGTAATGGCAGGGTATGACTATTTTGGGATCTACCTGATATGTTATATATGAAGCATCTTTTGCATCCGGATTGCCAAATTTACCATTGATAGGAACGACTAAGATATCAATTTTTTCTTTTAAGGCTACAATATCTAAAAAATCGGGCCTGTAGCAGGTATCTGAAGTAAAATATATATTTTTACTGCTTATTTTTATTATCACTCCTATACAGTCAGGGCTGTACTTACCATGGTCCGCTACAACTCCGATAAAATCTATTTCACCTATTTTTAGGCTGGTTCCTCTATTAAGCTTGATTAATTTTGAGCTGTCGATCCCAAGGTCTTTGGCTGCTTTTTGTACTGAACCTGGCCCTATTAATTTAGTTATAGTATTTTTATTGACCAGTTTATTCATTGAATCTTGGTCAAAGTGGTCACCATGATTATGGGTTGCAATCAAATAATCAAGTTCTAACTCTTCAGGTTTTATAAACTCTGGAATAAGTCTTTTGAATTCATCTTTTTTAGTTCTGCATGAGTCGGATAAATACAGGTCCAGGCCAATCAATATCTTATCATATTTAATTATATAACTTACACCGCCCAGCCAATACATCACAAGCTTTTCTGATTTATTTTTATCATTTATTATCTTTGCCAGGTCATACATTTTATTTGTCTCCAATATCAAATAACACTTTTATTGCTCCATCTTCTCTTTTAAGTGATGCATTAAAAGCTTCCTGATACCTGTCAAGTGAAAATCTGTGGGTTATTAGAGATGATGCATTTACTTGTTTATTTTCCAAAAGTTTAAGTGCGACTCCAAATTGCTGGCCATTATATCCGGACACTCCTAAAAACCCTATTGAGCTTGAAGTGAATTTAAATACTGTAACTGGCCACTTTGTATCATGCGTTTCAGGTAATGCTTCGACAATTACTCTTCCAAAAGGAGCAAGAATACTTTCAGCCATTTCCCATGCATCCTGCCCCCCTCCGCAGAATAGGACCACATCTGCCCCATATCCAGAGGTTATATCCATAATTGTCTTGTATGGATCTTCTTTTCTAACATTTATTGCATGTGTTGCTCCAAGCTCTACTGCCAGATCAAGGCGTTCTTTTCTTGTTCCGTTCATAATAAGTGTCTCAGGCTGTTTTAATTTTGCATACTGTAGTGCAAATAGCCCAATAGGACCGGGGCCAATAATTACTACTTTTTCTCCCGAATATATATTTGCCCTATCAACCGCAGAATATCCATTGGCTGCTGGTTCAGTCAGGGCTGCTTCTTCAAAGCCGAGCCTGTCACTGATCTTATAGACCATATTTGCTGGAACATTTATAAATTCGCCAAAGGCACCGTCCATATGAAAAGGAATACCTTTTATATTTATACAGGCATTATGAATACCTCTGCGGCAAAAAGGACATTCTCCGCAGTAAGAATAGCCTAAAGAGGTTACCCTGTCTCCTTTTTTTAAATAATTAACCCCATGCCCCGTTTCTTCTATAATACCACTGAACTCATGGCCCAAAACACATGGATACTTTGCCCAGGAATGCTGGCCCTCCATAACAACAAAATCAGTATGACAGATAGCTGCTGATATAACTTTGATTAAAACATCATTATGTCCGCTTTCAGGAATACTGATTTCCTGCAACTCTAGCTTCCCTGGCTCTAAAAGTACAAGTGATTTCATTTTATTTTTCAAAATACCTTAATCTATTTACTAAAACGTTATTAAAGTTTTTAAAACTCTATCTACAGAATTCATATTTTACCTGCTATTTTAAATTTTAATCAAAACAATTATACATACCTGGAGATAAATCAAGTGTTGCACCACGATCTATTGTTATTGTTGTTCCGGTTATACCACTTGCCATATCACTGGCTAAAAATATAATTGCATTAGCAACTTCTTCAGGTGAACACATAACACGACCTAATGGCTGCCATCTAGGGATACTTTCTATATATTCCACTGCGTAATCCATTTTTTTTTCGTTAAGATCTTCTCTATAATCTCTAGTATAAACTGCTCCAGGTAACACAGCATTGGCCCTAACACTATCTTTAGCATAATCCAGAGCAATAGCCTTAGTAAACGCAGTTATTCCGCCCTTAGTCGCACAGTATAGAGATTTATAATAAGCACCTATCTCTCCAATAATAGAAGAATTATTCACTATATTTCCTTTTCTTACATGTAGATATGCTATTCCACATCTAATAAGAAC
>Ga0255371_10223_pt1 | contig 10908 bp, 13 predicted proteins | sample ANMaggSSYBR01I12_FD_182097 | JGI IMG/M metagenome (GOLD analysis project Ga0255371, IMG submission 182097) | Sediment cell enrichment communities from methane seep in Santa Monica Basin, California, United Staets - ANME aggregate JGI... | ecosystem: Environmental > Aquatic > Marine > Cold seeps >...
GTTGGCCGAATATTTACCTAATCCATCTTTTTTTTCTTTATATTTCTGCGCCTTCTGCGCCTGCGCCGCGTGAGATTTAATCCGCGTTCATCTGCGTTCATCTGCGGCTAATTTATCTTTTTTTCTTTTTTCTTTCTATATAAATATGTCTGTGTGTCCGTGGCTAATTATTCCTTTCTTTTTTTTGCGCTTTTTGCGCCTCTTTGCGGCCATTTTATCCACATACCACACATCCAGCTCAAACTTCTCCTCCCAACTTATCGCATTTCGCCCATTCACCTGTGCCCAGCCGGTAATCCCAGGCCTCACCTCATGCCGCCTTGCCTGTTCCGGCGTGTAACGATCCAGATACTGCATCAGCAACGGCCTTGGCCCGACAATACTCATATCCCCCTTGATCACATTAAAAAATTCCGGCAGCTCATCCATGCTGGTCATCCGCAAAAACCGCCCCAGCCGTGTCAGCCGCTCGCTATCCGGCAGCAAATTCCCGTTTTCATCCCGCTTATCCGCCATAGTGCGAAACTTATAGATGGTAAAAGGGTTACCATGCAATCCCGGTCGCGTCTGCCGGAAAAGGACAGGCGAGCCGATCTTAAGACGCACCAGGATTCCAATAAGAACAAGAACAGGTGATAAAACAATCACAGAAGGAACGGCAATTGCCAGATCAAAGAGGCGTTTCTCTAATTGAAAAGTCATGATATATTGATATCTTTGCAAAACATCCCATTTGCCCAATTACCCGATGGCTCTCAACAAATCCATTTCTTTGCGTAAAATAGTGTCAACAATCTGTTTCAGATCAATATCTCTTCCCGCCATAAAACTACCTCCTTCTTTCAAGATATTTCTTTGCTTCTTTTTTTGGGCTACCAACTTAAGGCGGGACATTCTGTAATTTCAATAAATTATGTAGGGTGCATTTTATGCACCACCATGGTGCATAGAATGCACCCTACATGGATATGTTATGTCAATTTTGGACAATTGATGTTTTACGATAATCAAAAACAAAAAGTTCGAAAGTGTCCCGCCTTAAGTTGGTAGCCTTTTTTTGTAGCCTTTCTTGATGATATAATCCTTATAACCTCTATTTCATCTATTTTTTTGAAAGCATGAACAACTGTCAATATCTTTCCGTTCGGGGTTTGTCCCAATGTTATCCACCTGTCTTCATCTTTAGAATGCTGTTTATCAAATAAATTCAAAGAGTATCTATAAAATCTCCCTGCCCTTCAAAATGTTGAGACATCTAACAACAAACTCCTCTATTTCAAACCTTTCTTTTATAAATGTGTGAGTGGTTGGGTCTTCTGCTGGATGCTCATGGTAAAGTCCACCTTCACCATCTACACCATAAACTCTATCATTTCCTAAGATTAAAGCCATATTCAGTTTGTCCTTCCTGGTATTTCGATAAAGCTGTATGGATATATTTGGAAGGATCTCTATTCTCGCCATAAGCGTTACATCGGTAGTATCTATGTTTAATATTTTTAAGCCATATCTGTCAGCAATGTTAAATATATCATGAATTAAGCCAATCATAGCCCCTGTCCTTCCACATCCCTCAATTTATGCTTAACATATCTGACTCCTTCAAGGGCATGCTCCCATTCCATGGCATCGGATTCAACATCCCACGAAAACTTCCTTTCCTTGACCACATTGCTGGACTCAAACTTGTCAAAAGTCATTCCATATTTTTTTCTCATGAATTCGTCTGTCATATTGTATCTTATAAGTCGCCTTCTATACTCGTTGATCAGAGCTTCCATGATCTCGTCTATGGGAATCTCTTTTACAATCCTCTCGGCAGTTGCTTCCACATTTGCAATCATATCTTTCACCTCCCTTTTTTCTCTATCCTCGCTCCGCCTGCCCTGTTAAATCTGCTTTTGCTTTTATTTAATCAGGGTAATCTGTGGATCCAAGCTCGTCATCCGCAAAAATCGCCCCAGACGAGTCAGCCGCTCTCCATCCGGCAGCAGATTCCCGTCCTCATCCCGTTCGCCCGTCATAGTCCTAAATATGTAAATAACAAAAGGCCTGCCATGAAACCCCGGACGTATCTGCTTAAACAAAACCGGCGATCCGATTCTAATGCGCACAAAAAAACCGATCAGAACAAAAATCGGCGTAAGAAAAATCACAGAAGGAATAGTTGCTGTTAGATCAAAAAGACGTTTCATAGTTTTAAATTAATGTTTCCAGTCCTTTCCGGTCAAGTAAGTTGAGCAGTTTTTTGGACGGACCGCTTGGGTTTTTTTTTCCGGCACATCTATTGTAAGACAAAGGGCTTCAAGTTCGTGCATTTTCCGCTTATTGATGAAACCGAGACGATGAAGGTCGCTTGCCGTCTCATGCACAGCTTCCAAAATGCAACTTTTGGCCTTAACTTTTCCGGTCATGGCAAATCTCCTGTAAGGAACCATCTCGAACCGCTTCGTCAAGCTGTTCTCTTGAAAAATTATCCTCTATTCTCTTTCCTGTTTCTCGACTTCCGGCTCTCAAATCAACCCAATGCAATTACAGGCACTGAAATAATCTCCCGTGGGACCAGGGTGTCTTCCTTTTGCATCAGTTCCCCTATTTTTTCAGCCCATTTCCCTGGAATATACTGCTCTCCACATTGGCGGCATTGGTTTAAAACGATACCCTTAAAAATTATCAGGCTGCCGTCTTTCTTTGTCATTCTAACAGAACCTATTGTTTGAATAACCTCGCCTCCACACTCAAAGCACCTCATTTAATTACCCTCCTCATCTTTGGGTTAACCCATTCTTCCGGATCCGGTTCGTATACTGTAATTACCCATAGTATATCATAGGCCACACCACATAGCACATGAATATCTTTTTTAATCCGGGTCTTTCCATAAACAAGACAGCTATGCCCCCTCTTATCCTCAGGATAATTCTCTATGATCTCTCCGTTCAAAAGCGCCTCTTTGACCTCAAGCGGATCAATTCCTCGAATAGAAGCTCTCTCCACTGCATGGAGTTTGAGCTGATAATTTCCTTTTTCTACCTGCTCTTTAATCCATTGCATCTTTATTGATATATTATTTCGTTCTGTCATATATGTCTATGCCTGCCTCATAAATAAACCTCACCAGCTTTCTTATCTTCTGCCAGCCAACGCTATCCTCAAATCTCCGAATTTTCTTACCCCCACCTTTCATTCCGACTCCCGGCTCCCGGCTCTGAGACTCCCGACTATTTCTTAGCGCCTTTGCGCCTGGAGTGAGGTTTAATCTGCGTTCATCTGCGTTCATCTGCCGCTAATTAATCTTTATCTTTATCTTTTTCTCTTTCCATATAAATATGTCCATGTGTGTCTGTGCCTGCCCCGTAGGTCCGGAAGATCGTACTGGGGTGGGTCTGTGGCTAATTATTCTTTTCTTTTTCTTTTATATTCTTGCGCCTTTTTGCGGCCAATTATTCTTTTGCATTCCGTTCCAGCCAATCAACAAACCTATCCGCCAATCCGATCCTGTCAAAATCTCTTTCAGCCAGCATTCGCGCATTCATCCCCATTTCAGCCGCCTCATCCCGGTTATCAGCCATATGCTCCAGCGCATCCGCAAAGGCTGCCGGATTTTCAGGCGGCACGGCAATACCGCATCTGTTTTCAGTAATCATCCCTGCAAGCCATCCAGGATAGTTATTAAAAACAGGCAGGCCGGAAGCAATATAATCAAAAAATTTGTTAGGCGACGTACCGTAATAAAATGCCGGAACATTTGCCAGAATCATCATGCCCGCATCAACCTGCTGCAGCAGATCAGGCATCTTGTTTTTGGGTATTGGATCCAGAAACAGAGAATTATCCAGATTTTCCGACACAGCACGTTCTCTCAAGACAGGCTTGAGTTTGCCGTCACCTATAAAAAGAAGTCTGATATCATCACGTCCGCGTTTTTTTAATTCTCCAGCCACATCCAAAACCGCATCCAGTCCGTTTGCAATCCCATGCGCTCCAGTGAAGATAGCCTTAAATTCTTTTTTGTTACGCCCGCTTTCTTTTGCCCTGAAAAGCTTCAGATCGCATCCATTCGGAATCATAACAACATTTTTATCCGCAATCCCACGCCTTTTGATACCACCAACAATCCCTGGAGAAAGTCCTATGCACCCTTTGGCGCAATGGTATGAAAGCCACTCAAGTATACTCATGGCCTTTAACACCAGAGGGTTTGTAATAACTTCCATCTCCCTCGGAAGCTCGGGCCAGAGGTCTCGCACCTCAAAGACAAACGGTTTTTGCCTGAAGACACACGTGGCTATCCCGGGCAAACCGGCTGTAAGAGGTGTTGATGTAGCAAAAACCAGATCATATTTTTCAGTAATAGTCAGCCAGATACTCCGCAAAGCAAAGCGGAGAAACGTAAGGCTTCTCTTTAAAAAACCATCATAATTGGAATATAGCAGATCAAACTCAACAACCATTATCCCATCAACAATACCGCTTCGTCTGCCATGCCTGAACCCTCCGGCAAGCCCTGTGTCACCGCTCCCGCTTGAGCCGCATACCATAGTCACTTCATGCCCACGCTCAATTAGACGACGTGCCATCTCATAAGAACGAGTCCCTCCTGCCCCGCGAGGAGTTGAAAAATATTGATGAAAATATAAAACTTTCATGATAGTTTTAGGTTTTAAGATTTAGGTTTTAGGTTTAGGATTGCTTATATTATCAGCTACTTAAAACTTAAATCCTAAAACTTTATATTGATTTCAGTTATCAGAGTTGCTGGTTTCGTACCTATACTCACCTCCAGCACCGGCAACTCAGTCATTTTCATATAATATCTGGATTCCCAATCGTTAACCAGTTCACACCGTGTAATTGGAACACTTGATTTGACTGATATATCTACCACATTACCGCAGCACTTTTGCCAGTTCAAAGACCACTCACCCGGCTTGAGACGCCATCGTAACACTGCATTATTCTCAAACCCGTCTATCTCATCTATTATCTGCCATACATTGTTTTTCACTTTGATGGTGCGTTTGTGCCGGCAACCACAAAAATCCTGACAGGAAGCAGACCAAAATAGAAGACCGTCTTCTTGAACAACTTCATTATCAAAAATCCCTTTTGACCATGCTCCAAACAAAAATCGCCCCACTCTCGGCATTTGATTTCGATCATCAAACTGAATAGTATTGTGTGACCGGGTTCCTGAAAAATAATCAAGCCACTCAGGATCAGTATTATAACTGAAGGTGCCGCCATCCCGGAGGATATTTTCACCTTTGTACCAGAAATCAAAGTGCAGACAATCTGCATGACTTGGCCGAAAACGGAACCTGGGGAAACGAACAATGCCCCATGTCCTGCTGTCAGGAGTTGTCAGCTTTGCATAACCGCCATCCGCAAACACATGCGATCTGTTAAAAGTGTTTTTTGTTTCCTCAACATCATCCAGACCAAGCCAGCCCAGGCAGTCATCCCACACGCCCGCTCCGTATGCACGACAATCAGAAAACAGTGCGGACGCCAACTGCACGGATGGACGGTAATCCCGATATGGAGTATCAGTCAGCACAAAGAGCCTGGCCCCGTCATTGGCACCAAGATTGGGCGCATCCCCTGAAAGAGATTCTGTCATCTGAAAGAGCCAATTTGTTGCAGCCCCGGCTTTTCCATAAAAATCTACAGAAAAAGAAGGTTGATCTATTTCGCGCCGCCAGAATTCAACCATTGACAACATATCAAGCGCCAGGCGGTGATAGTTGACTGAATATTGTGAAAAACTCCCATCCTTTTCTATCAGGCGGTTCACCCTGTCTTCCAGCAGGATACGCCCTTTACGCACCCAATGACCAGCCTTTCGCAAAACATGCGGATCACTGCTTACCATTTCAAGCCATGCCCCGCCGACAAACAACCCTGCGGCCTCGCTCACCCCGTGATTATTATCCTGAGCAACGGCATAGCGCACCGTCGGAGCGATACGGCTGCAATGTTCGAATACAAAACGAATCAATCCGGATGCAGGTAATTTATGCTGGTTAAGCAAAAATGCCGCAAGCAGCGCCTGCAGCATTCGAATAGCGGCTTCCTGCCCGCACTTCCAGTTTGGCCCCCGGTTCAGCGGATTCTTATCCGTCCAGTCACCTGCCCATTTATTTAATGCAGAGAGGTATCTTTCAGCTCCGGTTACACGATATGCCCTTGCAAAAACTAAAGCCCAGTCAAACCGCGAGGCTTCCCAGATAATCTTGATGTCCCCCACTTCATCGCTAAAGTCAGACAGTCTCGACCAGTGCAGATCGGCATCAGGGTATCTCTTTTGATTTACAGGATTTAAAAACCACTCAGGAGGAGAACCGACATTATGCTTCTGATCTGAAAAATAAAGAATATTCCCTTTAAGCTGATCTTCAGCCAGATCAACAACACCGGATTCTGAAACAGGGCAGGATAACTCTTTGACTAAATGAGAAGAACCATGAAACAACGGATCACAATACCCTTGTCCTTCAGGCATCACCTTTTTGATCAATCCGCTTGCAAGCGCCAGCCTGTACCCCGCCACATTTGCAACATTTGCAAACCCTAACCTGGGCAGAAGAGGCAGTAATAACTTTATTTTATTAAACATAATAATTAGTGCCTGAAAGAAAAAACCGTCCAGGCACAGTTTTAAGATTTAGGTGTTAAGTGTTAAGTTTTTCGGTTACTTCATCTTTTTATTTTTGCGCCTTTGCGCCTTTGCGTGAGATATCTTTTTCTTTCTTTTTTTCCTTTTGCCGTCTCTAATGTTTCTATAAGATTCAAGGATAGCTTTGTGTGAACCAGTTTATATTTGAGATTTGAATCGTTTTTAGACTCTATTGCCCGTATTATGGGAGCAATCTTCATGAAATTAGGTCTTGCGCCGGCAACAAGCAGTATCTTCATTTTTATTCTTTGTACTCTTATAGCACACCAGTTTTCCAATTATTTTTTGATCGATTTTCGACAATATGATATATTGACAAAACGTCATAATGAGAATATATTGTTTTCAGGTCTGCGGCCAAAATATAACATATTCATAAAAAGGGGGTTATTATGCTTGTAACTATTGACAAAAGAGGCAGCATCAATTTACCTGCTTCAATAAGAAAGGATTTTGGGATCAAACCCGGCACCCATCTTGAACTTTCAGTGGAAGCCGGCGGTGCAATATACCTTTACCCTGTTGAGTTTTATCGAACAATAAAACTCAATGATTCCGGTTTATTAAAATTAAAGGAAGCCAGGGACTCGGAAACAGGTAAACTCCCGGATTGGTTTGAAGAGGAACGCAGCAATGCCGGCATTGATTCCGAATAAAAAATTTATTTCTGATTTGAAAAAATTTAAACATCAGAAAGCATTACTGAAAAAAATTGCTAAAACCGTAAATTTTCTTGAAGAGAATCCCCGTCATTCCGGCTTGAGGATTGAGCGCATCACGAATGACCCAACAGCGTGGTCTGTCCGTGTTGACAAGAGGTATAGAATTTCATTTGAGCCAATGTCTTTCTTAACAACCGGTTCTCCGGATTGGACATCTCAACTTAAACTCTTACGTATTCTTGACCATGATGATCTTTACAAAACGCCTCGTTAATTGAGACCTTTGCATAACCCACCATATCTGTTCAAGTTTTTTCGTTTATTAGCTGCTGAGGACTGAGGGCAGAGGACGGAGGACTGAAAACGGAGGACAGAGGACAGAGGACAGAGGACTGAGGACGGAGGGCATTAAGTACTTCGGGTAGAACTCTTATGGTGTTTGCAGAATGGCTCAGGATTGGCCATCATTTTTCCCAACATTCGACCTATTTCCATACACTGATTCATCAGATTTTTATGAACGTCTTCAGAGATGTATTTACACGCCAAGGCTGTATCAAGCCAGTGCTGGGTCTCAGCTTGTTCGCCATCAGAATCGGATAATTTGCTAACAAAGTGCGCAACATATCTCCTTTTGTGCCAGGCTTCAGCCAAATTCGCCCCGATAGAACGAGAGGATCGACGAATTTGATCAATCAGAGAATATAATTCTTCTTTTGGAAAACCCTTGCTGATTTCAAATATTTTCTGTTGAAGGGAAAATGCCTTTTGGTAAACCCTCAAATCCTTAAAACTACAAATCCTATCACCCATAACCACACTCCACCCTCAGTCATCCGCCCTCCGTCCTCCGTCCTCTGCCCTCTGTCTTCAGTCCTCAGTCATCCGTCCTCTATCCCTTCACTTCCACCCACCGCCCCTCTCGAAGCGATTCAACAGCCCCAAAACCAGCCATAGTAGTATTAACAATCTCCCCAAACGGAATCAAAGCCTCCCCGCCATTCTTCACCCGATCAATCAGCAACCGAAACTGCTCGGAGTGCCCCTTATCCTGCTTTTTCTTCAACCTGGAAAAACCCTTAAACCCAAACCCCCTCAATGTCCGCCAGTTATCCATAACAAGAGAGCGGCCATGGGAGTGAACCTCAACCCGCTCCTTTGAATAAGCTTTATTGCCATTGGCAAAATAATTAATCACAGCGTTGGACCCATTTTCATACCGCAACAAAATACTTGCATTGTCAGTATTTTCCTCGGGAGATACCCCCATTGCATTCATGCATACCGCAACAACCCTGCTTCCGGTCAGATAAGTACAAAGATCAATAAAATGGCACGCTTCACCCACAATGCGACCGCCGCCAACCGCAAGATCATGAACCCAGGAATTGGCAGGAATTTCCCCTGCATTTATTGTAGCCACAATATTTACCGCCCCCATACCAATCAGGGACTTCATTTTCCGGGCAAGCGGAGCAAACCGCCTGTTAAACCCCACCATGAGAAGGGGCAATTTTGAGTTTTGAGTTTTGAGTTTTGAGTTGTTGAGTTGAGAATTGGTTGAGTGTGGAGAATCAGCATTCACCCCTGCTGTCGAAATATCCCTTTGCGTAAGCAATGACATCTTTCCGCCGGACGAGTCGTCCGGCGGAAAAGTCTGTGTGTGTCTGTGTGTGTCTGTGGCTAATTCCTCCTTTTCAATCTGCGTTAATCTGCGTCCATCTGCGGCTAATATAATTTCTTTCAGTTCCTCTTCATTCAAACAAAGAGGTTTTTCCACAAAAACATTCTTCCCAGCCTTCAAAGACTCAATAACCATAGAAGCATGCAAATTATGCCTCGTAGTAATAATAATCAAATCAACTTCATCATCCTCAAGCACCTGCCGGTAATCAGTCGCAGCACAGGCAAACCCGGCACGCTTTGCAAGGGTACCGGCAGACAATCCCCCGGCAGAAACAATATATTTAAGCTGTGCGCCAAGGGGCTTCATGGCCGGAACAAGCGTAGCGCTGGTAAAATTACCTGCCCCGATAATACCTATAACCCCCTTTCCTTTACTGAATGATCGCTCGGTTACCGTTACAACCGAACTGGTATCAACATTGTCCTCATAGACCAGCAAGGATGCAATGGAGGAAGAACCGCTCATGTTTTCATAAATGCGGTTGTACTCGGCCAAAGGAACCCGCTCTGTAATCAACGGTTCCACATCAAGCTGCCCGCTCTCTATTGCGGCGAGAATGGCTTCAAAATTGCGTTTTTCAGTCCACCGAACAAAGGCAATTGGATAGTCCTGCCCTTTCTGTTCATAGTCATCATCATAACGTCCCGGGCCATAGGAGCAGGACACCTGAAAGCTCAATTCCTTCTCGTAGAATTCTGCCCGGGAAATATCAAGACCCACAACTCCAATTAGAACAATACGCCCCCGCTTGCGACTCATGCGCGCAGACTGGGAGATAATTTCATTGCCTTTTGCAGATGCAGTAATCAGCACGGCGTCAGCGCCAATCCCGTTGGTCTGTTCCTCCACAAACCTGACCTGATCTGTCCCACCAGCCGGATTAACAGCAATAATGCCAAGCTTATTGGCAATATCCACCTTTACCTGATCATAATCAAACCCAATAACCCGACACCCATTAGCCCTGAGGATCTGCCCGGCAATGAGACCGATTAACCCAAGACCAATCACAACAATCGTCTCTCCAAAGGCAGGCTTAAGAAGACGAACCCCCTGCAGCCCGATAGCCCCGATCACAGTAAAAGTTGCCTGCTCATCAGTGACCCCATCCGGAATCTTCGCACAAAGATTTTTGGGTACACACACAATCTCCGCATGCGGCCCATTACTAACCACCCGATCCCCGATCCTCAGACCACTGACTTCCGTCCTCCCGTCTCCCTTTTCCCGTCCTCCGATCTCCGTCACTTTCCCTACATTACAGTATCCCAGCGGCAGAGGCTGACCCAGCTTATTAAAAACAGCTTCCAAGGTCGGCAGCAGCCCATCGCTTCGAATTTTGTCCAGCACCATCTTGACTTTATCCGGTTGTTGACGGGCCTTTTGTATCAGGTTTGCATGACCGAACTCTACCAGCATCCTCTCAGTACCGGCAGACACCAGCGACACAGAAGTCTGAATAAGCATATGTCCAGCCTTCACAGCGGGGCAGGGCACTTCAACAAGCTCGGTTTTTCCGTTTTTTAAATTTTGAATTATTTGCTTCATTGACACATCCTATGCGCGGATAAATAAATTAATTTTCCCTGATTGCGTCCTTATTGGTTCGGAGATTCTTTTAAATTGAAATCTTATTTCTACATTTTTAGAATCGAACAAATCTTGGAAATCCGTCACCTCATCTGTACGATTATTAGGCGTAATCAAAACCAATGCCTCACCTGGGGCTTCCTGTTTTAACTGAAGGAAGGAGCAATATTCAAATATCTTATGATGCCTTCCGAAAATTAAACCGGTCAGGGAAATTTGTTTTTGATTACGATCAAGAATAAACTCCCCTTTTCGGCCCTCATTTATTGTAAATGTTTTTAATAGCCCAT
>Ga0255371_10229_pt1 | contig 10732 bp, 8 predicted proteins | sample ANMaggSSYBR01I12_FD_182097 | JGI IMG/M metagenome (GOLD analysis project Ga0255371, IMG submission 182097) | Sediment cell enrichment communities from methane seep in Santa Monica Basin, California, United Staets - ANME aggregate JGI... | ecosystem: Environmental > Aquatic > Marine > Cold seeps >...
TGCTACCATCGCTCTTGCAGCTGCCCCGACCGGAGTGGATTCCATATCCAATACCCTGGCAAAATACAATGGAGAGTCGGGATTATAGACAGTATAATAAATGGTTATGATGGCCTTCTTAGTGTGGGTGATACTATTTATACACAAACTGGTAACATAGCTACAACTTTGTCTGCTACAGAGGAACGGGTCGAGGAAATCGGCGATGGCTGGCAGGATTTTCCCGATATTACTGATCCCTGCGAGGGGGGGCATGAACTTGTCGGGTCGGATACCCAGTTTGTAGTGGTTCCTATAATATCACTTGAAGGAGTAACGGGAAATGAACAAGTTGTGATACTGGGATTTGCTACTCTGGTTCTTGCCGAACCTGATGAATCAAATCCTGGACAAACTACAATTATGGCCACCTTTGTTAACAGGGCACTTATAATCACTAAGGGTTCACCCCTTGATCCTGTTGGAACAACAGGCCTGAGAGTGATCCGGCTAATACGATAATAATAAAGCAGATCAGTTTAGAAAGTAATAATAATTATAACAAGTCTTTAGGAGTAAAATATGAGGTTAAGAATAATACTGCTGCTTATAGCAATTATCCTGGGAATAGTTGCAGTAGTAACAGTAATTGCTTATATCAATAGTATAAGAGCCACTGTTGAAGAAGATGTAGAAAAAGTTGAAGTGCTGGTTGCGGCCCAGAATATTCCTAAAGAGACCCCTGTTGAAATGCTGATCACATCTGAAGCAATTGTACTTGAAGCGGTCCCGAGGAAATACCTCGCCGATGGCGTACTTATTACCCTGCAGGATTATGAAGGTTATGTTGTGGCATCTCCGATCAATAAGGGCGAGCAGATAACCTCTACAAGATTTATAAAACCTGAAGACATAGGCATGTCTTTTATTGTTCCTGATGATATGCTTGCCATATCTATTCCAATAAATGAGATAATTGGTGTTTCAAACCTTATAAATGTGGGAGATACAGTGAATATAATTGCTACTTTCAAACCTTCTGAAACACAGGTGGAAGCAATCGAAGAACGTCCGGAAACTGAAGAAATAGTGCCTGAAGCAGAGGAAGTCCCTTTCGGAGTTGAAGAGGAGATTCCAAAGATTATCACCGAAATAACAAAAACACTTCTCTGGAATGTTGAAGTATTATATATTGGAACCAGGACAATAATAATAGAAGAGCCTGATGAATCAGCAGGTATATTTGGAGCCGGGCAAACAAGGGAAGAGCAGTCGGAAGATATCAAGACCATTACACTGGCAGTTACACCTGAGCAATCCGAGAAACTGGTTTTTACTGAAGAAATGGGAAGCGTCTGGCTGGCGCTGGTCCCTGTGGATGGAGTCGAGAAGGAAGAAACTACCGGACAGACATATGATAATATATTTGATTAGATAAGAAGTAATGTAAAATTGATAATAATGAATCTGCAGGAAAAGGGAAAATAAAGCATGGAAAAAATACAGACTGTAATTATTGATAAAGAAAAAGATGGTATCAAAAAGATAAGCTCACTATTAAAAGGTATCTCAAGCCTGGAAGTCATCCAGACCAGTTCAACACTTAAGGATCTAAAAATACTCCTTGATGAAAGGATAGTCTCTATTGTTTTGATCGGACCTTCCTTTGATTTAAATGACCTTGAAAAACTTCTAAAGGCAAATAGTAATGCCCTGAGGTTTGTAAAAGTCATTTTACTTGCAGGAAAAACAACTGCAGATCTTTTAAGGAAAGCTATTAAATTGAATATTCATGATGTGCTCGAATTCCCTTTTAAATTTGAAGATTTTAATGATTCAGTAGAGAGGGTTGTAAATACTTTCTCAGAGCTGACTATTGAGAAACTGGGGGGGAAGAAAGGCAAAGAAGATCATTTTAAGAAAAATTCAAAAAAAATTGTAGTATTCGGTACCAAGGGAGGATCAGGCAAATCATTTATTGCTACAAATCTGGCAATAGATCTTATGGGCAATAAGAATAATGAGGTAGTTTTATTTGACCTTAATTATCAATTTGGAGATATTGCAATAATGCTTGACCTGTATCCGAGAAATACCATTTATGATATTGTTTCAGTTTTTGACCAGTTGGATGAAGATATGCTGAATGATTTCCTGACTATTCATAATTCAGGAATAAAGGTACTTCCGGCTCCTATCGATCCGACTCAAAATGAATCTATTAGTATAGAGATGACTAAAAAAATTGTAGATATGCTATCTAAAATCAGTGATTATGTAATAATAGACACCCCATCGGGATTTTCTGACAATGTACTTGCATTGCTGGATGAGATAGATTATATATGCATGGTAGCGAGCATGGATGTACCGAGCATAAAGAATTTGAAGATAACCCTTCAAGTGCTGGAACAGTTAAAATTTCCAAAAGAAAAAATATTGATCATTTTAAACCGTGCAGATTCAAAAGTCGGCATTACTCTTGATGAGATAGAGGATACCCTGAAGAGAAAAATAGATATAACCATACCAAGCAATAAGATAGTCCCCCTGACTGTAAACAGAGGGGTGCCGGTGGTGCTGGAAGCGCCCCGTTCAGGAATTGCAAGAAGCATTAAGAAGCTCTCCTCTCTTCTTAAGGCGAATCTGGAAAAAACAAAAGAGAAGTCACATTTAAAATAAAATAGAAGGTACGGGATGGGATTACAGGAAAGAATAAAGAAAATACAGGAATTTGAGAATAACCTGGAAACTAAAAAAGTTGAAGCTACCAGGAAAAGAAATAAACAGATCGATGGTATAAAAAGGAAGATCCATCTTAGTCTGATAAAAAAGTTATCTGATGAAGTCTTTAAAAGAAATATAAGCGATACTGAGCTGAAGCTAAAAGTCACCAAAGAGGTTCAGGGTCTATTCAGCAATGAAGATACTCCCCTTAGCGCTATTGAAAGAAAGCAGATAATAGAGGACCTTATTAATGATGTAGTGGGCTATGGACCGGTTACAGAGTTTTTAAATGACAAAGAAATAACGGAAATAATGGTCAATGATCCACATACGATTTATATAGAAAAGTTTGGAAAGATATATCCCACGAATAAAACATTTCTTGATGAGGCCCATCTTTTCAGAATAATAGATAAGATAGTAAGCAGGATAGGAAGAAGAGTAGATGAGAGCGTGCCATATGTCGATGCAAGACTGCCTGATGGTTCGAGGGTCAATATAATAACCCATCCACTGGCCATAAAGGGTCCGATTATGACCATAAGGAAGTTTTCTGCCGAACCCTTTACCATTGAGGACCTTATAGAATTCGGGACGGCTACAAAGCAGGCGGCCACTTTTTTAGAAGCCTGTGTTAAGGGCAGAATAAACATTATTTCATCCGGAGGTACGGGAACCGGAAAAACAACTACTTTAAATGTTCTTTCCTCTTTTATTCCAAATGATGAAAGAATAATCACCATAGAAGATGCTGCAGAACTTCAATTAAATCAGGAACATGTCCTCAGGCTGGAAGCGAGGCCGCCCAATATTGAAAATGAGGGTGAAGTGACAATAAGGGACCTGGTCAGGAATGCATTGCGTATGAGGCCCGACAGGATAATTGTAGGTGAAGTAAGGGGCGGCGAAGCACTTGATATGCTCCAGGCAATGAATACCGGCCATGACGGAAGCCTCAGTACGGTTCACTCCAATTCTCCAAGGGATGTTCTCTCAAGACTGGAAACGATGGTCCTTATGGCCGGGATCGAACTTCCGGTAAGGGCCATAAGGGAGCAGGTATCCTCTGCAGTAGATCTTATAGTCCATATGAATAGATTAAAGGACGGGACCAGGAGATTTGTCAAGATAACAGAGGTACAGGGCATGGAAGGAGAAATCATTACCCTGCAGGACCTTTTCCAGTTTGATTTCTCAATGGGATTTGATGAGAAAGGGAAGTCAAGGGGTGCTATTAAGCCTACCGGCCTGAAGCCAAGATTTTTAAACAGGCTTAATGATATTGGAATCGATATACCTTCAGAAGTATTCAGCCCATAGATAAAAGGAGCTCCTTTTTTTGAGGATTTGTTTTATTTGACAATTTTGTATAAATATTTAAAACATAAATGATCTTAAAAAGTATAAAGAAAATATTTGTGGTGCTGTCAGTAGTAATAGTTGCTTCTGGTTTTCCGGCACTTTTATTTGCACAGGATTCATCAGGCATAATCATAAATGAAACAGATATTGATGATTATCCCGAAGTGGATCTATATATTAGTTTTGAGGAAGGCTCAGAGCTTGGGGCGCTTGATTTAAAGCAGGAAGATTTTAGTGTTTTTGAAAATGATGAAAAAGTCCAGGATATCCTGGTTGAAAGAATTGCTGTTATCAGCGATCCGATAGGCGTGGTCCTTGTAATAGACACAAGCGGCAGCATGAAGGGAAAACCCATTGAGGATGCTAAAAGTGCGGCACTTGTCTTTATGGATGAGATGCGTAAAGTCGATGAATTTGCTATCGTCGGTTTTGCAGATGAAGTGACAACATACTCCAATTTTACATCGGACCGGCAAAAGCTTGCAGAATCAATTGATCAGATAACTGCAGAAGGAGAAACTTCATTATTTGACGGACTGTATATATCATTAAATCAATTTAAGGAAAGGCAGGATTTACAGTATAAATACGCTATAGTACTTTCCGATGGTACTGATACTGTAAGCAAATTAAGCACACAGGATGTCATCTTAAAGGCCCAAACAGATAAAATCACGATATATTCTATTTCACTGATGTCTTATGATCATGATCCCACTGATCTCAAAAATATTTCCGGCAGTACAAACGGGGAACTTCTTATTGCAGCAGATTCCGGCCAGTTAAAGGAGCTTTATGGTATAATCTCCCGTAAGATCAGGAATCAGTACAGGATATCATATACCAGTCTATGGCCAAATACGGAGACCATTGGCGTAGAGGTAAATATTGAAAATTCCGGATTATCCGGCTCTGAAGAAACAGATTACGAAAACCCTTATTATGCTCCGGCTCCAACGGAAATAATCAAAAGCAGCAGGTCGCCCTTTCTATATTTATTTGACAGGTGGTGGGCAAAATATATCCTATATGCTGCGGTTTTCCTGGGGGTCGCCCTGTTTATCTATATTTTAATAATGATAATAATTCCAAGAAAAAAGGTGCTTAAAGGCAAAACCGAGATCTATGGCTACAAGCCTGCAGAAATGAATATAGAAGATAGGATAAAAGAGAGAAAGGGAAAAATCAGGTTTTTTGACCGGATAGTGATCCTGGTGTCAAGATTATCCAGCAAGAGGGGTTTTGGAGAAATATTTGAGACAAGGCTGCAGAGGGCAGGAATGTCAATAAGCAGCTCTGAATTTATTACCATTCATATTATTTCAATTATTGTAATCAGCCTGGGAGTCTATTTCTTAATGGGTAATTATATGCTTACATTCCTAGTTCTAATAGTGATCGTATTTCTCCCTTTTTTAATCCTGAATATAAGAATAGCCCAGAGAATGAGAAAATTTCATGACCAGCTGCCGGATACCTTACAGCTTATCAGCGGTTCGCTAAAAGCCGGATATAGTTTTAATCAGGCGCTCAGCATGGTAATCGAAGAGACCATACCCCCGACTTCTGATGAATTCAGGAGAGTGTTAAGTGAAATAAGGATGGGACTGGAGGAAAAAGAAGCCCTGGAAAATATGGCTAAGAGAATAGGAAGCGAACATTTTGACTGGGTAGTAATGTCAGTAAGCATCCAAAGGGAAGTCGGCGGCAACCTGGCGGAAGTTATGGAAATAATTGCCAATACTATAAGGGAGAGGGATACCGTGATGAGACAGATAAAAGCTTTGACCTCAGAAGGACGTCTGTCTGCATATATTTTAATCGGGCTCCCTATCTTGCTGGCCATAGTATTGAGCCTGCTGAACAGGGAGTATATCAGCCTGCTATTTACTTCCGTAATGGGTCTGATGATGATCGGAATAGCGGTAGTACTGATGATCATAGGAATAATCTGGATATTAAAGATAATAAGGGTTGAATATTAAAATAAAGCATAAAATCTATAATACAGGGTTTATAATGACAATTAGAAGAATTAATAATAGGTGGTATAAATGTTGTTTTATATAGTCATAGGGGCAGTATTTTTATTCATAGTTGCTTTTGTATTATTCCTGGGGACACCGGTGATGCGGAAAAAGGGAACAAAAAGTGCCACCAACAGGATATCATTCTACAGTGCTGCTGCGGAAAAAGAAGGTGAAGAGATACCTTCATTTTTTAGAAGAGTCATGGTGCCGTTCCTTAGCAAGGTTGCAGTATTTGTAAAAAGGATAAGTCCAAAGGGGATCGTAGCAGCTAATAAGCGAAGGCTGGAGCTATCAGGCAGCAGTGAGTCTTTTAGTGTGGATGTCTATCTTGCTGTTAAATTTCTTTTTCCGGTAGGATTCTTATTCCTTCTTATAATAATGGTTCTATTTTTTAATGTCTCATTCCTGATAAGGATCCTATTATTAATACTAATACCCCTGTCATATTTTTTACCTGACCTTTATGTAAGGAGGAAGATAGCTTCCAGGCAAAAGGATATAAGAAAATCACTTCCGAGTGCCCTGGATCTTCTAAGTGTGAGCGTAGAAGCGGGAATGGGTTTCGACATCGCCCTTTCAAGAGTTGCTGAACATGTGGGAGGATCGCTCGGGGAGGAATTTAACAGGATGCTCCAGGATATCCAGCTGGGATTTTCCAGAAAAGAAGCATTTCAGGAATTAAATAAAAGGACCGACGTTTCTGAACTCAGCACCTTTATTGTAGCCATGACACAGGCTGATATTTTCGGCATACCGATCAGCAAGGTCCTGAGGGTCCAGGCATCTGAGATGAGGACAAAAAGACGGCAGATGGCTGAAGAAGCCGGCATGAGAGCACCTGTACTGCTGGTTTTTCCTCTTATTCTTTGCCTGTTTCCTGCAATGATGGTTGTCATAATGGGACCGGCAGCAATAAGGATTTATTATACTGTAATCAGTATGCTGAATCCCTAGCGGGCATTCATTGAAAATTATTTTTTTAAATTATTATTTATATATTGAGGACCATAAAAATTGAAATTGCTGTTAAATTTTATAAAACACCTATATATTGATAAAAGAGGGGGAAGCTCTTTCGAGTATGCTATTATAGTGGCTCTTATAGCATGTGTAATCATCGGCGCACTGACAGTAGCCGGTGCTGTTTTATTGAGACTATTTGAATTTGAGTTTCCTTCAGTTCCTTAAGGAGCCATATGAAAAATATTAATAATATAATACAAACAGTGAATAAAGGAGAAAAAGATGACAGCAAGTAATGAAAAGCGTGGAACAATGGCAGTACTGACATTTATTTTTGGTATTGCTGCTATTGTTACTTCATGGGTGCCTTTTGTAAATTATCTCAGTCTTCTGATGGCTATTGCTGCAATGGTCATTGGAGTTGTAGAACTAAAAAAGATAGATAGGGGTACGTCCCCGTCTACCGGGAAAAGTTTTACAGTAACTGGAATTATTCTTGGTGCAGCAGCTGTAGTATTAGGGGTAGCATTGAGTTTTATTCTAAATTTATTAATAGGCGGAGTGTGGGGTTATTTTAATCTCCAGATATTTTGATCTTTGCCTGCGGGGTAATAAATATAATCTTTTTCAGGTCAGTTAAGAAAAGATATTATTAGTTTCAGATCAGACATGTAAGTGGTCGGAGGCTATAAGCATTTCTGGATCTATTGATATTGGCACAGGAACTGGAAGAAAGATCTGATAAACTGTAGCATAGACAGAACTATAAGCATCTATCATAAAAATAGAGGGTAGAAACAGGAATATAACATAGATCCTGGTGGATAATGGTTCTATATTTATGATATGGGTAGTATAAAGGCATGGATCGATAGGGATTATTCTGTTATTGGAGAGGAATAATAAAACAAGCAGATAATTATAAAAAAAGTACTAAATAAATAATATTATTTTTAAACTTGACATTTGTATAATATATGTAATATAATAACTTTATATATGTTTGGTATAAGTCTAATAAATAGGGATTTACCAAATAAACAAAACTGAATATTAATTAGAGGCGATGAAACTTTGACCAAATCTGGACGCTTGGTAAAAGTGGAGCCAATAGCGTAACCGACTAACGCAGTCGGTTTTTGTTTTTTAAAAAGTATATATTTGAAAGGAGAGGGTTAGAATGAAAAAAAGAATTGAAGAAAAATTAACAAAAAGGAGGGTAGAAAGATGAGTGTAAGAATATCAAGAAAGCTTACGAAGTTTTTTGTAGGATTGATTGTTATTGGTATGGTGTTATTTCTAATTCCTACAACTGCGCTTTTTTCTGATGCAGACGTAGATCCATGCGTAAACCCGATTTCGGAAGCTAATAAGCATGCTGGTTTGACCCTGGCACAATTAGATGCGCCTGAGGAATGTCAGCTTGATGAGTGGACTAATGATTCTCTTGTAACAGGTCTTGGACCTGGTGAAGTCGCACATCATCTGGTTTTAAATGGAGCAGGTGCCGCTGATGGGGTTTTCCTGGATTACAATGGAAATGGCACCTGGGATGCTGGTGAACCATGGGGAACCAGTCAAGGAAGTAATTGGGACTGGGAAGTAAAAGCAGGAACCACTGTGCCCAGCTGGGGAGTAGTTATTTGTGGTCTTCCCGTAGATTTTGATGGTAATCTTGGCTTTAAAGTAAGTCATTATTGTGAGGGAGAAGATGAACCCGAAATTGGCTGTCTATCAATTAGTAAAACACTTGTAGGCACTCTGCCAACATCTGGTTCATATACATTCAAATTTGCCATATATGATGTAGCCAGTGGTGGCACTGCTATTATCTCTGATATAGAGATCACTATCGATTTGCCTGCTACTAGCGGCTTTACTACAGTATGTAATGAACTTCTTATCCCAGGTAATGATTATTGGGTAGAAGAGACTGATAGTGCCGGCATGCTTAATACTATACCCGGTCCTGGGAATAGAGTCGGTCCATTTGTAGCAGTAGAAATTGATACTACAACTCCTCCTGTAGCACCTTTCACAAATGATCCTGATGTTTGTGAAGGCGATGTGACTGTTGTAAAGACCATAAATGGTCGAACACCAACAGATGAGAATTTCGCTGTTGATTTCTATCTTGGTATTGGTGATACAAGAAGAGGTCCATTTACACTTGATTTTGACAACAGTTGGAGCTGGACATTTGAAAATCTCACATGTGCCAGAAATTATTCAGTCTGGGAGGATGAAGGTTCACTGCCTGAAGGCTTTGTATTTAAACAGATAGCCTCCACAGGTGTTACCAATCCTAGTACTGAAGGACACAAGTTGCTCTTCTCCATTGGGAGAGGTGATGATGGTACCATAACCATTGATAATGAGGAAGAATGTATTGGTGAGGTAACTGTAGTCAAATACATCGGTGGTGAGAAGGCTACAGAAGGTTCATTTACAATAAAGATCACTAATGGAGATTGGACCAGGAAGTTTGTACTGGATGAGAATAATGGATGGACACAAACCCTGAAATTACCATGTGATGTAGAATACGAGCTCTGGGAAGATGAAACTTCAATGCCGGAAGGTATAGTATTTACCTCTATAAGGTCAGATATCGAGGGTAAGGAAATCGATGGTAATTCTATTGTATTCACAGCCACATCAGGAAATATCGGAACTATTGGCATAATGAATGATGAAGAATGTACTGGCAAGGTAATTGTAGAAAAATACATAGACGATGTGAAAGCTACAGAAGGTTCCTTTACTATATGGATAACCGATGGACAAAGAACTGCAAGTTTCGTACTAGATGAAGGAAACAACTGGACTTATGAGCTTAACCTGCCATGTGAAGGTGAATACGAGCTCTGGGAAGATCTTGGATCCCTTGAAGAGGAATGCATGACTTTCGTACGTATTAGATCTACTATTGAAGGCCGTGTAATCGAAGGCAATAACATTACCTTTACTGTAAGATCAGGAAGTAATGGAGTCATCGGTATCATGAATGCTAAACAAACTGGCTGTCTATTCATATTCAAGGATTGGGTCGGACTTGCTATAACAGCTACTTTTGAGTTTGCTGTTTATGATCCAAGTGATACTGATAATCCTATAGAAACAGTTACCATTGACTTTACTAATAGTACTGTTGCCGATTTTCCAGGTTTTGCAATGGTCTGTGATCTGGATCCCTCCAAGACTTATTATGTTGAGGAAATTGGAGGTATAGGTAACAATATAACAACTGGCTTAATAGATGGCAGATTTTTATCAGTAGAGCCATGTTGCTTTATTAATTTCGCTATTCATGTGGAGTCTGTTCAGTTACAAGTAATTGGCGGCGATTTAGATCCTGATATGCCGTTTCCTGATCAAGAGTTTGATTGCGCTGTAACCTTTAAGAATAGTCCTGGTGGCGGCGATGGAGACGGAGACGGTGATGGCGATGGAGACGGAGACGGTGATGGCGAAATAACAGTATTAGCATTTACCGGATTCAATATGGCTTATTATATCGCTGGCTTCTTGATGATGCTTATTGGTGCAATCGGAAGCATATATCTTACAAGGATGCTAAGAAGAAAGGAAAAATAAACTTAGAGTAGATCTTAGTAAGAATATATAGAAACAGTTTTATGATTAAAAATGAAGGAACATCTTATAAAGTA
>Ga0255371_10165_pt2 | contig 10725 bp, 15 predicted proteins | sample ANMaggSSYBR01I12_FD_182097 | JGI IMG/M metagenome (GOLD analysis project Ga0255371, IMG submission 182097) | Sediment cell enrichment communities from methane seep in Santa Monica Basin, California, United Staets - ANME aggregate JGI... | ecosystem: Environmental > Aquatic > Marine > Cold seeps >...
ACCAATCCTAAAAAATCCGTTATCAGCCAAAAAAGCTAATAACGGATTTTTTATTATGGAGATTCTCAAATGAAAAGTGATAGTGCAAAAAAAGGTATTGAAAGAGCCCCACACCGCAGTCTCTTTAAGGCAATGGGATATACAGATGCTGAAATTAAAAAGCCTCTGATAGGTATTGCCAACTCAGCAAACAGTATCATCCCCGGCCATATAAATCTTGATAAAATTACTGACGAACAAGTAATGGTGTTGAAGTTGATTTCATACTCTATGGCCCAAAAGGTCTTCTTGCTTTTGAAATAAAACGTTCCGGCCGCATTTCAAAAAAAGATCTTAACGGGCTGAAGTCATTTGCAAATGACTATCCCGAAGCGAAGTTATACATGCTATATGGCGGTTCAAGACAGGAATATGCAGACAACATTTCCATACTGCCTGTAGAAAAAGCACTAAAAGAGCTTCCGACTATTCTGCAAAACAGTTGAACTGCATTAGAGAATATTGTCTTTATCGAACTGAAAAGAAGGGGGCTTGAGGTTTATTACTGGAAAGACAAAAAAGGCAAAGAATGCGATTTTCTGACTTGAGAAAATAAAATCAACAAGGTCTGTACTACAAAAAATATCTTGACTTTATGGTCTGGTCTGGTCAGACTATGAATTGGGAGGTGACGAACATGCTCATAACCAATATTTCAGAGACAAAGGCCCAGTTGTCAGCCCTTATTGAGAAGGTCATGGCCGGACAAGAGATAATCATTGGTAAAGCAGGAAAGCCTGTTGCAAAGCTTGTGCGATATGAACGAAGCGAGAAACCGCGCCGACCCGGCGCCCTGCGAGGAAAAATCAAAATAGGCGATAATTTTGACGAACTGCCGAGGGATATTGCCAAAGCATTTGGGATGGTGGATTAATGAACCTCTTGCTTGATACACACGTTCTTTTATGGTGGCTTGACGATTACCCTGCTCTTTCCAGGAAAGCAAAGGCTGCAATTGCCGATGGGAAAAATCTTGTTTTTATCAGTGCTGTAGTCATTTGGGAAATAAGGATCAAGCAGGCATTAGGAAAATTGGCAATTCCCCAAAATTTTCAAAAAGTGTTAAATGCCCAGCCCTTTGAGATGTTGGATATAACTGTTGAACACGCGCATGCGATCGGGGACCTTCCGGCACATCACCGAGACCCATTTGACAGGATGCTTGTAGCCCAAACAAAAGTAGAACATCTTACGCTTGTGACACGGGATATTCGTTTAAAGAAATACAAAATTCCACTTATTGAGGCTTAGGGATGAATCGCATCCTCGGAACAGTCGAAAGAACCATACTAATCTTGTAGAACCATTTAAGCAGTACGAATAACAATGAAGGGATAAGAAACTTATAATCTGAAGAACGCCCAACTTCAGATCAAAGAGAAAAAAGATTTTGAAAAATATCAGGGCAAAGGAAAAAAGATTTATCTTTTCGGCGTTGAGTTCATAGACAAAAATGTGGGGGAATGGGTGGAAGTATCTCCCCAAGATCGCTGAAAAAAATGCTATCGAATGTAGTGGCCATTTTTCTTCTACTTGCATGGCAAGATAATTGAAGGTAACGGTAGTCGGTCATGTAAAACTCGTCAAGAATTTCAATCAGTTCTGTTCTTGTACGAATATAATAGTATATGCACTTTTTTTCGCTCAAATTAAGCATACCCGACCAAATTTTGTCCTCAAAGTATCCCTTTTTTTCATCATTCAATTCCAAAGATTCAATAATGAAGAGTTCTGGTTTACTCATAGCATATAACAGTTCGAATAGATGAAAAATATTCCGTCTATTGCCTATATACGGTGTGCTTTTTTTCGTCTATGCTTGTACTTAAGGTAAAGAATGGAAAATTTCGTTTCGTGTTGAATTTTGTATTCTTTTATGGCTAACCGATAACACTATGGAAAACAAGAGAAATTTCAGACCTAATAATGATTTAGAATATGAATTCAGAGCAAGAGTCAAGTAGCAGACTTGACCCAGGCCATTCTCGTTGCAAGGTCAGGAGACAGCAAAAGACAACAACTTTTCGCTTATACGAAGGCGAAAAGGGTAAGATCATAGACGGAGGCCGTCCCTGAGGCCTAAGTAGTCTCGCGATCCAGAACCAAGACCAAGAGGGAGGGTAAAAAGCGATGCAATTAAACATAAAAATATTAGAGGATAAGGTGAAAAAGGTGGAGGCTGAGGTGGTTGACCTAAGGGAGGTTATTAGGAAGGCTATCTCTGAAGAGGTTGATATAGATGAATTAGCCTCCTCAATTGTTAGTCACGCTGTTACAGAAGAAGATAGTACGGAAATACTTATGAAAATGAGGAGGCAAGGAGAGGACTGGTGGCGTCAGTGGTAAAATATACGATTGATACGTCTTTCGCTGTCAAGGGGATAGTTCCTCCTCGAAGAAAGAAGCGAGATGAGATACTGGAAAAGCAACAGAAGATGCATAAAATAGCACGCTCTTGCTTGGATAAAGTCAGGGATAAACATGCTGAAATGTATATCCCTGCAGTTGCCTTGATTGAGACTGCAATAGTCATATCTCGCATTACTAATAATGAAGATGACTCAAGAAAAGCGGTATCTTTTCTCAGACGAAATGCCGCTCATGTGTTTTATGAACATGAGATTCTGGAGGAGGCTATCTCTTTCGGCATCAAGGCAAAGGCGAGTGGCTACGATACCATATTTTTGACCATAGCTGAGGTTACGCAATCTGAATTATTAACTGACGATTCGCTCCAGCATAAGATTGCCCTGAGCAGAGGAATTGTTAGTCATCTATTGAGGGATATGGTTGCAAACGATTGAAATTTGCCCATCTATATACGTATAAAAACAATGGGTTTCATTTCTTATGCGTTGTAATTGAAGGGGCGGAGCTGGGTTAAATGCCAAACAGAGAACTTATCATTGAGGCAGGCCGCACAGAGCGGCAATACTGGAAAGACCTGTGGAATTACCGGGAACTGTTTTACTTTTTAGCCTGGCGCGACATTCTTGTTCGCTACAAGCAGACTGTTATTGGGATTCTCTGGGCACTGCTTCAGCCTTTGTTAATAATGCTGGTCTTTACTATTGTATTCGGCAAACTTGCAAAACTGCCATCTGAATGAATTACAAGAAGGATGAACGAATAGAAGTAATAAGGCATGCATACTCAGGATTATTTCAACTTGCATCCCGTATGCTTTTTGATAAATATGTCGATTTTATAGATGTGTATGCGGAAGTAAGTGAACAAGAACAGAAAAGCCTATATCATGAAATAATTCAGCATAAGGAGACAGCCATGTTAGCACAATATATTAGAGATAAGGGGATGCAGCAGGGAATGCAGCAGGGAATGCAGCAGGGAATAATTCAAAAAGCAAAAGAAGACGTTATTGAGGTTCTTGAATTGCGTTTTGGAAAAATTTCACCTGAAATAATTGATAAAATAAATCAGACAAATGATCCGGCAAAGTTAAAAGAGCTTCTTAAAAAGTGTGTACAGGTAAAAGAAATTGATCATTTTGGATTTATCTGCTGATTCAGCTTATAGGATTAAGACCAGGGGAATGCAGTTAAAAAAGCAGGGACTTCTTGATGAATAAGTTTACAAAGTTGCCAGCATCCCCTCCGCCTGCCCTATAAACTAATGAGCGCCCCCGCAATGAGCGTCCCGGAGGCAACGCATGGAACTGAACAAACGACCGCAGTTTATACTATGGGCACAGAGGTTGGATGAATGAAAATAAAAAAACAAACCATTGCCGTTGCTGGAACAGGATACTGGGGTAAAAATCTTGTTCGAAATTTTTTTAACCTAAGTGTTCTGCACACCCTTTGCGATACAAACAATGATACTATCACAAATTTCATGGTTCAATATCCTAGTGTTACAGGTGAAGATTCTTTCAACAAAGTGCTGGCCAATCCCGAGATTAAGGGTATTGCAATTGCGACACCGGCTGCGACTCATGCCGGCATGGTCAGAGATGCCATTCTGGCTGGCAAGGATGTATATGTTGAAAAACCACTATGCCTATCGGAAAAAGAAGGAATTGAACTCAACCATCTGGCCAAAGAGCATAAACAAATTTTAATGGTAGGCCACCTTCTCTGGTATCATCCGGTTGTTCTGAAACTCAAAGAACTTGTTGACAAAGGCGAACTCGGCCGAATTCAATATATTTATTCTAACCGGCTCAACCTCGGTAAACTTAGACGAGAAGAAAACGTCCTATGGTCTTTTGCCCCCCATGATGTTTCTGTCATCCTCGGCCTGACCGGCGAAATGCCGGAAACCATTCAGGCCCATGGAGGCAATTACCTCCATCAAAAGATTACGGATACCACCGTTACCCTGCTTAACTTCCCAAGCGGCATCAAAGCCCATATTTTTGTCTCATGGCTTCATCCTTTCAAGGAACAAAAACTGGTGGTGGTAGGAGACAAACAGATGGCTCTTTTTGATGATACTGCCCCATGGGAAGACAAACTGCTACTCTATCCCCCATTCAATTGATTGGCAAGACAATATTCCAATCGCCCACAAAGCTGAGGCAACAACTATAACTGTGGAACAAGATGAGCCTTTACGTGCCGAGTGTGCTCATTTTCTCGAGTGCATGGCGACCCGGCATATTCCCAGGACTGATGGGGAAGAAGGTTTACGGGTTTTGAAAGTGCTCAATGCTTGCCAGGAATCTTTGGAACAAGAGAAAAGTGTATCGTTCTCAGCCCAAAAGGCATCGGCAGAAACAAGATCTTATTATTCTCACCCAACGGCCGTTATTGATCAGAACGTCTATATTGGTGAAAAAACAAAAATCTGGCATTTTTCCCATCTCATGCCTGATTGCCGGATTGGAACAGAGTGTAACATCGGCCAGAATGTGGTGATTGGCTCTTATGTCATCATTGGCAACGGCTGTAAGATACAAAACAATGTCTCAGTGTACGAAGGTGTAACACTTGAAGAAGATGTGTTTTGCGGCCCGAGTATGGTCTTTACCAATGTTTACAATCCCCGGGCAGAAATCCGCAAGATGGACCAGCTCAGACCTATTCTGGTAAAAAAGGGAGCTACCATTGGCGCCAACGCCACCATAATTTGCGGTATAAGCCTGGGAAGGTACTGCTTTATTGGTGCAAGTGCTGTGGTTACAAAAGATGTTCCTGATCATGCTCTCCTTGTCGGTAATCCCGCACGACAGACAGGATGGGCATGTAAGTGCGGAGAAAAACTGGATAACAACCTTATATGCATAAGATGCGGTAAGAAATACAAAAAAGAAAAAAAGGGGCTAAATGAAAGATGAACAAATTTAACCTTAACGCCCCTTGCGTCTGTGGTGAATGATTTAAAAAAATGAAAATTGCAACAATCATAGGCGCCCGTCCACAATTCATTAAAGCAGCTCCTGGCAACCGGGCTATTGCCGAATATAATCGTCTTACATCTCACTCCTCACGCATTACTGAAGTAATCATCCACACCGGCCAACACTTTGACGCCGATATGTCGGATGTCTTCTTCAAGGAACTAAATATTCCAAAGCCAGACTACAACCTCGGCATCAACAGCGCCAACCACGGGGCAATGACAGGCCGCATGCTGGAAAAGATCGAAGAAATCCTGATCAAAGAAAAACCTGATTGGGTTCTGGTTTACGGAGACACCAACTCCACCATCGCAGGCGCTCTTGCAGCAGTAAAACTCCATATCCAGATAGCACATGTCGAAGCAGGCCTCCGCTCTTTTAACAGGGAGATGCCGGAAGAACACAACAGGGTACTGACGGATCACTGCTCCGATCTGCTTTTTTGTCCCTCCCAAACAGCAGTTAATAATCTCAGGAATGAAGGTTTCATTAATATAGTCACTAATTCTTCCCCCTTAATCCCTAACCCTTACTCCTCACCCCTCGTAACAAACGTAGGCGACACCATGTACGATGCCATCTTGCAGTTTTCTGAAATTGCCCGCAAGCAGTCGACAATCCTTGAGGATCTGGGGCTGACATCAAAAGAATACCTGCTGGCAACAGTCCATCGCCCATATAACACAGACATTCCTGAAAACCTTCAAAACATTCTTTCAGCCTTTATTGAAATCAATGAACCGATCATATTCCCCGTCCATCCGCGCACAAAGCAATGTTTAATAAATTCAAAACTAAAAATTGAACATTTAAAAATAAAATGTATCCCTCCTGTTGGCTACCTCGATATGCTCATGCTTGAACAGAATGCAAAGGCAATCCTCACCGATTCTGGCGGCATGCAAAAGGAGGCATATTTTTTTGGAGTGCCTTGCGTAACAATGAGAACAGAAACAGAATGGGTGGAGACCGTGGAAGCAGGATGGAATGTGGTGGTCGGTGCAGACCGGGAAAAGATTGTTGAGGCGGTCAGGTCTTTTAAAATGAACAACCCTCGCCTGGAACTGTATGGAGATGGCGGGGCGGCGAAGAAAATAATCCAACACTTAACAGCTTATGAACTTAAGAGCTAATCAGCTTACCAGCTAACATAATCCCATGTCCAAATCATCATCTGGCTTTGCCGCAAATGTTTTAAAACTCGTCACCGGCAGCGTATTTGCCCAAGGGCTTGGCGTGCTCGCCGCTCCTGTTATTGCTAGGCTATTTGCGCCGGAAGCATTTGGCGTTGCAGCCCTTTTTGCATCAATTACAGGCATTGTTGGTGTTGTGGCATGTCTGCGATATGAACTTGCCATTATGCTTCCAAAGACAGATGAAGAGGCTGTAAATCTTCTTGGTGTAAGCCTCTTTTTTGTCTTAATCGTTACAATTATAAGCACACTGATCATCTTTTTTGCCGACGATGTAATTGTAAACCTGTTTAATTCACCAGAGTTAAGCAAATATCTCTGGTTGGTCCCGTTGGCAGTATTTGTCACCGGCATTTTTACGGCATTAAATTACTGGAACTCCAGAACCAAACACTTTGGACGGCTTTCAATTGCCCGAGTGGTTTCTTCTGTTGTCACACAGATGGGAATTTTAGGCGCAGGTTTTACTGGTTTCGTCAGTGGAGGTACATTAATTACTGCGAGAGTTTTGGGTCAGTTTGTCTCCACACTTGTCCTCGGCGGTCAGATATGGCGAAATGATGGCAGGTTGTTCAAGACCAGTATTGGATGGAAAAAGATGATTGTCGGGTTAAAGCGGCATAAAAAATTTCCTATCTTCGGCACATGGTCTGCGCTTCTGAATACGGCATCTCAACAATCACCTGTCTTGCTACTGGCATTTTATTTCTCACCCAAAACAGTTGGCTTTTATGCTCTCGGACAAGCAGTTTTGAGCATGCCAATGAGTCTGGTAGGCGGGGCTGTTTCCCAGGTTTTTTTTCAAAAGGCATCGGAAGCACATAACCGCACAGGGAACCTGTCAAAAGTAGTGGAGGAAGTTTTTAAGCGTTTAGTCTCTCTTGGCATTTTTCCTATCCTGCTGCTTACGCTAATCGGCAAAGATGTTTTTATCGTAGTCTTTGGAGCGCGATGGGCTGAGGCCGGTGTGTATATGCAGATACTTGGTTTGTGGATTTTTTTTCAGTTCATATCTTCACCGATCAGTACGCTGTTTGCTGTGCTTGAGAAACAAAATTATGGACTGTTTTTTAATGGGGTACTACTTGGCACACGGGCCGCATCGCTCGTTATTGGCGGAATGACCGGTGATGTAGGGTTTACTCTGTTTTTAGTCGCGAGTACAGGTGTTGTGTGTTACGGCTTTCTCTGTTTTTGGCTTATTTCAAAAGCAGGGCTACCTGTTATGCGGGCTCTATATCAAATTGTTAAATACAGCATATATAGTAGTCCATTGCTAATTTTCATAGCCTTAGCTAAGTGGTCATTAGGAGTGCAGGAAATAGGGGTATTGCTATTAGGTCTATGCTGTTTAGTTATGTATTATCTTCCAGTAATGATACAGGATAAGGAACTTAGAAAGCCTGTGTATAAGCTTTTTCAAGAGATTGGCTTTATTAAGTAAATTGTGTTGTGTTGATTTCGAGTTGAATTAATAAAAAGGATTGGGATGATGGCGGATAACGTTGCGCGATAGCAAAAGGCACCTACTATGAAATATAATTATGAGAAAGAGAGGATCAGGGGAGTTGAATATAAATACTCCGCCGAATGGATTTATGACTTGGAATCCGAAGAACACTGGAGGTTATATTGGAACCAGCAAAAGCTGATGCAAAATAAAGTTAGTTCCAGAGACAATGTCCTTGAGATAGGCGTGGGTTCTGGATTCACTGCTAACTATCTAAAATCAAAAGGCGTTAATGTCAAAACACTTGATATTGACAGGGAGAAGAAACCAGATATTGTCGCAAATCTTGTCGAATACCAATTTCCGGATCACTACGATCACGTATTGGCATTCGAAGTGTTTGAGCATATCCCTTTTATTGAATTTAAGGGTGTTATTGAAAAGATAAGTAACGTGTGCAAAAAATACATATTTTTAAGTGTCCCTCGAAATGAAAAAGTGTGGTTACAATTTGATTTTCAATTGCCAATAATAGGCAAAAGGGAGTTTCGTTTTGTTACACTAAAGAACAAAGTTACTGAGCCGGCTCATTTTTGGGAGATAGGTGATGGTTTTGTTTCAATCAATGATTTTGAGCAGGAGTTGTTAAAATGTGGACTTACGATTTTTGCAAAAATGAAGCGCTTTTCTAGAATATTTTATGCTTTGAGTGTAAATTGAAGCGGTTCCGAATTGAAAGGCTGTAATTAGTTTGGTAGTGAATTTTGCGCGGCACTCAAAAGGACATGATGACACCGATAGGGAGAAAATACTATGGATATTGCTAAATCATACGATGCGAATTTCGTTTTTTTAGAGCAGCGCCGTTATATACAGGGGTCGAGCATGACCCATGAGTTGTTTGAAGCCGTTAAAAGCTGGTCATTGGGGTCTGTTGAAAGAGTACAAGTTAATGTGCGCTCCCTTTTGAAAGAGCAGGGCAGGTACGACCTTTTTCACAGTGAAAACGGGAAAGAGTATATGGAAAAAGAATATAATGCGATATTTCGCGTGCAATGCGGCAAAGATATGTATGCTGTGGGGCTGAAGGGGCGTGGAGAACCTGTAGCGGTTTCGGAGTCGTATGATGAGGAAAAATTGATTGCAGATTGCCAAATCCTGAAGGATTCCAAGTCTGCAATGCTCATGCTGCAACCAGATGCGCTGTTAATTAATATCATAATTGCGCTTAATAAAAAACTGGTCTACACCTTATTTCCATCCGAAGGATACGGCCAGTGGTTTTTAGCCAGATATGATTTGGTTTGGGAAAAGATACGTACGATAGATTCGGCATTATTGGAAATTAAAGTTGTTGCAAATATCGGCGCAAGCAATACCAATTCCGCAATAAAACTGGACGGCGAGTCTGTTGGTTCTATCTATTTCTCAAGGAATATAAAATAATGATAGGGATTAACAACATAGGGTGTTACATCGCTTCAGAGCGCATAAGCAATCTTGAAAAGACAGAAAAACATGGAGTCACCCACGATTTTATTGCGGAAAAAATCGGGATAGCTTCGGTGGCGCGTAAAAAGCCGGCAGAAAAAGCCTCTGATCTTTGTGTCCTGGCATATGATGATTTGGCTGCGCGTGTGGCTAAATCTGCTTTGGATGATATAGAATTTCTTTGCGTTTGCACACAAAATGGCGATTATCAACTGCCTCAAACGTCTGCTATTGTGCAAACCAAACTCTGGATTTCAAAGAATTGCGCTGCATTTGATATCTCATTGGGCTGCTCCGGATATGTCTATTCATTGCATATTGCAAAGAGTTTCATGGATGCCTGCGGGTTAAAAAAGGGGTTGCTTTTTACCAGCGACCCTTATTCAGAAATCATAGATCCAAACGACAAGAATACGGACCTGCTTTTTGGTGATGGGGCTACCGCAACTTTGTTAACGAATAATCCGGTATTCGATCTCGGCAATGGGGTGTTTGAAACAGATGGAAAAATGTTTGAGCATCTGATAAAGCGTGACAATGAAAAACTGGTAATGAACGGGAGAGGTATTTTTAATTTTGCGATGACACATGTGCCTGAGATCGTGACCAGGTGTTTAAACGCAAATGCTTTAAGAAAAGAGGAGATAGACTTTTTTTTGTTTCATCAAGCCAGCAAATATATCATAGATAACCTGCGCGGGCGAATAAAGTTGGAGCAGGAGAAGGTGCCGTTTTTAATCAAAGAATATGGAAATACAGTATCTTCTAGCATACCTATAGCATTAAGAGAGTATCTTGATAAAACTGATAAGATAAATATCTTGATATGCGGCTTTGGTGTTGGACTATCCATTGCATCGTCAATTTTAAGGAGGAGATAGATGGCAAATATCACGCACGAAGATGTTATGGCTATTATCAAGGTAACAGGTGTGAAACTTGACGGGGAAAAGATCGACCCCAAAGAAAGTTTTTCTGAACAAGGGGCTGATTCTCTGGACATGATAAACATTATTTTTGCCATTCAGGAAAAATACGGCATTGAAATAACTGATGAAGCTATTTCAGACGGGGAATGGCTTACTCTTGATAAGATGGTGATTAACCTTAATAAGCCTTTGGAACAAAAATAGACACAAAATATAGAATGGACGGTTATTTTGGCAAAACTCGAAAGCAGAAGGTATCAA
>Ga0255371_10180_pt1 | contig 10696 bp, 10 predicted proteins | sample ANMaggSSYBR01I12_FD_182097 | JGI IMG/M metagenome (GOLD analysis project Ga0255371, IMG submission 182097) | Sediment cell enrichment communities from methane seep in Santa Monica Basin, California, United Staets - ANME aggregate JGI... | ecosystem: Environmental > Aquatic > Marine > Cold seeps >...
GAAGAGTCAACAGGCATTGGCTTTGGACGAAAAAAAGGAAATTTAGTGAGTTCGAGGCTTGGGTGGATCTTCTCTTTAAGGCAAATTTTACTAAAGACAATAAATTCTTAATTAACAGTAATTTAGTAATACAAGAACGAGGAGATGTTATTACGAGCCAAACGAGACTTTCTGAGGAGTGGAATTGGAATATTAAAACTGTAAAAAAGTTTTTAGAGGTATTAAAAAAGGATGGCATGATAACATACGAAACGACAAGACAGTATACTCGTATTTTTATCTTAAATTACGACAAATTTAACCCCATAAGCAAACTATATGGTGAACGACATACCATACAAGATGACACACAGACGGAAGACACCGTATGTTCGGAAGGTCTTCAAGGGGCAACAATCAATAATGATAAGAATTACAAGAATGAAAAGAATGGTAAGAACATAAAAGAGACTGCTCCGCAGTCTCGGGCCTATAAAAAAGAGGAAGTAAACGAAATCTTTAATATCTTAGAGGCTGTTAATCCGATGCTTGAACGCGGGAATACCACGGAACGGGAAGCTGCGGCAGCCCTTATTCGCCGCCTTGGATTTGAAAAAGCTAAAGAGGCCGCTAACGCTGCTGTTTTTGTTCATGATCAACCTTACGCCCCTCAAATTACTACGCCGTTAATGTTAAAAAAGAAAACAGGAGATTTGTTTGTTTTTATTAAAAAAGCACAAAACAATACGCGTTGCTTAAACCTTGATAATATAAATAATTAAAAATACATATGGTATTTATAAAGAAATCAACTGTGATAGCAATAACTAATAACAGAGGGAAACAACTGTGTGAAAATTGCTATTCTCCTGATGATATAAAAAAAGTTGTTACATACGGCGACTTGCCTCCGGGATGCATATTTAGATGTGATCAATGTGGTAGTGAATACGGAACTACCTAGTAAAATTGATTATTAACGGATTTACTGATAATGTAAATTTAGCCTACCCGTTTACGGGTCTATATTGCACTTTAACAAAATAATATTGGCTGGTTCGTTTGAAAAAATAACGGATTGGTTAAGATGCAATATATGGCAGTAAGAATTATTAAAAAATCATGGTGGGTAGATATTCGTTTTGCTAGACAAAGATATAGGCGCAGAAGCCCGGAGAACACTAGAGCAGGGGCTGTAGCTTATGAGGCGTTACTTAGGGGTAGACTAGTCAGAGGTGAATCCGTGGACATTGAAAGTGTTAAAAAGACTCCGAAGTTTAGAGGCTATGCAGAAAGTTGGCTCAATACTTATGTTATCAATAATAACAAGCCATCCGAGCAGGACAAAAAAGAATCCATTCTACGCATTCACTTAAATCCATTCTTTGGTAAAATATCGATTGATAAAATCACTACACACAAAGTGGAAGTATACAAAGCCACAAAAATAAAGAAGTATAACCCCAAGACAATAAACAATCAGCTTGCAGTTTTGGGAAAATGTCTTCGTTGTGCTTATGACGAGCTTGAAATAGAAACTAAATTTCCAGAAATTAAGCCGAACAAACTGATAGATCCTACCTTTACTTATTTGTCAGAGGAAGAATGCAGCTTGTTGCTCAAACACGCTGATGAGATTTGGAAGGATATGATCTTAGTGGCCCTTAAAACCGGTTTACGCTTAGGTGAACTATTAGCTCTCGACTGGAATGATATAAACCTTGAGAGTAAAGTAATCTCAGTTAGGCGGTCAATGTATAAGGGCAGTCCCGGTCCAACTAAATCTCACAAAGTAAGAGCCGTTTCATTAACAGAAGATGTTGTTAAGGTGTTATCGGTAAGATCAAATAAAAAAGGCTATGTGTTTCCAGATGAAAAAGGTGAAGCATTAAAAGATCATAGAGCTGCAAGAAATATACACCGCATTTGTGATCTGGCTGGTATCAGAAGGGTTCGCTGGCATGTGCTTCGCCACAGTTTCAGTTCCCATCTTGCAATGGCTGGAGTCTCTATGCGGATCATTCAAGATTTACTCGGACATAGTAGCTCACGCATGACAATGAGGTATGTTCATTTGTCTCCACACACCTTCGAAGACGCAATCAATAAACTCAATTTGACCGACTTTAATGAGTTGTTTGGGCACTATGTGGGCAACCAAGACAAAGTAAGGGTGAAAACAAAAAAGCGAAAGCATGACTCTTGGTCTAACTTTCGCTAATTTATCAGAAGTATTCTGTTGTGCCCCCAGAGGGATTTGAACCCCCGACCATCTCCTTAAGAGGGAGCTGCTCTACCAACTGAGCTATAGGGGCAAATTAGTTAAAAATTATAAAGTTTATAAAGTAAAAAAGTATAAACAAATACTTTATGAACTTTCTACTTTTTAACTTTCTATACTAACTAGTGGCTGGAGTGGGGATTGAACCCACGACCTTAGCGTTATGAGTGCTACGCTCTAACCAACTGAGCTACCCAGCCAAATCAATTGTCAATTAAAAATTTACAATTACGAATGTTAATATAATAAATTGTTAACTCGTAATTGATAATTGTAAATTGAATCTGTGCACCCGGAGGGACTCGAAGGGGCGGAAGCCCCACGCCAAATATATGGCTTCTCCTGGCTACCGGATACAGCAATATATTTTTTCGCAAAAAAGCGAAAAATCATATTGTGCACCCGGAGGGACTCGAACCCCCAACCCCTTGGTCCGAAGCCAAGTGCTCTATCCAATTGAGCTACAGGTGCATTTAATACAAAAAACTCCTAACCGGAGTTCGTTTTGATATTATCATAATGCGGTATAAAAATCAAGTATAGCAATAAAATAGGCTTGAAATAAAAAGTTATCCTTTTGTTTAATCTATTTCCGCTTTCCGGGCGCCTGGTTCTCCGGAACCGAAATGATGGGCAATTTCGTGTCGGATAACCCGCTTGATCCGGTCTTCACATTCCTTAACCGTTCGGCTGCTCTTTAAAATCGGCATACGAAAAATTGTAATCCTGTCCGGCAAAACAGCCCCGTAATTTAAGCGCTGCGCCTGGGCATAGCCTTCAAACAAACCCAAAAGCTCATACCGTTCTTTGCGCCCGGCTTTACCAAGTTGATCATTGGTCGGAAAATCCTCCACGAAAACCGCTAAGTTATTAATTTTTTGTTTTAATTTATCGGGCAAATCGTCCATCGCCTTTGAAACCACTTCCTCAAATTGTTCACGCGTTATATTCATTTTTTTAAAATAAGATAATAATTGAATTTATCATGGCTTACTTTTATCTTTTTAAACCCGGCTTTTCGAGCGATTCTTTTTAATTCGCTAGAACGAAAAACATGGTAATAACGTTCGCTTATTTTCTCGCCGGCACTATTCTTCCAGCTATATCTAATATCACCGTAATCCATTGTATTCTTGCCGATCAATTTTAATAAGGAAAATTTACATAAAAACCGGCGATACTTTTTCTTATTCCATAAGTTCCAAACCGTTATTATAATACTGCCTCCTTCTCTAACCTTATTTCTTAGTTGTCTCAAGGCCTTAACCCGTAATTCTAGTCCGGGAATATGATGAAAAACCGCTACTGAAAATACGTAATCATAATTAACTTCCGGAATCTCTCCTAGATTTAATATATTACCCTGCCTAAATTCAAATTCGGGATGATTTTTTCGGGCATATTCCAGCAGCTTCCGGCTTGAATCAATTCCTAAATAATCTATTCTCTTATTCTTAAAAAAATCAAGTAATCGACCATTGCCACAACCAACATCAAAAACGCTTTCGCCTTCCCTTACTGCTTTGGTAAGCTTAGACAATTTATTCCATAACAAAGACAAATGCTTTTTTCTTGTTTCATTATATTGCCCGGCTATCTGCTCATAGTTTTCCTTAACAACCTCAAGCAATTCTTTTTCTGTTTTCTTGTCCATATACATTATGCGAATTTACGAATAAACGCTAAAAACGCGAATTACAAATTATTTTTTGTTTAACTTTTCTTTTGCCACTATTATTTTAATAATATCATAATCTATTTTTTCTTCTAACTCTTTATAAATCGGCTTTAATTTTTCCATTCCCACTTTTAAAATAGCTTTCTTTATTTTTTCTTCGTTCTTTTTGTCAACCAATTTACTTATATCTTTGATTAGTCCCTTTTCTATTAAAAAACTTAAATGATTAATTACAGTGCCGATTGACAATTCCCTTAGCTCAGCTATTTTTTTTACATCTTTTCCTTTGTTATACAGTTCCATAGTTTCGAGCTGGGTTAATTTTGTACTTAAAGCCGGTTGCGGCTTAGTAACAACAAATTCCTTTTCTTTTTTTATAAACCGGTTATAATTCTTGAGCTTCTTTTTTATTTCTTTCCTCTTAATCGCTTTGCCGGTTAAACAAAAATCACAGCGCCCGCAATTTCTCGCTTGCGCGTCCTTAAAATAATCAAGAATATATTTCTGCCTACAGCCGTTATTATAAATATATTCTTCAATCCGATCAAGTTTGCGATACGCTTGATTCAATTTCTCTCGCAAGGCTTTTTTGTCAATTGAAAAATCTTTTGTCTCATCCCGTTTTAATATCCTTATCTCAGTCCCACGAAAAGGAGGTTTGTATTCAGCCATGCCGTCATCGGCTAGTTTACGAATAACCCGGGAAACCGTCGCCTTTTTTTCACCTATTATTCCTGACACTTCTTCAATATTAAAATCAAAACCCTTTTTTAAATCATCTGCGTATTTTAAAAATAACTTTTCCACTATCAACTTTTGTTTTTTTGCTTTAATTGAAATAGAATTCAACACTACTTCCTTGTCTTTCAACATCTGTAAAAAAGCACTGCCCCTTTTTTCATGAGACCGTGTGATATAACCTTCTCTTTCCAATATTTTCAAACTCGTTCCAATCGCCATATCCGGCACCGAATCATTCACCATATCCGTTAATTCGGCATAGGTAATAAGCACAATATCGGAATCATAACTTAACAATATTTTATAAATATCCTCAATCAATTCAGGCGGCGGATTATCTCCTTTGATAAAAAATTCCTGTAAATACCGATCGCGGGAATTATAAAGTAAAACACAAAAACTTGGCTCTCTGTCTCTTCCGGCCCGTCCGGCTTCCTGGTAATACGCTTCAACCGTACCGGGCATATCGTAATGTATTACAAAACGAATATTTGATTTATCTATTCCCAATCCAAAAGCGTTTGTTGCTACAATAACATTAACATCGCCTTTCATAAATTGTTCCTGGATCCACTTGCGCTCCTCCGGCAATATTCCGGCATGATAGCCAACTGCTTCGATATTATTTTCAAGCAAAAATTGCACAAGATTGTCTACTCTAGACCTGGTACTTACATAAACAATACCCGGACTACCCGACACGCTTGTTATAGCGTCAAGTGTGTAATATGGTTTTCTGGCTTCCTGGGCGTAAATAACCCCGAATTCAAGGTTTGAACGGGCAAAACCGGTTATAACTACTGCCGGATCTTCTAAGCCCAGCTGTCTAATTATATCTTCTCTAACCTCGGGCGTGGCTGTAGCCGTTAAAGCGATAACTGGTGGATTGCCAAGCGTTTCTATGACAGACTTAAGCTTTAAATAACTCGGCCGAAAATCATGCCCCCATTGGCTTATGCAATGGGCTTCGTCAATCGCGAACAAGCTAACCGTAACCCTTTCCAGCACCTTGTTAAATTCCTGGCTATAAAATCGCTCCGGGGCGATATATAATAATTTATATTGCCCGGCTTCAACCGCGGTAATTCGCCTCATAACTTCTTCGTTCGTTAATGATGAATTTATAAAAGTTGCCGGAATCCCCGATCTTGCCAGGGAATCCACCTGATCCTTCATTAACGCAATAAGCGGTGATATTACGATTGTTACTCCTTCCAACACTAAAGCCGGCAGCTGGAAACATAAAGATTTTCCTCCGCCGGTTGGCATGACGATCACGGAAGACTCGCCCTTTAGCACGGCGTTAATCGCTTCTTCCTGCCCGCGCCGAAAATCTTTAAACGAATAATGGAACTGCATTAGCTCTTTAACGGCTTGTTTTTTTGTTTTTAAATCCATAACGATATACACTGTCATTGCGAGAAATCCTGGCTGCCGGCAGGCAGGCGCAATGACAACAAAATTTTAGTTTTTCAGCAAATGCATATTCTACAACTATAAGTCATATTATCAAAATGGACAAGCTTAGACAATAAACACCTTGCCAAGTGCTAATATTTGAGATAACATAAATACATTAACATTAACATTTCCCTCTCCTTTAGAAAGAGAGGGTTGGGGTGAGTTTATGAATAATGATATTAAAATCGCGCAAGCCGCTAAGCTAGAACCAATTACCAACATTGCCAAAAAAATAAATATTAATTCCGCTGACTTAGAGCTTTACGGCGATTACAAAGCAAAATTAAAGGATTCACTTTGGGAAAAAGTAAAGAATAATCCGGACGGAAAGCTGGTTCTTGTTACGGCAATCAACCCGACCCCGGCTGGCGAAGGCAAATCTACCACCATGGTTGGGTTGGGGCAAGCAATGTGGAAAATTGGCCAAAAAGCTATCATCGCCATCCGCGAACCAAGCCTAGGTCCGGTTTTTGGTATTAAAGGCGGCGCGGCCGGCGGCGGACACGCCCAGGTCGTACCAATGGAAGATATTAACCTCCATTTTACCGGCGACATGCACGCTATTACTTCGGCTAATAATCTCTTGTCTTCGCTTATTGATAATCATCTTCAATTTGGCAATGAACTTAATATCGATACCCGACAAATCTTATGGAAACGCTGTGTAGATCTAAATGATAGAGCGCTTCGAAATGTAGTAATCGGACTCGGAGGAAAATTTCAAGGTATTCCTCGCGAAGACGGATTTAATATTTCGGTTGCGAGCGAAATTATGGCTATACTTTGCCTGGCTGAAAATCTAGCTGATCTTAAAAAAACGATTAAGTAAAATAATCGTTGCCTATACTGGGGACAATAAACCAATTACCGCGAGCGACTTAAAAGCCCACGGAGCCATGTCCGCCCTGCTTAAAGACGCGATCAAGCCAAATTTAGTCCAAACTCTTGAAAACACTCCGGCTATAATGCACGGCGGCCCCTTTGCTAACATTGCCCACGGCTGTAACAGTCTGCGTGCCACTAAGCTAGCCCTTAAACTAAGCGACCTGGTTTTAACCGAAGCCGGTTTTGGAGCGGATTTGGGGGCTGAAAAATTCTTCAACATTAAATGCCGCTTGGGTGGATTAAAACCTGATGCTGTCGTATTAGTGGCGACTACCCGGGCTCTGCGCTATAACGGCGGCGCGTTAATATCCGAAGTTAATAAAAATAATTTAGCGGCGATAAAAAAAGGTTTTGTTAATCTGGAAAAACATATTAAAAATCTGCAAAAATTTGACGTGCCGGTAGTCGTTACCCTTAATGCCTTTGTAACTGATTCAAACGAAGAAATTGATTACATTAAAACCGCCTGCGAAAAACGCGACGCTGACTTCGCTGTTTCTAATGTCTGGGAAAAAGGTGGCCAGGGTGGTGTTGAGCTGGCTAACAAAATCGTGGGAACACTAGAAAAAAAGCCATCAAATTTTAAAGTTATCTATGACGAAAACACAAATATTTTAAAAAAAATCAATATAATTGCTAAAAATATTTATGGCGCCGGAGGGGTAAACTTTGCACCAAAGGCCCTAAAAGAGATCAAACGCTTAGAAGAGCTTGGTTTGGATAAAATGCCGATCTGTATGGCTAAAACTCAGTACTCCCTATCAGACGACCCAAAAAAACTAGGAAGGCCAACTAATTTTAAAATTACTATCCGCGATATTAAAATCTCCGCTGGCGCCGGTTTTATAGTCGCCCTGGCCGGCGATATAATGACCATGCCTGGATTACCGCGAGTACCGGCCGCGGAAGGGATTGATATAGATGAGGGTGGTGTTATCTCAGGACTTTTTTAAATATAACTCTAAATTACATATCGAAAGCGCTTAGGCGTTAATTATAAAATATGAGATTACTTGACGGTAAAAAAACAGCCAACAAAATAATCACTGAATTAAAAAAAGAAGTGAAAATTCTTAAAAGTAATAAAGTTACTCCCGGTTTAGCTGTTATTATTGTTGGCGAAAACGAAGCTTCAAAAATTTATGTCAGTCGTAAGAAAAAAACCTGCTTAGAGATCGGCATTAAATCATTTTCCTTCGAACTACCCGGTAACACAAAAGAAGATGAACTACTGGCCTTAATAGATAAATTAAATAGTCGCAAGGATATCCATGGCATTCTCGCCCAACTACCCCTGCCTAAACAAATCAACGAAAACAAAATATTAAGCCGTATTGATCCTAAAAAAGATGTTGACGGCTTTCATCCGGTTAATCTAGGTAATCTTATGGCTGGCCGAAAAAAATTTGTCCCGGCTACACCTGCCGGAATAATAGAGCTCCTTAAACGATATCATATTAAAATCGTTGGCAAACATTGCGTGGTCGTTGGCCGCAGTAATATTGTCGGCAAACCAATCGCTTTAATGCTTCTTGAAGAAAACGGCACCGTAACGATCTGCCATTCAAGGACAAATAATCTTAAAGAAATAACCCGGCAAGCCGATATTCTTGTCGTTGCGGTTGGTAAACCAAAAATGGTAACCGCTGACATGGTAAAACCCTGGGCCACGATCATAGATGTCGGCATAAACCGCCTTGATGACGGAAAACTGGTCGGTGACGTTGATTTTAACGCGATTAAAAATACGGCAACCGCCATTACCCCGGTTCCCGGCGGGGTTGGACCGATGACTATCGCCAGCCTTATGAAAAATTGTTTACAGGCCGCTAGAGAACAAACGCAAAATTAAAAAATTCCTATAACAAAAAACCGCCCCGATTTTATCAAGGCGGTTTTTGTATTTATAAAGTTTTTTTATTTTCTTCGAGCCTTATAAAGCGCCAAAGTACTTTGAAATATTTTCGCGATCGCTAAGGGGTTATCGGCCAATAAAACCGGCTCAATACTATTAATATTTTTATCCTCATTAATCGACTTAATAATTTCTTCGGCATCAAAACCCTTTGGTAAAGGCAGCTCTATCAAAATACCGTCAATTAAATCGTCTTTATTTAAACAAACAATAGCTTCTAATAATTCTTTACTGTCAGTATTGTCAGCGCATTTATAGACATGGGTATCAATTCCCACCTTTTTTGCTTCTTTTTCTTTTGCTTTCACGGAATTTACTGTTTTTTTATTTTTGCCGACCACTATCACAGCTAAATTAGGACGAACTCCCTTAAGCGCAAATATTTCCTTAACTGTTTGGTCATTGATCTTTTTAGCTAAAGCAATATCGTTATTTTTTTTACTCATACGATTATTACAACGAGGGAATCGGAAAATCAAGACAAACTTCCTTTACCTCCTTTTTTATATTATCTAAAATTATGGGCTCGTCTTTATGCTCAATCGCACCGTTTATCCAGGCAGCTATTCTTTTCATCTCCGTCCCGCCCATACCCCGGGAGGTAACAGCCGGGGTGCCGATCCTAACGCCGGAAGGATTATAGGGCGGGTTAGGATCGTTTGGGATCGTTGATCTTGATACGGAAATACCAATACTTTCAAGAACCGTTTCAACATCTTTACCGACAATATCTTTGCTCCTTAAATCAATTACCATTAGATGATTATCAGTACCGCCGGAAATAATCGTATAACCCATTGCCTTTAGTTCAACCGCCAATGTCTTCGCATTTTTTATTACATTTTTCGCATAGCTTTTAAAATCTTCGTTGAAAGCTTCTTTGAAAGCTACCGCCTTAGCCGCCGTGATATGGTCATGCGGGCCGCCTTGCATTCCGGGAAAAACTGATCGATTAATTTTTTTAGCATGCTCTTCCTTGCACATTATGATCGCTCCCCGCGGTCCGCGTAACGTTTTATGCGTTGTGGTTGTTACTACATCAAAAAATTCTGTTGGATTATCCATCTCCCCGGCCGCGATCAATCCAGCCGTATGGGCAATATCGGCAAAAGTAACAGCGCCAACCTCGTCTGCTATTTCTTTAAATTTCCGCCATTCTATCTCTCTTGAATAAGCGCTATAGCCGGCGACAATCATCTTTGGTTTTTCTTTTTTCGCTATTCTCCTTACTCTCTCCATGTCTATCCGGCCACTCTCCTGATCAACTTCATATTGCGTGAAATTATAAAGCATGCCGGAAAAATTTATCGGGTGGCCGTGCGAAAGATGTCCGCCATGATCAAGCTTAAGGCCAAGCACTTTATCGCCTGGGTTTAAAAAAGCAAAATATACCGCCGCGTTAGCCGGCGAACCGGACAAAGGCTGGACATTAACATGTTCAGCGCTAAACAACTCTTTGGCCCGCTCAATCGCGATCAACTCCACATCATCAATCACCTGGTTGCCGCCGTAATAACGTTTACCCGGATAACCCTCGGAGTACTTGTTGGTCAGAACCGTAGCCATCGCCTCCAGCACTGCTTTAGATACGTAATTTTCACTGGCAATTAATTCCATTTCCTCGCTTTGCCGCGTTTCTTCCCGCTCAACAGCGGAAAATATCTGCCTATCTTGAGCTTTTAAATTATTATAATTCATATTTGTTTTATATTTTATTTATATATAAAAAAACAGAGCAATTACGCCTGTTTAATGC
>Ga0255371_10231_pt2 | contig 10617 bp, 8 predicted proteins | sample ANMaggSSYBR01I12_FD_182097 | JGI IMG/M metagenome (GOLD analysis project Ga0255371, IMG submission 182097) | Sediment cell enrichment communities from methane seep in Santa Monica Basin, California, United Staets - ANME aggregate JGI... | ecosystem: Environmental > Aquatic > Marine > Cold seeps >...
ACCATTATTAATCTGAGGTTCAACAATTAAATTATTGAAATCATCAAAAAATAGTCTTCTTGCATTATATGATTTAATTAATTTATTGACCCATTTGTTGATAAAATCATCATAATCATTATCATTATCAAATTTCCAATTTCTTGCATATTGAGGTTCTAAATGAGGGAACTCGGCAATGCCAAAAGAACTATCACTAACAAAAACAAAATGAAATGGTAGTCTATTATTTATAGTGCTAAATTCTTCTTTTTTCTAAATATACATTTTTAGAAGCCTTTCCCGAGCAGCGAAGAATTGTGCGTCTGATATTCGGGAAGCCCAAGCGGGATCACGAAAAATGAAAGCCTCTCAAGACATGGGAGGCTTTTTAGTTTTTACAAAGTTTGTATTATCGGCGATTCCAGTAAAAATCGATATGGAAGCTGGGAATCGACTCCGGCATAATCCACTCCTATCCTTGGCCCAGCTAAAATTTCATTATTCGAAATTTGAATCCCTCTGTCTTCAATCCATATCTTATTATTTGTTAAACTTACGCCGGTATGGTCTATTTTAATATCTAAAATTTTAGAAACTTTACCAGGGCCATTGGTAGAATTATAATTTATGATTTTCCTTCCTGTTCGTTTTTCCATGATATGAATTCCTTCAACCGGGTAAATTCCTCGTAAAAGAATGGCATGGGGAACATTTTCCTTATTTGTTACAATGTTAAATAAATGATGAACCCCATAACATAAATAAACGTAAGCTACTCCTCCTGCATGATACATTATTTCAGTTCGTTTTGTCCTGCGGTTGTTATATGCATGAGAGGCTTTATCGGTAACACCTTCATAAGCTTCTGTTTCGGTAATAATACCTGCCGTTATTAAACCATTAAAATTGGTATAAATATACTTTCCAAGTAATTCCCTGGCAATTTTCGTAACTGATTCACGGGTATAAAATGGCTGCTGAAGTATCATTTTCTTATCTCAAGTTTTTCAATACAGTTATACTTAAAACGGGATTAATTATTTCATTTTTTAGTCCAGTCCCATAGGGACTTAATATTACGTCCCTTCGGGACTTTGTTATGGGGGTATTTCATTTTCTATAAATATATTGTCCCGGACGCGACAATGACAACCAAAAAAAACAAATCAAAATGCACAAAACTTGCGATGTATAGCAAGTACGTTATGTATCCGTATGGATTTATTCCGTTTTATGTGTGGTTGCTAATCATTAGTGTTGATGCAAACATCCAATCATAATTAAACCTTCCACGACAATTTCCTTTGGTCATCATAAAAAAGTTTATCATTGTCTAAAAGCCATTGTACGACTTTAATTATTTTGGCTTCGTTAACCCCTTTTACTTCAGTGGTAATTTCTTCTACCGTACAAGCTTTTGTTTTTAGGAAAGGTTTTATTTGTTTTAATATAGTATCGAATTCAAATTCGCTTAATTCGATTTTATTTCTTTCGATACACACATCGCATTTTCCACACCTCTTGGTATTAATTTCGCCAAAATATTCTAATAATTGACGGCTTCTGCATTTATTATTATTTGAAATATATTGTATAACAGAGTTAAGCCTTTTGGAAGAGGTGGTTTTTCTGTTAGCATAATTTTCATTTGAAATGTATATATCCTTTGAATCCAAGCGTTCGGTAAGAAAGGTGATCTGGGGTTTGTTTTTTTGTTTTACATAAACCAGGAGTTCATACTTTTCAAGAATTTGGAGATGTTTTATAACTTGTTCTTTTTCAATATTTGCACGTTTTGATATGTCGGTTTCATTAATCTTTACATATTCGGTAAACAAGCCACTGTAAGACCTAAGCAAAACTTTAATGAATTTATCATATTTTGCATTTTCTACCTGGAATTTGTACAAATTTTCTTTTGATGCCCTGAAAAATATTTTAGAATCGGAATTAATTATTTCTTGCAATAAAACATACCCTTCTTTTTCGAGAAATTTTAAAGAGTTGTAAACGGTTTGAGGCCGGAAGTTATAATTATTACAAAATTCGCTTAGTTCAAAATCAAAACTAACGTCTTTGCCGCTTCCTATTGCAAGTTGAAAATAATTTCCGAGAGCCTGGTAAACCGACCTGATGATTTTTTGTTCGGGGTATTGAGCATTCAGATTGTTTTCCGAATCGATAATATCTGCGTTTTCGAATAACAGGACGGCATAAGATCTTTTTTCATCACGGCCTGCCCTTCCTGCTTCCTGAAAATAAGCTTCAATGCTGTCGGGGACATCCAAATGAACCACAAATCGCACATCCGGTTTGTCTATACCCATACCAAAAGCGTTAGTAGCAACTATTATCCTGATTTTACCAAACATCCAGGCTGTTTGTCTTTGAGTACGGCTTTTTGTATCAAGCCCTGCATGGTAAAAATTGGCACTGATATTATTTTTTTTCAGGAACTCTGATATTTCAACTGTACGTTTCCTGCTTCTCATATAGACTATACCACTCCCTTTCAGGTTGTTTGCAACCTTTAATAAACGATTGAGTTTGTTTTCTTCTTTTAAAACAACATAAGTGAGGTTTTTACGCTCAAAACTTCGCTGAAATAAGTTTGATTCGGGAAATCCCAGTTTATCCTGGATATCCTGAACAACATCGGCAGTGGCAGTTGCTGTTAAGGCAAGGACAGGTACTTTAGGTATAAATTTTCTGAAATCTGCAATTTTAAGGTAAGGAGGCCTGAAATCATATCCCCATTGCGAAATACAATGTGCCTCGTCAACTGCAAGGAGGCAAACATTCATCCTTTCAATATTCAGTTTTATCCGGTCGGTTTCTAAGCGTTCGGGTGATAGGTAAAGAAATTTAACATTATTGTGGATGCAGTTGTTTATGGCAATTTCTATTTCTCCGGGAAACATACCGGAATATATTGCAACTGCCTTAATGCCTCTTTTCTTAAGGTTTTCTACCTGGTCTTTCATAAGGGCGATAAGCGGTGTAACAACTATACATAATCCTTCCATTGCAAGCGTAGGCACCTGGAAACATATTGACTTACCCCCGCCGGTAGGTAAAAGTGCAAGAGTATCTTTTCCTGACAAAACGGAATTAATAATATCTTCCTGCATTGGCCGGAAATTTGAATAACCCCAATATTGTAAAAGAATTTTTTTCACTTATAAAGAATTTTGCTCTTTTGACAAAGATACCAAACTTACTCTATGTTTTAGTAGTAATAAAGCGAGACGAATAAAAAAAAGATTATTGTATGATAATATTGAGTCTGAAATGTAGCTGGTCTATGGCTTTATTAATCAGGAAAGGAAGTAAGGATTTTTTCAGGAATTAATTATTTATGGTTTGAAAATCCGGAGTTTCGCCGGCAAGTGACGAATAGAGGTGATAGTTTGCCTCGCCGTGGTTATAAGTTATACCTGTTACTGGTGGTATCACTTCATTTTCTATAAAAAGTCCGCCGCCCGGGGCTTCGTTATCGGCACGGCTTGCCCCTTCACCCTCACCGCTACTTGTAATAACAATCGTTCTTTCCCCTTCCAGTTCATCCGTAAACCCGCCGGAGCCTGGTGTGGAAAGAAATACCGTTTTCTTATAAGCATCAATATGGTTTAACCAGGAAGCAAGTTGTGTATCATATATTTTGTGGGCATCGTAGCTGTAGAAATAACTGCCTTGTGCATCTGTGCCACCATGGCTCATTACCCAAACAAAAAGGAAATCGTTTTCGGTGATGGTGTTTGCCAATTCAGAAAATTTACTGTTAATTGAGGAATAAGTACCAAAGTCATCTGATATTTTTGAAAGTCCGTGTAGTGCCGCCTTGTATCGGATATCCTGATTTGGAAATGTAAAATCAATGTTATCAGCAAAAAGAACATGCACCTTTTCATCTTCATAATCTTTTTTATATACAAGCATTTCCCACATTAAATAAGTATCATTCCAGAATTCATCAAAAACTTCTGAACCTGAAAGATTTCCGTTGTTCCATTGTTCTGATGATGGAAATGAAATATTATCCGGGTTGTATTCACCGGTAATCAATATGGCATATTTTTCTTGTGCATTTGTTATGCTTAATGCGATAATAAGCATAACTACTGTTGTAAAAATGTTTTTTTTCATGATTAATAATTTTAAATTAAACAATTATTTTATTATTTCAATAGATTTTGTAATTACATTTCGTTTGCAATATAAGCGACATAAATACATACCGCTTTTAACTATAAGCCCATTTTCATTTTTGCCATCCCAATTTGTCAAATGTTTTCCTTTTTGCATTTTTCTATTAATCAGTGTTTTTACATGCCTTCCGCTAAAATCAAAAATAAGCATATTTACATATTCAGGTTCGGTTAATTCAAAGCTTATTTTAATTTGTCCTGAAGTAGGGTTGGGGTAAACTGTCAATGTTGAAATATATATTGGATTATTCTTAATTGATGTGGTTAAATCATATTTCGCGAGCATAATATTTACATCAGGATAGCCGGGAATAGAGTCCCTAAAATATAATAAATAAAGTTGATTATTGTAAAACAATAGTTTTGTAGGATTACAAAAGTTAGGGGTTGAATCAATAATATAACCTATCCATTCATTGTTGTATTTTTTGTAGTGTACAACCTGATAACCTAATACGGTTTTTTCCCGGTTTACAACATGTACATAATTGTGTTGGTCAATAGCAATTTGTTGGTTTTCCGGGTCTTCAACAATTAATTCAGGTACACTCCATTGTAAGCCATTATTATTCAGATATAAAGTTGCATCGTATGAGGCTGTATCAATGGTTTTTTCCCGAATTGCAATAGCAGGCAAATTATAATTATTTAAAGTGATATCATTTCCTATAAGTGCAGGGGCTAAAGTTAGGTTCAATGGTTCACTCCAGGTATTTTCTTCATTGTTATAAATAAAATATGCATGGGCATATTCTCCTGTTCCCATGTATTCTGTTGTGTATCCAATCCAATGCATATTATTATTTGTGTCACTTTCCTGATAATATAAATAATAAAGGTCTGGTAATACATTAAAATAAGGTTCCATTATTTCACTCCAAACCCCATTCTGATAAATTCGGTAATAGTCATAACTTCCATTAGTTGCCCAAAAAACGAAAACTCGATTAAGATTATCAATAATTACTTTATTATAATCAGATCCGGGCATTCCTTCTGTAATTAAAATTGAATCACTCCATTCCTGGCCATCATAAATTTTCATTAAAACATGCGCATATATGGAGGCTGCATGGTATTATAGTCATAAGTAACATACAAATTATTTTCACTATCATTGGCTATATGAGGTTGTGACATCCATAATGTATCATTTTGTGAAACATCATAATCTTCACTCCATGTTTCACCGTTATTTTCAGATTTTGAATACATAATTTGCCAGTTATTGCTTCCAAATGTTCCACTTGACCATACCACATGAATAACACCATTATTATCTATACACATATCAGGGTCTAAATAAGCTCCCTCCATATCTGATACTTCTATTGGTTCGGTCCATTCCTGCGCAGAGATGGAAATAGAAATGAAAAGAATAAAAAATGAGGTTAGTATTTTACAAATGGCAGGTTTCATAACTAAAAAGACAATTGGTTTATTTGTTAAGTTGCATAGTTAAGGTAACCTCTAAAAATTAAACAACTACAAACCAATTAAATAAGGATGTTTTTGCTACCTTAGCTACCTAATATATTCAACATGGTTCAAAAGTACAAAAAACAAGGAAAACAAGGAATGTTCGGGGAACATTTCCGATTGGAAAAAATAAGTAAGCAAGGAGATCCTTTAGAAAAATTGAATGCTGTTATTAATTGGGAAGTTTTTCTTCCAGTGTTGCAAAAGCTTGAGAACAAGGACAAAAAGAGCAATGCAGGGGCAAAACCGTATTCACCGTTATTGATGTTCAAGATATTGATACTTCAGCGTTATTACAACTTAAGTGATAATCAAATAGAGTATCAAATACTTGACAGGCTCAGTTTTGGCCGTTTTTTGGGCTTGACCTTGAACGACCGCGTCCCTGACGAAAAAACAGTTTGGGAGTTCAAAGAACGCATGACCAAACTTGATTTGGAAAAAGAACTTTTTGCAGTTTTCCATTCAAAGTTGGAAGATAACGGGTTGATAGCCCACGAAGGGAAAATCATAGATGCAAGTTTTGTCGAGATGCCCCGTCAACGCAACAATCGTGAAGAAAACAAACACATAAAGGAAAATGACACGGCACCGGAAAACTGGGAAAGCAAACCTAACAAGAAAAGGCAAAAGGACATTGATGCCAGATGGACTAAAAAAAACAATGAGAACCATTTTGGGTACAAAGACCATATAAAGGTTGACAACAAGCATAAATTTATAGACACCTATCACACCACATCAGCGTCAGTACATGATTCCCAAGTGCTTGATGATTTATTGGACATGGAAAAAGACAAGGGCAAAGACCTATGGGCCGATAGTGCTTATACTGGAGAGGAACAGGATAAAACAATAGGAAAATACCAAATGAAGAACCATGTGCATGAGAAAGGCAGCAGGAATACCCCACTTACTAAAGAATAAAAAGACAACAATAATGAAAAATCAAAGACAAGGGCAAGGGTAGAGCATGTTTTTGGGTTCATAGAAGGGAGCATGAATAAGTTTTATTTAAACTGTGTCGGGATAAAAAGAGTGGCTGCTGCAATAGGCCTTATAAACCTGACTTACAATCTGTTCAGGTATGAGCAATTAGTTCGGCTACATGGGACAACTATGTCAAAATCTTAAACAGAAAATACATATATAACAGATACTTAAGCATATACGGATTATTGGAGAACTATTAAACTTGGTTCGGTTTACTTAAAAAATCGGATACACAAATTCACGTTTTAAAAAATTGATTTTTAGAGGTTACCTTAAGATATTTTTGAATTAATAGAATAATTTAGCTGTATATGTTGATTCATTGTTTTTTTCATCTGAAACAATTAGCCTGAAATCATTTTCTCCTTTTTTTAAATATTCATCAAATCGATAGATAAGTATGTCTTTTTTCTCATCATATTCCATCAAAATCCATTTATCGTTTAAAGTTCCGCGATATGACTTTATTCCTGCTAGTTCATCTGTAATTTTTATTTTTATTGTGTTCTGGCCCGATATATTTTTATTGGTGTAAACATTTATTGCTTTAATGTCCGGCGCAATTGTATCAACCAATACGCAATAATCGCCAAATTCTCTTATCCTGGTAACTACAAATCCGTTTTCCCATTTTCCACCTGCCGAAGCAAATTTTTTGTCCTTTTCAATTTTTACAATTAATGCCTTGTCGTGCAATTTTAAAGGAATAGAATCAGGTTTAACTGATAGATTGCATCTTGAGTGTAATGGTACAAAATCATAATGCAAACAGTGAACTTTTGAGTAAGAATTGTTTAATGCCGGCAAAACTTCGTAATTAAAATATAATGTGTCGTATAATGCTTTTCCGGGTACTTCAAAATGTAAATCATGAGTACTAAAAACATTTGCACTATTAAAATCAAATAGTTGTTTCCCGGTTTCACTATTGTTTTTATAAACTTCCAAAATATCAAATTCATTAACACTTTTTACCTTGAAAACAAGATAAGAAATATTGCCTGCAATGTCTGCCACTTCATAAGTTATATTGTGTATATCATTATCATTAAATTCGATGATTCCCTGGCTTGTAGCTAAATTGTAAATGCTTAAATGATTATTAGGTTGAATAAATGATTTCTGGACTCTCCGCTTGTTCACCTTATATTCTTTAAAATCGATAAAACTATTGATATACCTCGTTTCGGCAAATGAAAATGTTTCAAGGTCATGCTCGTAAAGTAAAACGGAATCCATAAGTAGTTTTATTGAATAAACACCATTTTTGTTGTTTCCGTTATTAAAAGGGTCATAAGTGTTTATACCGAAATAAACTTTACCGGAAATTTTTAAAGTATCATTGTTTTGTATTGTGTATTTATCGCCTTTTTTCATGCTATAATATCCTGTAGTTTTATTTTTCTGATTGATACCCGAACTGCTGTTTACAGGATAAACCTTTAAATAATTTATGATTGGGTTTATATAGTCTTCAACTTCAAATCCAAACAATAAGGGATTAATCGGCATTTGTGTAGCTTCATCACGTATTTCAAAGTGAAGGTGCGGCCCCCCTGACCTTCCTGAATTTCCTGAAATTGCAACAACCTCACCTTTTTTTACAGTAATAAAATCTTTTTCAGGATAAATATCTATTGAATAAGATTCACGCTTGAACTGTTCTTTTTTAACATATTGGTTTATTCTGCTATTATATTTTTGTAAATGAGCATAAACAGAAACATAACCATTAGTATGAGTAATGTACAGGGCTTTTCCATAACCACCAGGTGTGATTTTAATGCGCGAAATATAACCATCTGCAATAGCAAAAACGTTAAGCCCTTCAACCTCTCCTGTCCTGATATCCATACCTGAATGGAAGTGCCCTGACCTTAATTCACCAAAGGTTCCGGAAAGATTTAGGGGTATATCTAAGGGAGGCATGAAATAGTCTTTCGGATAATCTTTTTGTGCAAGAATATTTTGTGTAACCAAAATTAGAAAAAGCAGTTTTAATAGTTGTCTATACATTGAATTTATATTTTATGATTTGAGTTATTGCATTGACAAATAGAAAAGGACAAATTTACAAGAATCTTGCAACTTCAATTATTAAAAATTTAAACTAAACTTTTTTTCGTTTATATTTGTCTGTTTTAGTTTAGTTGAAAAATAGTCTTTTTGAAAAATTAGTATCGTGGAAAAATTTAATATTTCGGTATTGTTTGTTGAAGATGAGGACCTGTTAAGGGCAATCTACGAAAGGATTCTGGATAAATTCATTAGTGCACTTTACGTTGCGGAAAACGGGAAGGAGGGCCTGGAGTTATATGAAAAGCATAAACCTGATTTAATTATCACGGATATTATGATGCCTGTAATGGACGGGTTGGATATGATTGAGGAGATAAGGAAAGTTGACCAATTGGTACGTATTGTTATCTTGTCGGCGTATGGCGATACTGAATATTTTTTGGATGCGATAAAAATAGGTGTTAACAGTTTTTTGCTAAAACAGGTAGAAACAAAAAAGCTTACAGCACTTATTGAAGAATTAGCCAAAGGTATTTTGCTTGAACGGGAAATTAAGCAAGAAGAGCAAAAAAGAATTGAAGCTGAAGAAAACCTTAGAAAACTTAACGAAGAACTTGAGAAAAGAGTTGAAGACCGCACAAGGGACTTACAAAAAGAAATAAAAGAAAAGGAGCAGGCCGAAAGAGAATTAAAGGAACTTAACCTTACACTTGAAAACCGTGTTAAAGAAGAATTGAAAAAAAGACAAAAGCAGCAAAGCCTCCTTATTCAGAAATCCAAACTGGAATCGATGGGAGAACTGGCAGCAGGAATTGCACATGAAATCAATCAGCCTCTCGGTGGTATATCAATGGGCCTCGATAATATCATGTTTAAAATGTCAATGGAAGGAGTTTCGGAAGATTACTTATCAACTAAAATTAATGCCCTTTTTGAAGATATTGACAGGATAAGGCAAATAATAAATCATGTCAGGGTATTTTCCAGAGACCAGGAAGCATATGTAAAGGAAGTGATGGATTTGAACAAGGTAATACATAATGCTTTGTCGATGGTTAACAATCAATATCATAATCATAATGTAAAAATTAATTTGGATTTAAGTAAGGACAAATGTTTCACAAAAGGGAATAAGTACAGAGTTGAGCAGGTTATTCTTAATTTACTTTCGAATGCGAAATTTGCAATTGATGAAAAAGAAAAGAATCTAAATGATATAAACTACGTAAAAACAATAAAGATAAGCAGCTTCTCAAATAACGCTCTTGTGTCGTTTGAAATTGAAGATAATGGAATAGGAATTTCTAAAAAAAGTATGGAAAATATTTTTGATCCTTTTTATACAACTAAAGATGTTGAAAAGGGTACCGGACTGGGATTGTCGATCACCTATGGCATTATAAAAGAAATGAAAGGTGAAATAGTAGTTCAAAGCGAGTTAAACAAATTCACAAAAATGAGGATTTCTCTTCCACATGTTGACAGGGAAACAGAAGAATAAAGTAAAGACTAAAATAGCATATATGGAAAAGGTTAGAATTTTAGTTGTTGATGATGAACAAAGGGTTAGAGATGAAATAGCCGAATTTTTATTAGAGAATAAATATATAGTTCATAAAGCAGCTGTCCCATCAGCAGCTTTCATTGTACTTGAAAATAACACAATTGATATTGTTATCCTGGATATTAAGTTACCTGAAATGGATGGACTTACTGTTCTGACTAAAATCAAGGACTTACATCCGGATATCGAAGTTATTATGATCTCAGGTCATGGCGACATGAGCAGCGTTATTGAAGCAATGAGACAAGGTGCTTCCGATTATTTCCCCAAACCTTTCAGGTTGATGGATATTAATATGTCAATTCAAAGGACTACAAGATATATAAATCTGAATTACAAATATAAAGAACTGGAAAAAAGTTTTTCACTTAT
>Ga0255371_10236_pt1 | contig 10502 bp, 12 predicted proteins | sample ANMaggSSYBR01I12_FD_182097 | JGI IMG/M metagenome (GOLD analysis project Ga0255371, IMG submission 182097) | Sediment cell enrichment communities from methane seep in Santa Monica Basin, California, United Staets - ANME aggregate JGI... | ecosystem: Environmental > Aquatic > Marine > Cold seeps >...
AACAGCTGAATGCTTTAATTGCTGAGAATTTGAAAATGGTGAAATTGGATGACTAAGAAAAACAACCAATTGACCGTGAAAGGTGCAGATATTAGGATTATTAGTGGTGAGCAGCAAGATTACATCTCATTAACTGATATTGCGCGATACAAAAAAAATGAGTGCACTGATGATTTGATTCGCAATTGGATACGCAACCGAAATACGATTGAGTTTATTGGAATCTGGGAGCAGTTAAATAATCCCGGTTTTAATCCCGTCGAATTCGACGGGTTTAGAAAAGAAGCAGGATTAAACAGTTTCACCCTTACGCCAAAACAATGGATAGAAAAAACCAATGCTATTGGAATTATCTCCAAGGCAGGCCGCTATGGAGGCACTCATGCTCATAAAGATATTGCTTTTGCCCAATTAACACAAATTCCATGGGGACAGAATATCACAAAAAACCTGCCGGATGAGTTCAGATCTTCTCTGCCAAGCATTGAAGAGATTGAGGCGGAATTGAGTGGAGGGAAGGAATCGCAATGAGTAAAAATGAAGTATTCCATTCCACAGTCGGTCAGTTAGTTGAATTTTTAAAAACCCTGCCACAGGATCTACCGGTATTGACCAGCGGTTATGAAAATGGTTTTGAGAACTTTTATCCGCTGAGTATTATTAAGGTGAAGCATGAGCCTGGAAATATGTACTATGAAGGTGAATTTCAGGTTGCTGAGGATGGTGATGTGGGGACATTTGACGCGGTAGTACTCAGGCGGGTGGTTCGGGATGAGTGAGTGGAAGGAGTGTAAGCTTGGAGAAATCTGTAGCCTTATTACTGATGGAAAGCATGGTAATTGTAAAGATGAAGAAAACTCTGGTTATTATTTTATCAGTGCAAAAGATGTATTCAATGGTAAATTGCATTACGAAAATGCACGCCAAATCACAAGGCTCGATTTTAAAGAAACTGACCGAAGAACAAATCTTCAAGCTGGAGATTTGCTGATAACCAATAGCGGTACAATTGGAAGAACTGCGCTTGCACTGGATATTCCAGAAACAAGAAGAACAACATTTCAAAAAAGTGTGGCGATATTAAAGCCAATAGACGATTATTTGCAGAGTCGTTTTTTCTATTATGCAATACTTGGGAATTACACTGATTTAATTGAATTAGCAGAAGGAACTACTCAACAAAATCTGCTCTTGGGTGAATTAAGAAAGTTTTCTATTAAAATCCCCCCTCTCACCGAACAGCGCGCCATCGCCTCGGTGCTTTCCAGCCTCGACGACAAGATAGACCTGCTCCACCGCCAGAACACGACGTTGGAAGCCATGGCGGAAAAGCTTTTCAGGCAGTGGTTTGTGGAGGAGGCGGATGAGGGGTGGGAGGAAGGGGTTCTCAATCATGTAATTTCTGTCAAAGGAGGAACAACACCAAGTACTAAAAAACCTGAATATTGGGATGGTGACATTTATTGGACATCACCGAAAGATTTATCAAATCATACATCTGTTTTTATATTTGATACCGGAAGAAAAATAACAGGAAGAGGTCTGGCAAAAATCGGTTCTGGTTTATTACCGATTGGTACAGTCTTACTATCTTCTCGTGCCCCCATAGGATACTTAGCGATTACGGAAATTCCTCTAGCAATCAATCAAGGCTACATTGCTATTGTTTGTGATAAAATGGTTTCAAACTACTTTATTTACTTATGGTGTAAAGCAAATATGGATTTAATAAAAAATCAAGGGAATGGTTCAGTTTTCCAAGAAATTGCAAAATCCGTGTTTAAAGAAATCATTATTACTATTCCACCTTCACCTTTGTTAGATGACTTTGACAAAGCGGTTAACCCAATTTTTAGTAAAATAAAAACAAACCAACAACAAATTCGTACCCTTGAAAAACTGCGGGATATGCTATTGTCTAAATTGATGAGCGGGGAAATGAGGGTTGAAATGGAGGCTTTTTCTTGAACGGAATCTCAGATAACTTATTTATTGGTAATGATGCTGATTGCTCAACTGTCGGTTCAGATTTTGCGATTATTCATGCTTGCAAAACGTGTCATCAAAAAGGTGTTGGTTATAGAGGTAACCTATCCCCCTCTAATCCCAATTACCTTATTTATGAGAATGATAACAATCTGTTCCTTAATCTTGTTGATATGAATCGGGAGTTGCTTTCAAAATTCACACATCCAATAATGAAATCCGCCATGAACTTCATTAAAAACCATATGAGTACAGAGAAAATACTTGTTCATTGTAATAAGGGACGATCACGTTCACCATCAATTGGTCTGGTTTATCTTGCTCAAAATGGAAATATATCGAGGAATTCGTACATAAATGCCAAAGAAGAGTTTGTTAAAATCTATCCAGAATATTTACCTGGAAAAGGGCTTGAACTTTACCTTCATAAAAATTGGGAGGGTGTGATGAAATTATGATTACTAAAATAGAAAAAATCAAAAATCTTGGTATTTTCACCGATTATAAATGGGATTCCAACCTGCCGGAATTCAAGCGTTTTAATCTGATTTATGGTTGGAACGGCTCTGGAAAAACAACATTATCACAGTTATTCGCTTCTTTTGAGACAGACAAATCTGAAATATATCCTAAACTTGAATATAAAATTCAGACTGATGGAGGGGATTTCACTCAAAAAAACATATTTGACAAAAAGATTAGAGTATTTAATCAGGACTACATTTCCGAAAATATTGAAATTTTAAGTGGGAAAGCAAAACCTATTTTTATACTCGGTAAAGAAAACAAAGCGTTGGCAGATACAATAAAACAGGATGAAAAAATCCTATATGGAGATCGGGAAAAAAAAGGCGATATTGGCAAAATTAAAGAATTAGATCAGAAGAAAAAAGAACTTGAACGAAAAAAGAAGGAAAAGGGGAAGCACTTTACAGATGTCGCAAAGATTATCAGTACTAATACCAGTGGAGTTTCAGCAAGAAATTATCGTAAAAATAATGCAGAGCAGGCATTCTTAAGGTTAAAATCCAAACAAATTCTATCAGAAGAAGAAATAAATAAATTTTCGCTTACCTTGAAGCAACAAGAAAGTCCTATTCTTAATGAATTATCCATAGGTGATATCAACGAAAATGTTAATGCGATTATTCTCAATGCCAAATCATTGTTGCAGAGCACAGTTGAAACGGCAATAATAGAAAGACTGAAAGAAAATCCAGATATTTCTAAATGGGTCGAGCAAGGAATGGCATTGCATACCGCAAAGAGTCCATCAAATTGTGAATTCTGCAATCAACCCTTGCCACCTAAACGTATTTCAGAATTACTGGCCTACTTTAATGACGCCGATAAGAAACTTAAGGATGATATTGATATTTTAATACACGAAATTGAGCAATTGTGCGGTACGATGAAAACTTTAAATGTTTTGGATAAAGCAAATCTTTATGCTGAACTTCAAAATGATTATTTTCTAAAAGCAGAAATATTTATTAAATACAAAATAGAATTATTGGAAAATATTTCTATATTCAGAAAACAAATCGAAAATAAAAGGACAAATACAGCGACCCCATTGGAGTTAGTTGCAAATATTTCCACAAAGTCATTCATATCTACTGTAAAGAAAGTAAATGATGAAATATTAAAGCATAACGAGAAAACCAATAACTTCACACAAGCAAAAGAAGAAGCTACAACCAAACTCGAAAACCATTATTTAAGTGAAATATCCGACGATGTGAAATATTTAGAAGTAGAAATTAAAAAGTTACAAAATGGAATATCCCTGCTGGAAAAAGGTAATCCAAAAGACTCCGCTAATATAGGTATAGCGCAAATACAACAGAGAATTAATATTAACAGAAACAAAATCTCTACTTCAGGTCCAGCGTGTGAAAAAATTAACGAATATCTAATGACTTTTTTAGGTCGAAACGAACTTACTTTTGAAATCGCTGATGAAGGATATATAATAAAAAGAAAAGACAAAATTGCTAAAAATCTGAGCGAAGGAGAAAAAACTGCAATTGCTTTCGTTTATTTTACAATACATTTGAAAGATCAAGACTTTGACCTTAAAGACGGTATTGTTGTTATTGATGATCCCATTTCTAGCTTGGACGCAAATTCATTATTTCAGGCATTTGCATTTTTAAAAAATGCAGTAAAGGATTCTGCTCAAATTTTTATTTTGACACACAATTTTGATTTTCTTAAATTACTTCTGAATTGGTTAAGATATCCTAAACGGGATGGCGGTAAAGAATATTATATGATTAAAAATCAATACGTTGAAGGCAACAGAATTGCTACATTGGATGTCATGGATAAATTGTTAAAAAATTATGAAAGTGAATATCAGTATTTATTTAAAGTAATATATGATTTTGAATCAGATGGAACAATAGAATCCGTATACCACATACCGAATTTATCAAGAAAACTACTTGAATCTTTTTTAATGATGGTGGTTCCAAATTCCGATAAACTTTATAGTAAAATTGAATCATTGGATTTTGATGAAAATAAAAAAACAGCGATATATAAATTCACGAATGACCTATCTCATATAACAGGAAAAGGATTTGATCCCTCTCTTGTTCAAGAAAGTCAAAATAATGTAAAGTACCTTATGGAAATGATGGAGAGTGTATTTCCTGAACATTATGAGATATTAAAAAAATCGGTGAGTGGAAGTGGTTAATCATGACCAGAATCACCGAATCTACGATGGAGGATTCATAATCTAACTCCTCTAAAAACTGCGTGATACACTATTACCAAAACTGATGAGCGGTGAAGTCGGAGTAAAATTAGAGCAACAAGAGGCGGGCATATGAACAAAATAAATATTGTAAAACAACAATCTGACTTCCCCCTCTATACCTCAAATGAAGGCAAAGTAAATGACGAAGTATTTCAGAAGAATGAAACCATCTGGCTGACACAGAAAGCCATCGGCAAACTATTTGAAAAATCAAAAGCAACGATTAGCGAGCATCTGTCAGACATTTTTAACATATGCGAGTTTGATGAGAATTCAACTGTTTGGAATTTCCGAACAGTTCAAACGAAAGGATTGCACCAAATAGCGGCTCAAAATACTTTAATTCCAAAATACCCTACCGATAAAAGGAGGGGGGCAGTGTGAGTAAATTCAATCTCATTAATATTGATACTTCATTTGAAAGTTATCAGCAGCTTATTAACCTTTACAATGAAAACAAGGATCGTCAGTTTGAAACCATCGAAATTTCATTTCAGCAATGGTTCGCTGCAAATTTGAGTTCTGCACTTGGGGGTGTCATGGACAAGCTGCTTGGGGACTTGAATACGATTCGCTTTAACGATATTTCGCCTGATATACTGACCATAATTCAAAAAAATGATTTTCTTTCCCATTTTGGATATCAAAGAGTGACTGACATTAACAATACCACCATCAGGTATCTAAAACTCAAACCTTCAGATGGCCGGTACTTTCATAGGTACGTGCTGAAAGAATTGTTAGATCGTCCAGAATTATCGATTATGAGCTCAGCGTTGAAGAAAAAAATTGCTGAATCCATTTATGAAATTTTCGTGAATGCCCAGATCCACAGTGAATCAGATTTTATCTATACATGCGGACAATTTTTCCCAACCAAACATACCATCGAATTTACAATTACGGATACCGGTGTTGGCTTCAGAAAGCGGGTAAATAACAGATTTGAAAAGAAACTCTCTTCAGTACAAGCTATAAAATGGGCAATGAAAGATGGACACTCAACAAAACAAGGTATTTCCGGTGGGATTGGATTGGCTATTCTCAAAGAGTTTGTGATCCTGAATAAGGGTAAAATACAGATCATCAGCGATGATGGGTTTTATCAACTGGACCCAAATGGGGTACAAACGAGATTATTTTCAGGCTCTTTCCCAGGTACAATTATAAATATGGAGTTCAAAACAGACAATGTGACATCATACTCACTAATAAGTGAAACCGAGTCAGATGAGCTATTTTAAAATAGGAGTTTAACAATGCAGGAAATAATTATTCATGTTTTTAATATGGTAGGTAGCGGATTTTGTGTGGAGGCAGATGACGGTCAGAAAGTATATGATTTAATAAAAAAAGCGCTTCATGAAGGAAGAAAAATCAAACTTTCCTTTCAAAATGTTGAGATTTTAACATCTGCCTTCCTCAACACCGCCATTGGACAGCTTTATCGTGATTTTTCGGAAGACGAAATTAAAAGCAGTTTATCCGTGGAAAATATGCTACCGGAAGATAAAGCATTGTTGAAAAGAGTAACTGGTACAGCAAAGCTTTACTATAAAGATCCGGAGGGAATGCAAAAATCCATCAATGAAATATTGGGCGAGGAATAATGGCAAAATTCTATAACTCATCCGAAATTCATAATCTGAATAAAAGACAAATATTCTTTGATGCAAATATTCTTCTCTATATTTTCTTACCCACAGGTTCCTCATGGGAAAGGCAATATTCTGTAATATTCAATCGCCTTCTTAAACAGAAAAACGAAATGGCTGTTGACTTCATCGTCATTTCAGAAGTTGTTAACCGTGCAGTCAGAATTGAATATGAAAAACATATTCTGGAGAATAATATTTTTAGAAGAAAATTATCATTCAAGAGATATCGGGATTGTCAGGATGGACAAGATGCTATTAATGATGTTTACCAGATAGTTAACAAAAATATTGTCCAAAAATTCAACATTGTAGGTAAAGCATTTACAAAACTTGACATTGAGAATTTTCTGCACGTTGATTCTTTGGATTTTTCTGATAAAGGGATTGCAGCAATCTGCAAAGATCATCGTTTTGTTCTACTGACAAACGACAAGGATTTTGCAGACTCTGATTTGGAAATTTTGACTTTAAATCCACAGTTATTGAGAAAACATGATAAATAAGATCACCGAATCCACCATCGTACTCCATGAAAATCAGGCTGCCAATACATCAACGTCTACGCCAACAAACTATACGGGGGTAAACGGTCATGAATAAAAAAAATCTCCCTTCTAATCAGTCTAATTTTCTTCTTTACACTGGAAATGATGGGGATGTGAATGTAGAAGTATTTCTGAAGGATGAAACGGTTTGGCTGACACAAAAAGCTATCGGCGATCTTTTTGGCAAAGAAAGAAGCGTCATCACCAAGCATCTAAAAAACATTTTTGCCAGCGGTGAATTAGAAGAAAAAAGCAATGTGCAAAAAATGCACATTACACATTCCGATAAACCCATCAAATTCTACAACCTCGACGCCATCATCTCGGTAGGCTATCGCGTCAACTCCTACCAGGCCACCCAATTCCGCATCTGGGCAACCAAAACCCTGAAAGAATACATCATCAAAGGATTCATACTGGATGACGAACGGCTTAAACAGGGAAAACTATTCGGCAAAGATTATTTCGAAGAACTCCTTGAGCGCATACGTGAGATTCGCGCAAGTGAGCGGCGGTTTTATCAAAAGATCACCGACATCTACGCCCTTGCTGCCGATTATGACAAAAACTCCCCAATAACAAAGGAGTTTTTCGCAACAGTTCAGAACAAACTCCACTGGGCGATCACCGGAAAAACAGCAGCAGAGATCATCTACGATTCGGCAGATGCAACAAAGCTCCACATGGGTCTGACAAACTGGAAGCATGCGCCGGATGGGAAAATAATGAAGTCCGATGTTTCTATTGCTAAAAATTATCTGGGCGAAGCCCACATCAAGGAACTGAACCAGATTATCTCCGCATATCTAGATTTAGCCGAAAACCGTGCACATAGGCAGATCTTGATGAAAATGCAGGACTGGGGTCAATTTCTTCATAGTTTTTTGGAATTATCCAGTTACCCGATACTACAGGACAAAGGTAAAGGTAAGGTTAGCGCACTGGAAGCAAAGCTAAAAGCCGGGCAGGAATACGAAGAATATCGTGTAATACAGGATGAAAATTACATTTCTGATTTTGACAGAGAGGTCTGGCGCATTAGGGAGGGTAAGGGTGACTACTAATAAAAAATTACCTGACAATCAAATTACCGTAAGTAAAAAACTGCAAATACGGAACAGTACTATGGAATTTCTGATTTTCACAAAACAGAGCGATAAAAATACTATAGAGGTTCGCATTGAAGATGAAACGGTATGGCTTACTCAAAAGCTGATGAGCGTTCTGTTTGAAAAAGGTCGCAGTACTATAACAGAGCATTTGCAAAACATCTTCGAAACAGGCGAATTAAAAGAGATTTCAGTATGTCGGGATTTCCGACATACTGCCGAAGATGGAAAAGAATATACTACAAAATTCTACAATCTAGATGCCATTATTGCCGTTGGATTTCGGGTCAATTCAGAACGTGCAACCCAATTCCGTCAGTGGGTAATTAATATCTTGCGAGATTTTGCTATTCGCGGTTATGTGCTTGATAATGAACGGTTGAAAAACGGTTCTTTTTTCAATAAGGAATATTTCGACCATTTGCTCGCTGAAATCCGGGAAATCCGGGCAAGTGAGCGTCGCTTTTATCAGAAAATAACCGACATATATGCCACTGCTGTTGATTATAATGTTGAGAGTGAAATTACAAAAACATTCTTCGCGACAGTACAGAATAAATTACATTTTGCCACTCATGGGAACACTGCCACTGAACTGATAATGGAACGAGCAAACAGTAATAATGAACACATGGGTTTAACTACATGGAAAAATGCGCCTCATGGAAAAATCATAAAACCAGATGTATCTATTGCCAAGAATTATCTCTCAAAAAAAGAGATTAAAGCATTAGACCGTATTACTACAATGTACCTTGATTATGCAGAAGACCAGGCAGAACAAAATATTCCAATGACAATGGAAGATTGGTCTAAAAAGATGAATGTGTTTTTAAAATTCAATAATCGTGAACTATTAGATAATCCCGGCAAAGTTGCACAAGAGATAGCAAAAGCATTCGCTGAAAGTGAATTTGGGAAGTACCGCATAGTGCAAGACCGATTATTCGAATCAGATTTTGATAAAATGATAAAAAAATTGGAAGATAACAGCGAAGGAAAAGTGTAATGACTACGAATAAAAAATTACCCGACAATCAAATTACCGTATATCAAGCCCCTGGTGGAAAAATCAACATTGAGGTGCTATACGCAAATGAAAACATCTGGCTTCCGCAAAAGCGAATGGCAGAGTTATTCGGATGCAGCGTAGGCAATATCTCATTGCACCTAAAAAAAATATATGATGAGAATGAACTTGATGAATCGGCAACTATTGAGGATTACTCAACAGTTCAGATTGAAGGTAATCGCGAAGTTACTCGTACTATAAGGTGTTATTCGCTTGAAGCAATTATCGCAGTGGGATACAGGGTTAACTCAGAACGCGGCACACAGTTCCGTCAATGGGCGATTTCAATTCTTCAACAATATATCCACAAAGGCTTTGCAATGGACAGCGACCGTTTCAAGTATGGTTCACGTTTCAGTGCGCGATATTTCGATGACTTACTCGAAGAGATCCGGGATATCCGTTCCAGTGAGCGGATGTTGTATCAGAAAATTACCGATATTTACGCTACTTCTATTGACTATACACCAAAAGCAGAGGATACAAAACAGTTCTTTGCAACGGTGCAGAATAAACTGCACTTTGCCATTACCGGACAGACCGCTGCGGAAATTGTAGCCGAACGAGCCAGGAGCGACAAACCAAATATGGGATTAACATCATGGCGAAAAGGACCTGACTGTAAAATCATGCCAAGTGATGTTGCCATAGCAAAATACTATCTGGACAAAACAGAACTTGATCATTTGAACCGTATAGTCACTATGTATCTTGACTATGCAGAATTACAGGCGGTTCGTAATAAGCCAATGTACATGAAAGACTGGATTGAAAAACTGAATGCATTCCTGAAGTTCAGTGAATACGAAATACTCACCAATGCCGGGCAGATCAGTCATGAAGTTGCTCTGGCTCTGGCAAGCAAAGAATACGAAACATTCAAGAAAATTCAGGATGAAAATTACATTTCCGATTTTGACAAAGAGGTACAGCAAATTAGGGAGGGTAAAGTTGACTACAAATAAGATCACCGAATCCGCAATAGAGGAATTAGCGATCGAACTCCTAGAAAAGCAGGGCTACAAGTATATTTACGCTCCCGACATTGCCCCTGATGGAGAAAAACCTGAAAGAGACTCCTTTGAAGATGTTCTTTTACCGGAACGCCTGCGAAGAGCTGTTGGCAGGATCAACCCAGGTATTCCAGCCGGTGCCAGGGAAGATGCCATCAAGCAGATACAGCGCCTGAATTCCCCAGAACTCATCGCCAACAACGAGGTATTTCACAGGATGCTCACAGAAGGAATAAAGGTGAGCTACCAAAAGGACGGAGCCGACAGGGGTGACATCGTCTGGCTGGTTGATTTTAACAATCCAGAAAACAACGAATTCCTTGTCACAAATCAATTTACTGTCATTGAA
>Ga0255371_10021_pt2 | contig 10496 bp, 10 predicted proteins | sample ANMaggSSYBR01I12_FD_182097 | JGI IMG/M metagenome (GOLD analysis project Ga0255371, IMG submission 182097) | Sediment cell enrichment communities from methane seep in Santa Monica Basin, California, United Staets - ANME aggregate JGI... | ecosystem: Environmental > Aquatic > Marine > Cold seeps >...
GGAGAGCAACTTGCCCAGATCATGCATCTTATCGGTGTTGAGCCGATCTGGAAGGATGGGAAAGTGAGAGAGTACAAGATCATTTCGCTTGAGGAACTCAACCGCCCGAGAATCGATGTGACGATCCGGGTGAGCGGGATTACCAGAGACTGCTTCTACAACTGCATTGAACTCATCGATGATGCGATACAGGAGGTTTCACAACTTGATGAGCCCGAAGAGATGAACTATCTCAAAAAACATGTCACTGAGGCATCAGGGAATGATGGAAGCGGAGATGGGGACGGCAACGATAACAGAGATGGAGATGGGGGCGAAAATTGTGCCCGTATCTTTGCGAGCAAGCCTGGAACGTACGGCAACGGCGTTAACCTTGCTGTGTACGCATCTGCATGGAAGGAGGATAAGGATCTATCTGATGTATATGTGTACTGGAACGGATATTCGTATGGAAAAGGCGTATTCGGGGATGAATCGCATGATAAGTTCATAGAACAGCTTAAAAGTGTTGACCTGACATTCAACAAGACTGTCACAGATGAGTACGATCTCTTCGGATGTTGCTGCTATTTTGGAACACACGGCGGACTCACAACCGCTGCACGGGAGATATCCGGACATGAAGTTTCAGCATACTATGGCGATACCCGTGACAGGGACCGGGTCGAGGTTAGAACGCTCGCGGACGAGGTTCGGCGGGTTGTCAGGACAAAACTCCTGAACCCTAAGTGGATCGAAGGGATGAAGAGACACGGATACAAGGGAGCTGGCGACATGTCGAAGCGGATCGGACGGGTCTATGGCTGGGAAGCGACGACGCAGGAGGTCGATGACTGGATCTTCGATGATATCACAAAAACATTTGTTCTGGATGATGAGATGCGAAAGTTCTTTGAGGAGAACAATCCCTGGGCGCTTGAAGAGATCGGGAGGCGGCTGCTTGAAGCTTATGAGCGCGGGCTGTGGGACGCTGACCCCGATGTGATCGACGGATTGAAGAATGCATACCTTGAAATGGAAGGATGGATCGAGGAGCGGATGGGAGATGTGAAAGGCGAATTCCAGGGTGGATCGGTCGATGTGATGACGATGGAAGATGTTGCAGGGTGGAAGGAGAAGGTTGAGAAGATCATGAAGGATTGACCCGGCTCGATTCCAGAAGAGGTGGAATGTTACTATGAAAAGAGAAGAAAGCCGTACAATGACTGCAAAAGATATCAAAGAGCAATATAAGAAGTTCATTGGAAGAAAGATCTTCTTTGTCTTCTTTTTTGCAGCATTAATTATAATTATATCAGGTGTTTCTACGACGCTTGGTTCTTACCCTATCACAGTCAAAGAGGTTTATTCAATAATATGGCGTGGCTCTATCACGATTCTCCAAAATCTTGATTTTATCATATTTCATGGGGTCCGTGAATTTTCCAGGGAATATTTCACAACTGAAGAGATCGTGGTCTGGCAACTAAGATTGCCACGCATCTTCCTCGGCATCATAGCAGGCATCGGTCTTGGGCTGGCAGGTGCAGTGATGCAGGCGATACTCAGAAATCCACTTGCAAGCCCGTACACGCTCGGAATCTCATCAGGTGCTGGGTTCGGTGCTTCACTTGCGATTCTCGCTGGGGCAGGCATCGTCGGTGGGAAATATTTGATCATTGGAAATGCATTTGTATTCGCGCTGCTGGTTTCGTTTATCATCCTAGCATTGTTGAGCCGCAAGGGCGCAACACCAGAGACCATGATCCTGGCTGGCATTGCGATGATGTATCTCTTTGGTGCGATGACAACGATACTCCAGTACTTTGGCGAGGCAGAGGCTGTGAAGGAAGCGGTCTTCTGGATGGTTGGCGACCTCAACAGAGCATCATGGCCCGTTGTGACGATCATACTCGGTGTGCTTGCATGCTGTGCCCCCCTACTTATGCTTAAGTCGTGGGATCTCAATGTGATGGGTGCGGGAGACGAGACCGCGAAGAGTCTCGGCGTCAATGTGAAGCGCATCAGAGTCATCACGATGGTGGTCTCGACGCTGCTTGTTGCAACCATCGTCTGCTTCACAGGCACGATCGGGTTTATCGGACTCGTTGCTCCGTACATGACACGCCTGGCTATCGGAGGCGATAACAAGTACGTGCTCCCGGTCTCTGGTCTCCTTGGTGCGGTAATTCTCATCAGCGCAGACCTTGTGGCAAGAAGGATCATAGCCCCTGTAATCCTCCCTGTCGGGGCAGTTACTGCATTTATGGGAGCTCCACTCTTCCTGTATCTGATAATGAGAAGAAGGAGGGAATACTGGTGAAACTAAAAGTAAACAATGTTGAATTCGGCTACAACAGCACGTCGGTTCTCGAGAACATATCCATGGATCTGGATCGATCAGAGGTAGTTGGAATCGTCGGTCCGAACGGCGCCGGCAAATCCACGCTGATCCGGTGTATCGACCGGATCCTGACCCCAAGAGGTGGAATAATACTCCTGGATGGGAATAACATCAGCAAGATGACGAGAATGGAGATTGCAAAAGAGATGGGTTATGTGCCCCAGACCACCACGCGTGTTTTTCCTGCCACCGTCTTTGATACTGTTCTCATGGGCAGACGCCCGCATCTTGGCTGGAAGAGCAGCGAAGAGGACATAGATAAGGTGCTGGAGGTGCTGGAACTGCTTGGGATCATGGAGTTTGCGATGAGGGACTTTAACGAGATCAGCGGAGGTCAGCAGCAGAAGGTCCTGATCGCACGGGCACTTGCGCAGGAAGCGGATATTCTCCTCCTGGATGAGCCGACAAGTAATCTCGATATCAGACACCAGCTTGAGGTGATGGATATCATGAAAGGCATCGTGAAGAGGAAAGGTATCTCTGCGATCGTGGCGATCCATGATCTAAACCTTGCTTCAAGATACACAGATAAACTGCTCATGATGAATGGTGGCAGGATATTTGCCGCAGGGAATCCTGAGTCGGTGCTCACGGTCGAGAATATCAGACGTGCTTATGGTGTGGAAGCTCTGGTGAAGAGCGATGGAGAGAGACCGTATATCATTCCGGTGAGACCGGTGTGACACAGAGATTGTGATCATGTCTAAGTCGAAACCGTCAACATGGATGATAGCGCTCTTTGTGCTCTTCCTTCTGCTCATAATCGTGGCTCTGGTGGGCATTTCCGCAACCACTGGAAATGCGGACATAACTGTGGATGATGCCTATTCTGCAATCCTGCACAAGTTCTTCCCGGACAGCTACGCGCCGAGCTAGCTTGCAGAAGTGTGCGTCTGGAATCTCCGGCTTCCCCGCATTATCATGGGCATATTGGCGGGCATCTGTCTCGGGCTTGCAGGCGCTACCATGCAGTGGGCGCTTAAAAATCCGTTTGCTTCGCCATATACACTTGGAATTTCACACACAGCGGTGTTCGGCACATATGTTGCCATAATCATTGGAGGTGCATCTATTGGAGGGGGAGCTTTCATGATATTGGGAACTGCCGGAATCTTTGCCCTGATTGCAGCAGCGATCGTCCTCCATATCTCAAGACGCAGGTGGGCGACCCCCGAACGAGTCGTACTGATGGGTATCGTGATGGTGATCCTTTCCAGTGCGATAACGACGATACTCATGTATTTTGGCGGGGCAGGGGCTGTGAAGGAAACGGTCTTCTGGATGGTAGGTGACCTCAGTCGATCATCATTGGACGTGCTGGCATACATGGCTGGCACAATTGTACTCTGTGCGATTCCCTTACTCTTGTTGATCTTCATACCATCACTCTTCGGTGTAGATGAGAAGCGCATCAGAACTTATGCAATGTTTGTGGCGAGTCTTCTGGTCGCAATCACGGTCTACTTCACAGGAACGATCGGATTCATCGGGCTATTGGCTCCTCATATCTGTCGTCTGGTCATCGGAAATGATCACAGATTTGTAATCCCTATATCGGGTCTTGTTGGCGCGGTATTGCTAATTGGATCGGACTTAGTGGCAAGAACGGTTATTTCACCGGTTATTTTACCTGTGGGTGTGTTGACAACATTGATGGGTGCTCCGTTACTTGCATATCTCATAGTGCGAGAGGGGAGGCGGGCAGTCGGATCGGCATGAAAAATATATGTATATTATAGGAGTTTTAATTAAATGAATAAATACGAAACAGGCGAGATCCGTCGCTCTCATGTACGTGCACGGATGTATCAGCCAGCAGCAATGCTCGTTCATGGTATAGCATCGATGCCTGTGAAGAACGCAGGCGTACTGATAGCTGTTGATAGCAGGATATTTGCCGCAGGGAATCCTGGATCGGTGCTCACTGTCGGGAAGATCTGACGTGCTTATGGTGTAAGCTCTGGTTAAGAGCAATAGCGAGAGACCATACATCATTCCGGTAAGACATATCAATCAGGTGGTGAGGCAAGAATGAAAGAGTTGGATCTACCTGGAATGCCGAAGGAATCACTTCAAGGAACCGGATTGGAAGCATGCTGATACCGGTGCACATGAGATGTCTGCGACATGGACAAGGTGACTAAGTGATCGTATGACATCTCAATGGGAACATGTAAATTGCGAATTTCGTTTATTAAACTCAGTAAGGTAACTCAATGATAATATCAACGTCCCTGTTATATGCTGCTTATTATGTGATAAAAATCGTTCCAATCATTGCCATAGGCATTTTTGCAACGGGTCTCGCTGTTAATCTCGGGCTGATGAGGAAATTTGACCGGTTGGTCAAACCTTTATCTGCTAAAGCAAGGATCAGCGGGATATCGGCACTTTCTGTTCTAACATGTACGTTCAGCAGTACTGCCGGTTACTCTATGCTATCTGAGGGATTGAACAACAAAAGAATATCTGAGAGAGAGGTTATCGCAGTCTCGCTGATCACTTCTTTTCCAGGTATTCTCTCCCATCTATTCACGTTCTTCATACCGGTGGTGATCCCAATTCTCGGATTCACCACAGGAGTGATCTATGTGTGCTTGCGAGGGTTTGTCGCACTCTTGAAAACGTGTCTTGGAATTTTTCTTGCAAGACTGTGGCTAAAAGATATCGACAACCAATCCACCAACTCACAATCATCCGTCTCAAATCCTGTCCATACTTCGATAGATAAGAAACATGCACTGAATAAAAGTGCTGCTAGCACATATAAAATGCTGAAAAGGATTACACCCATAATGTTTATAACCTTATTCCTGACATCAGTGGCGATGGAATTGGGGATATTTCAATCATTCTCTAAGATATTGGATCCGGTTATGAACATTCTCGGACTGGAAAGCGAGATTGCACTGATCAGTGCAACACTGATCGTGAACACATATTCGGGAATGATACTTTCGGGCAGCCTTCTGGGCGATGGGATGATATCGACAAAAGGAGTATTGATCGCACTGTTACTGGGTAATGTAATATCGTTCTCAACACGATTCGTAAAACATTCGTTACCGCTGCATGTGTCGCTATTTGGTCCGAAGCTGGGAGGCAAAATTGTTGCAGTCAATGGTGCAGCGACCCTTGCAATAGATGTTTTATTGATAGCAGTATTATTGGTAATATAGATGAACTTCGGGATAACAGGATTAAAGCCAACATTTCCAGGATAATCCCTGTTTTCGTGCACTAACTTGTGGAAGAATTCCTTGGCAAGATACACACCCACGTTGGCAGGTTCTGCAGGTACTTCCTGATAAGCTCAACACTGGATTTTGGCGGCAACCGCGAGTGTTGTTGGGTGCTGCCGGCGGCGGGCATAGCTGTTGAAATATATAATTTATATCATACATACACTCATCAAGGATTAACTTGCATGAGAGTCGTCCATACCTTTTTTCCTGTTTCTCACGCGCCATCTGTCAATATAATTTAATGGGGGACGAGATTTAATTTTTGGGCCGGGATTCTCAGCATATGAATGGAGATATTGATTTATATTGCACATCCATGCATATCTTTATATTTTATCCCTGCTAATATGTGATTAAATTAAATTTCAGCAGGGTTATTATTGTGGTGTATATAACCAGAAACCTGGAGGGCCTGATAAAGGAGAATCTTGATAAACCTGAAATAATTGCAATTCTCGGGCCAAGGCAATCAGGTAAAACAACTCTTCTAAAGCATATTTTCCAGACTCTTGAAAATGCAGTGTTCATAAGCTTTGATGACAGGATGGCACTTGAGATGTTCGTTGAAGATGAGCAAACCTTTGCAGAACTTTATGCAAAGAATAATCGGTACCTCTTCATAGATGAGTTCCAGTATGCAAAGGAAGGGGGGCAGAAATTAAAGTATATTTATGACCATTACCCGGATACAAAAATATTGGTGTCCGGTTCTTCTGCCCCCGGACTTACAATTCATGGCATAAAATATCTCGTAGGCAGGATCTTTGTCTTTAACCTGTATCCACTTTCTTTTGAAGAGTTTCTAAGATACCAAAATGAGGAGCTTTTTGATACCTACCTGAGCAGGAAAGATGCAATTCGGACGTATCTATATGAAAATGGCGAATTGCCTGTGATTAGCAAGCCGCTTATGAAAATGCTAAATGCAATCTATGATGAGTATATTGTCTATGGCGGATATCCCAGGGTTGCAATATCAAAGTCCGGTGAAGAAAAGAGGCTGGTTCTGAAGAACATATATAGTACTTATTTTTTACGGGAAATAAAGGACATGCTGAGCTTAACAACGGATTTCAACCTGAGCAGGCTGATCAAGGCGCTATCAATAGAACTTGGCGGGCTTATATCATATGCAAGTCTCGGCGAGGTTTCGGGTTTTGACTATAAGGGGCTTTTATGGCATCTCAATATTCTTGAGAAGACATTTATCTGCAAAAGGATTGTTCCTTTTTTTACCAACAAAAGGACTGAGATAATCAAGGTTCCAAAAGTATATTTTTTTGACAATGGGTTCAGGAATACCATTATTGATGATTTCAGGCCCTACAGTATGAGGCAGGATATCGGCATGCTGAACGAGGCATTTATTTTTTCCCAGCTGTCGTATGGGGGTGTGGAAGTAAAGTTCTGGAGAAGCAAATCCAAGGCAGAAGTGGATTTTATTGTGGAAAAGGAAGGAAGGCTTATTGCTATAGAATCAAAGAGCGGCTACCAGCGCAAGACAAAATCCCTGATGCATTTTAAGGAGAAGTATGAGCCATACAGGACAGTTATTGTATCAAGGGAGGTTCTAAAGGACAGTGATGGTGTATTATACCTGCCGTTCGCATTTATTTCCTCTGTACTCGATAATGGGGGCAATAAAATTTAACATTGTGTTCTCTTCTGCCTGTGAGGTTAACTATACGATTTTATCTTACTGTTAAAAATCCTCATCCTGCAATGATCATCCTGGCTGCCATGCTTCGGATGCTGGCAGATCTGCCTGGTAGGAGTTCCGGCCGGATCACAGGGCTGTCAGGTCTTGGAGTGGGTGTTGCAGTTCCTGCCTTGTTTATCGGGAGGGTGTCGGTGGATGTGGTTGCTGCTGGCCTGAAGCTGGCCAGAGGGAGGATTCGGATGGACACTTGAGGGTAAGCAACCGGTTGTTGGATGAAATTGCCGCATGTGAAAAATATCTGTATTAGCCAGGCTAAATACGTCCCAATTGTGACTATCTTCAAATATATGCCGCGCAGTGAGAAGAGTTCTGCATGTGAAGGTTGAAGCATACAATAATCAAATATAAGGTTGTTGATAATAGGAGACCGTTACAATTCGTGTTGGTGAATTTAATTAAACCACAGATGAACACAGATTTTCAGGCAGCACATCCGCGTTTATCTGCGTTCATCTGCGGTTATTTTGATAGTACCAACATGTAATGTAACGGTCTCGATAATATTAGAATTACTGCGTTGAAGATGTAGTAAGTTTTACTTTGTATGAAATGAAAAAAAGTGATTTTTTTGGCTAAAAAGAAACGAAGTACTAAAACAGAAGATACTGCCCGTAATAACCACAGTGAGCAGATTCCAAAGACAGCTAGCAGTAAAGGACAGACCAAAAATTTACCTTACATAGCTATCATTGCAGGATTATTACTGGTGATCGCATACCTGCTATCCGGCGGCGGAACCAACCAGGCAGATTATCCCACTGGCCCACCACCTGACATAAGTACTGACATCCATCCCATATTATTTACTGGTAATATCCCTGAACCAGTCCTTAAACCTGAATTTGCCGCATTTTTCCCTGATAATATCAGTGGGATGAGGCGTGTGACATTGCTAATGGACCCAATGAATGATGAGACAGATGGAATTTTTATTTCAAGGGTGCAGGACCAGGCTAATTTGATATATCTGAGCGAATCCGTAATGACTGATTTCGAGGTAGAATATTCGGTCTATAAGATGGAAAGTCCCGAAGCTGCCAGGGAAGTCCTTGATTATTATACTACCGAGATGGGGTGGAATACTTTACAAAGATCGTATGGAAATCTAACCTTCTGGATATGGCAAGGTTATCTCGAAGGCAATGGCAGGCCGTATGGAATGTATATCTTTTGGGACAGCCTCAGCAGTGGAGCATATCTACCAATTGGAAGGCAAGGTACGAGTTATATAGCACAGGCTAACGCCGACCTGCTCTGTCTGCATGGAGAAACTGTGCAGGATGAATATTTCATTATGGTAGATGTACATGCGCCTTTTGAGAAGGTGAATGAAGTTTCTGATCAGATGTTTACCGAGGCTGCTGCACTGATTGCCCCGTGAGCGGGGAATAACATGGACATAACCCCTGCCCTTGCTACATTCGGACTTGTCGCATTGGCAGAGATGGGCGATAAGACCCAGTTGATAATAATAGCACTATCTGCTAGGTATTCCAGGACACATGTGTTTGCCGGTTTGATGGCTGCTTTTATAGTATTGACTGCGCTGGCAGTGGGTTTGGGTGAAGTGGTAGTTGCCTTTATCGGCCCTGAGATTATCGGGATTGTAGCAGGCTTGCTGTTCATATTGTTCGGGGTAATAACTATCCTGATGGATGACGATGGTGACAATGGCGATGTAAAAAACCCTGGAGCACGCAGTGCTTTCATGACTGTATTTAGTCTAATAGCACTTGCAGAACTGGGTGACAAGACCGAGCTTGCTGTAATAGCACTTTCGGCCCAGTACCATGTTCCTATCATGGTGTTCCTGGGGTGCAGTGCTGGGGCTGGGGCTGGTAAGTGCGCTGGGTGTTGCTATTGGGGGGAAGTTGCAGACAATGGTGCCGATGGATAAATTGAGGATTGGGTCCGGTATTTTGTTTTTGGTGTTTGGGGTATTGTTCCTGCTAAAGGGATAATCTGGTTATGGAACTGGGACGGGACTACTTCACAAAGTCAGGATCAGCAGGAGGATGCTTGTGGATATTGCATTTTTATCGCTTTATTAAATATACTAAACTCCCATTTGACCAATAGTTTCCTACGCCTGCCGTAATTCACTTCACTCATCAATTTTCCTCTTCGTTTATAGAGGCTGTCCAGTAATAAAAATCCAAATAAAAAGGAGACGAATTGGAGCTTTAAATCGAAAAGAAAGCACGAGATTTATTACTGACAGTAATTGTTGGACGACCTCTATATGTTTCACTATAAAAGTATCGATTTATTTATCTCAGAAAATTTAAGAGGTTACACATTGATGCACATGTTTTTTGCCTTTAATTCAGCTGTAGGCATGCAATTTAAAGAGGATAACAGAATCTGCAAGTATTCTCTACTATTATAAATCCCCTTTCCAGAGATCTGGATTATATGGGCCTGATTTCCATTCCAATTCATACAATATAGGAGAAATATTTGTAATCAAAGAAAACATCCCATTCTGCATATATTGACAGAATCTATCATAAGTCATTTTTTGCAGAGTTGGCCAATTAAATAATACTTTTTCAACTAAGGTTTCTTTACTATCGAATGATGGGCTTAAGCGGTCTCTATGAGCCACTTTGTTTCTTAAGTCCTCCAATAAAGTTCCCCAGTGATAAAGTTCAAATGATTGCCCGTTATTAGTTCCAAAAACTTTAGATTGAAAATATGTTTTCACCCATTGTGCCTTCTCACCAAAAGGCGATTTTTGAATTTTGTCCATCTTATTATAGAAGTCACTCCTGCTCATTGAAATAGGAGTTCCAGGTTTAAAGACCAAATATATATAGAGCCTATAAAATTCAAGAAACGACATACTCTGGAATAGAAAGCCTTCTAAAATAAATGAACTTAAAAGTAGTTCATTATCAGAGCATTCAGATTGATCCAGACTATTATAGAGAGCAAAGAATATTTCATTTCGTTCATTGAGACTAAATGCCCACAGTTGTTCAAGACTAAAATTTGCCAAGTAAAACTTATAACAAACAGTTTTGAGATAGTATCTTAATTGCTTTAGATCTTTTTGGGTATAAAAATCTGGATTCCTTTGGAAGTATATTTCCTGCATATCTATTAATTTTTTAGAAGGTATCTCCGCATTTTTCTTAGTTTCATT
>Ga0255371_10237_pt1 | contig 10496 bp, 7 predicted proteins | sample ANMaggSSYBR01I12_FD_182097 | JGI IMG/M metagenome (GOLD analysis project Ga0255371, IMG submission 182097) | Sediment cell enrichment communities from methane seep in Santa Monica Basin, California, United Staets - ANME aggregate JGI... | ecosystem: Environmental > Aquatic > Marine > Cold seeps >...
ATGATATTGCAAGCGTTTCATCATTCCAGAATACAGGTTATCATTCTATTCCTTCAGAAATAATTGATAAAGATGCTATTGGCGAACAAATTTTTGGAGGGAATATTACATTTAATCATTCACGTTTTAAGATAGGAATAACCGGATTGAATTATCAATATGATGTTGATCTGGTAAAAGATATAAGCCCGAAAAACCAGTTTGACTTTCAAGGTAATCAAAATTCAAACTTAAGTATTGATTATCAATTCGGATTATTGGATTTTAATTTTTTTGGAGAAGAAGCTATTAGCGAAAATGGAGGAATGGCATTTTTAAACGGGATGCTTATAAATCTGGCGCCACAAATTTCACTTTCTGCAATGCATCGTTATTACGATAAAAATTACCAGGCAAATTATGGTAATGCTTTTGCCGAATCGTCGAGCAATAATAATGAGTCTGGTTTATATTTTGGTGTTGAAATTCATCCTGTCAAACACTGGAAAATAACTGCATACTTTGATAATTATAAATTTTACTGGATAAAAACTGGAGTTGATGCCCCATCGAGTGGTTATGACTGGTTTTTTCAAACAGATTATAATCCAACCAGAAATTTAAGTATGTATTTAAGAATTAAAAACGAGGAAAAGCCTGTAAATAAAAATGCTATTTCAGGAATTGATGAATTAGTAAATCAAAGTATTTTTAAAATAAGATTTCATATAAGTTCACGAATTAACGATCAATTATCATTAAAAAACAGGATTGAAACATCAACATTTTCGGAAGGATCAGAGAATCCAGATTACGGATATATGATTTACCAGGATATTTTTTATGATCTTAAAAAAATACCATTATCGCTAAACATGCGATTTGCTGTTTTTGATACTGATTCGTACGATGCAAGGATATATGCTTATGAAAGTGATATTTTATATGCTTTCTCAATTCCTGCCTACTATTCAAGAGGTACAAGAGCATACTTCAACCTCAAGTACACAATTGGTAAATTCATGGATATCTGGCTACGATACTCGCAAACATATTATTCTGATTTAGATATTATTTCATCCGGATTAAACCAGATAAACGGGAATACCAAATCGGAAATTAAAGCTCAGTTACGAATTAAGTTTTAGCCTGAATAATTAATAAATTATTTCTCATGACAACAAACTTATGAATTATTCAGACTTGATTCTTCAACTTCTTCTATCGTACTATTTACTTTTATGTCTTTAATATTTAACTGGAGATTTGTAATTCCCCTGAAACAATTTTCATCAATCGAATAGCAAATATCAAAGAAATCGCCGGAATGAATATATTCGTATAAATCAGCTTGCTGAAAAGCAATGGCAGAATGATTCCGGAATGGATCATTTTCCTCTATTATAGAAAGTTTCAAATGCTCCTTACTTGCTCCGACAATTCTTCCTTCGCCATTGTCAGTCACATTTTTTGTTACGAATACGGGTGCCATATTTCCCGGTCCGAAAGGTTGAAACTGTTTTAATATTCTGTAAAATTTAGGTGTAATCTCAGTTAAATTAAGTCTTGCATCAATATCAACTTGTGGAATAAGTTGTTCTTCACGAATCGTTTCACTTACAATTTTTTCAAAACGTTTACTAAATTCCGGTACATTTTCAATTTTCAATGTAAGGCCTGCAGCATACATATGACCACCAAAATTCTCAAGCAAATCATTACACGATTCTATGGCATGGTAAATATCAAATCCGACAACCGATCTGGCTGAACCGGTAGCAAATCCATTTGATGCTGTTAATACAATAGTAGGGCGATAATAGGTTTCTATTAACCTGGAAGCAACAATTCCAACAACACCTTTGTGCCACGTTGAATCATACAATACAGTTGCTTTACGTTCCCCAAATTCTTGTTCCCGGGCAAGCATTCTTAAAGCATCTTGTGTAATACTACGATCGATATCTTTTCGGGCATCATTAAAATCATTCACACATGCAGCTGCTACTCTTGCTTCCCGGGAATTTATAGCGAGTAATAATTCTACTGATTTATCGGCAGATTCCATTCTGCCCGCTGCATTAATTCTTGGACCAATTTTAAAAACAATATCTTCTACAGATATCTCCTTACCTGCCAAACCCGATAAATTAATAATCGATTTTAAACCTTCCCTGGGATTTTTATTTAACTGTATTAATCCAAAATGTGCAAGTATCCTGTTTTCATCAAAAATAGGAACAATATCTGAAGCAATACTAACAACAACTAAATCGAGATAAGGAATCAATTTTTCAAACTCGATGTTATTTACTTTAGCATAAGCCTGAATAAGTTTAAATCCTACGCCACAACCCGAAAGGTCAGGAAACGGATAATTACAATCTAATCGTTTAGGATCTAAAACGGCTTCTGCTTTTGGTAACTCATCTCCGGGGAAGTGATGATCGCAAATAATAAAGTCTATACCATTCTTTTTTGCATAATCAATTTTTTCATTCGCTTTTATTCCGCAATCCAGTGTTATAATCAATGAGTAATCATTTTCCTGAGCATGCTGAATTCCTTGTAAAGAAATGCCATAGCCTTCGCTATATCGGTCTGGAACATAATAGCCTACATTATTGTATATTTCTTTTAAAAATGAATACACCAATGCAACCGATGTAGTTCCATCTACATCATAATCTCCATAAATCAGGATATTCTCATTATTTTGAATTGCTCTCTCGATGCGCTCAATGGCCAGATTCATGTCTTTCATTAAGAAAGGATCATGCAAATCATCGAGTTGGGGGCGAAAGAAAGCCCTGGCTTGATCAAATGTTCTAACACCTCTTTGAGTTAAGAGGTTTGCCAGTACAGGTTCTATATTTAATTCATTTGCCAGTTTTTCATTATCTTCCTTGCTCCCTTGCTGTTTTAGCACCCATCTTTTTTCCATATATAGTTTTCATATTTTTTTACTATTTAAGGTTCATCCCAAATACTTCTTCCATTTTTGCTTTTAAAACATCTTTTACTTTCTCAACATCTACTTTTTCTCCTAATTCCTTCTCCATCGATGTTACTCCCTTATCGATAAATCCACAAGGGTTAATATGATTAAAATATTCGAGATTGGTGTTTACATTAAAAGCGAATCCATGCATTGTAATAAATCTGCTTGCTTTAACACCTATTGCACAAATTTTTCTTGCTTTGTTAGTTCCTGTTTCAAGCCACACTCCTGTTGCTCCTTGCAAAGATTCCGACTCAATACCAAACTCTTTTAAAGTAAGAATAATTGATTGCTCCAAGTTAGCTATATATTGTTTCACCTGCAAATTAAAACGCTCCAGATCAATAATAGGATATCCAACTATTTGTCCCGGACCATGATAGGTTATATCTCCACCACGATTTGTTTTAAAATATGTCGCTTTTATCTTATTTAAAAACTCATCATTAATTAATAAATTGTTTTGTGTCCCACTTTTACCTAAAGTATAAACATGTGGATGCTCACAAAAAAGAACTTTCCCCTTAGTTTCTTTCTGTTCATTTTCCGGGAGCTCTCTATTTTCAGCTTTTATCTTAATATAATCAGCAAATAACTTTTCCTGGTAATCCCAGGCATTTTTATATTCAATTAGTCCTAAATCTTCAAATTTTACATCCTTCATCACTATAATCATTTAATGTGCACAAACATGATTTTCTGCCTTATAAGATGACCTCACCAAAGGGCTGCTTTCAACAAACTGAAATCCTTTTTCTAAACCAATTTTTCTATATTCTTCAAATTTTTCAGGCGTAACATATTCTTTAACCTGAATATGATCCATAGTTGGTGCTAAATATTGACCAATAGTCATTACTTTACAACCAACAGCTAAAAGATCATCCATAACTTGCAAAATTTCTTCTTCTGTTTCTCCAAGTCCCAGCATAATTCCTGATTTAGCAGTGATTCCTGATTCGGCAATTTGTTTTATCACTTGTAAGCTATGTTGATATTTTGCCCTGCTTCTAATCTGAGGCGTTAATCGTTCAGCCGTTTCCAGATTATGCGAAATAACTTCGGGTTTTGCTTCTATTATTGTATTTATATCTTTTTCAAGGCCATCAAAATCAGGAATAAGTGTTTCAATTGTTGTTTCAGGATTAATTTCTTTAATTGTTTTGATCGTTTTTGCCCAAAGTAACGCTCCTCCATCATCAAGGTCATCACGGTCTACCGAAGTAATAACACAGTGCTTAACATTCATCAATTTTACCGATTCGGCAATTCTGTTAGGCTCATCCCAATCAACAGGTAAAGGTTTACCTGTTTTTACACCACAGAACTTACATGAGCGGGTACAAATTTCACCTAAGATCATGAATGTAGCAGTTCCCCTGTTCCAACAATCGCCAATATTAGGGCAATTACCACTTGTACAAATAGTATGTAAATTATATTTATTAACGGTGTTTTTTACTTTAGAATACGACTCGCCCTTTGGCATCTGCATTTTCATCCATCGAGGCAAACGTCGATTATTTGTTTTTCCTGATTCCATATCCCCTCTTAAAATCTATTAATACCTGCAAAATTAAATTATTCTAAATAAAAACAATTATGAATATCTATAATAAAATGGAAATAAAATCATCTTATTTGATTACTAGAAAGATAGATTTTTATAAATTATTTACAGGCAATTAAAACACCAATCCATATAATTTGTTATTTAATTTTATCTTTGTACCGTTTTTTGATAAAAGTTAAATATTGAATTTGTATGATGAATTTAGAATTAAGCGAACAAGAGATTATTCGCAGGCAATCACTAGAAGAATTAAGAAAGTTAGGGATTAATCCTTACCCTGCTGCTAAATATGAAGTAAATACTTCATCAAAAGAGATCCTTTCTAAATTCGATCCGGAAAAGAATAATCTTCAGGAAGTTAGCATAGCAGGAAGAATCATGAAAAGAAGAATTATGGGAAGTGCCTCATTTGTTGAGTTACAAGACGACAAAGGCAAAATCCAGATTTACTTTAAACGCGATAATATTTGTGCAGGCGAGGATAAAACATTATACAACACAGTATTTAAAAAACTTCTCGATATAGGTGATATTATAGGTGTAAAAGGAAATGTATTTGTTACCCAGGTTGGTGAAACATCTATAAACGTGACTGAATTTACCGTTTTAAGTAAGTCAATCAGGCCTCTGCCAATAGTAAAAGAAAAAGACGGAAAAGTTTACGATGCCTTTTCTGATCCGGAACAAAGATATCGTCAGCGTCATTTGGATTTAATTGTAAATCCTGAAGTTAAAGATGTTTTTGTTAAAAGAACTAAGCTTACCAACTCAATGCGTGAGTATTTAAATGGCAAAGGTTACCTGGAAGTTGAAACTCCGGTTCTACAACCATTATATGGAGGAGCTGCTGCACGTCCGTTTAAAACATATCATAATACTTTAAATCAAACTTTATATTTAAGAATTGCTAACGAGCTTTACCTGAAAAGATTAATCGTTGGTGGTTTTGATGGCGTATATGAATTTGCTAAAGATTTCCGTAACGAGGGTATGAGCCGTTTCCATAATCCGGAATTTACACAAATGGAACTTTATGTTGCTTATAAAGACTACAACTGGATGATGGAAACCGTTGAAGAAATGGTTGAAAAAATCGCTTTAGATATTCATGGAACAACAGAAGTAAAGGTCGGGGAAAATGCGATCAATTTTAAACGTCCATGGAAACGATATACTATGTTTGAAGTTATCCGGGAATTTACCGGAATAGATATTTCGAAAATGAATGAACAAGAATTATTCGAAACTGCCCAAAAATTAGAAATTTCCGTGGATGAAACAATGGGTAAAGGTAAATTGATTGATGAAATTTTCGGTGAAATGTGTGAATCTAAATTGATTCAGCCAACTTTTATAACAGATTATCCGATTGAAATGTCTCCATTGGCAAAGAAACATCGTAGTGTTGATGGACTAGTAGAACGATTCGAAGCTATTTGTAATGGAAAAGAAATTTGTAATGCATACTCTGAGTTGAATGACCCGATTGATCAGCGTGAACGTTTTGAACAACAGTTGATTTTAGGCAAACGTGGTGATGAAGAAGCCATGGTGCTTGACGAAGACTTCTTAAAAGCCATTGAGTATGGAATGCCTCCTACAAGTGGATTAGGCATTGGTATTGATCGTTTAGCAATGATAATGACTAATTCACCATCTATTCAGGATGTACTTTTCTTCCCTCAAATGCGACCAGAAAAGAAAGCTCAGAAAGATGATGTATCAAGTTATACTGAATTAGGGATTCCTGAAGAATGGATTCCTGTAATTCAAAAATCAGGTTATGTAACTGTAGCAAGCATGAAAGATTCTAGTCCCGGAGCTTTACATCAAAAATTGTGTGGTACAAATAAAAAGCATAAATTGGGCTTACAAAATCCCAGTCAGGATGATGTAAAAAACTGGATTGAAAACATAAAATAATTTGAATGAAGCAAAAACCAAAAGTAGCAATTTTAGGTGGAGGTAGCTGGGCAACTGCTATCATCAAAATGCTTCTCGAAAATGTTGATGATATCAACTGGTATATGAGAAGTACCGAAAAAATTAATTTTATAAAGCAACATAAACACAATAATTTCTATTTAAGTTCTGTTGCTCTCGACACCAATAAGATTGCTCTCTTTTGTGATATAAGTGAAGCTGTTGAAAATGCTGATATTCTAATTTTTGCTATTCCATCGGCATTTTTAAAAGACGCACTACAGAATCTTAAAGTTGATATCAGTGACAAACTTATTGTATCTGCAATTAAGGGAATTGTCCCTGATGATAATTTAATAATTGGAGAATTTTTTAATCAGCAATATAATGTACCCCTGGAATCATTTGTGGTTATTTCGGGCCCTTGTCATGCCGAAGAAGTTGCCTTGGAAAGATTATCATATCTGACAATGGCATCTGAAAATTTAAAAAATGCACGTTTAATTGCAGATCTGTTAAGTACACAATACATAAAAACCAGCATTTCTGACGATATTTATGGTACAGAATATTCTGCAGTTCTGAAAAACGTATTTGCTGTTGCGGCAGGAATTTGTCATGGTTTGGGTTATGGCGATAATTTCAATGCCGTACTTATTTCAAACTCGATACAGGAAATAAAACGTTTTGTTGATGCTGTTCATCCTATTACACGCGACATACAAAGTTCAGCATATTTAGGTGACTTAATGGTTACAGCTTATTCACAGTTTAGTCGCAACAGAACTTTTGGCAATATGATTGGCAAAGGCTATTCTGTTAAATCGGCTCAGCTGGAAATGAACATGATTGCAGAGGGCTATTATGCCGTGAAATCTATCATGGAAATCAATAAAAAATATATTGTAAACATGCCAATTACCGAAGCTGTTTACAATATATTATATGAAAAGATATCTCCTGCCATTGAAATAAAGTTACTCACTGAGAATTTAAGATAGTTTATTATCACATTTTAAATTTAATGTGATTCAACTTGTGAAAATGGAATCCCGAAAGCTTTCGGGATGGAAGAATGAAATAATGAGAATATTATTTATTCAATAATCTAAAATACCAATCATTCAAAATAAAAAAATTGTCTGTCATGAAACATTTACAAGTCGATTTAAAAAATGCATTATCATTTATTGACAAGAATAATTTTAATAACTATGATAAACTGGTTAAAAATCAGAATGAAAAATTAATTAACAAGACAGGTAAGGGAAGTGATTTTTTGGGTTGGGTAAACCTTCCAAATATTATTTCAAGCGATCTAATATCAGAGATTAATGAAACAGCAAAACAATTGCGGGAAAAATCAGAAGTAATTGTAGTTATCGGAATAGGAGGCTCATATCTTGGAGCAAAAGCAGTTATTGAAGCATTATCAGGACAATTTGATCATTTAAAACAAGAAAGAAAGAATCCACATATTCTTTTTGCCGGTCACAACTTATCAGAAGATTATCATTATGAACTTTTAGATTTTTTAAAAGATAAAAAATATTCGCTCGTTGTTATTTCAAAATCGGGTACCACTACAGAACCAGCCATTGCCTTTCGCTTGCTTAGAAAAGACCTTGAAAACAGGTTTGGAAAACAAGAAACTTCAAACCGAATTATTGCAATAACAGATGCTTCAAAAGGTGCTTTGCGAAATATGGCAGAACAAGAAAATTATAAGTCATTTATTATTGATGATGATATTGGTGGCCGATATTCTGTATTAACTCCGGTAGGATTACTTCCTATTGCCTGCGCCGGATACAATATTGAAGAACTCCTTAATGGTGCAAAATCAATGTTTGAGAACTCCCAAAACAATTCGTTCGAGGAAAATCCTGTTTATCAATATGCTGCGATAAGACATGCACTTTATTCAATAAATAAAACAACAGAAATTCTTGCAAACTACGATCTCAGATTAAATTATATAGCTGAATGGTGGAAACAGTTATTTGGTGAGAGCGAAGGAAAAGAAAACAAAGGCATTTTCCCTGCAAGCGTAAGTTTTACTACGGATCTCCATTCTTTAGGTCAATATGTTCAGGAAGGCTTACGAAACATATTTGAGACAGTGATTTCAGTTGAAAAAACTAAATTCAACCTAAAAATACCTGATGACAAAGACAACTTCGATAAGTTAAATTATCTTGCAAGCAAACCTATCGATTACGTAAATAAAATGGCCGAACTAGGTACAAAGCTTGCACATATTGATGGAAATGTTCCAAACATTAAAATTACGATACCTGAAATAACAGAATATTATATCGGGCAACTTATATATTTCTTTGAAAAATCTTGTGCAATAAGTGGCTATTTGCTGAATATCAATCCTTTTGATCAGCCAGGTGTAGAAGCTTATAAAAACAACATGTTTGCTTTGTTAGAAAAACCGGGATTTGAGGAAGAGAGCAGGAAAATAAAAACTCGTATCAGTTAATTTTCAATTTTAACATTAATTTTTGAAAGTTTATCATTAATCAAAACCATTTTATTCATATTCTTGAATGAAAAAAAATCCTGATCTTCGTTTAGAAAATAATATATTTTTAAAGTATTTTTTAAGATTTCCCGACTTTCGCGTAAATTATTCTGTTCTAAAAGGATATCTCCTTTTTCATTTAGAATTTCGGCCAATGAAACTATCTGCTCCGAAGATAATCCCTTTTCTGTTTTTAAAGCATCAACCAAAAAATCTTCCGAAATTGAATACATAAAATTCGAATCGCATTTGAAATAATTTAATAAAGTTTCATCAATTTTTTCAAGGGCCTCTCTAAATCGACCTTTTTTCCTTAATTCAATCAATAAGGACAGTACTTCTGATACTTCATCAATTAACTTTAATATTTTTTCGTTTTCCACTATTTAATTAAAATTTTAGATTATTAAATAGTAAAATGGTTGGTACTTTAGGTTTAATGTAAATATATAAATCTTTAATAAGAATGTCGAGTTTGAAAAATGTTTTTTGACCAACTAATTAAATTTATTTATTAAAATAACTTCTCGTCACATAAAACCCTTTTCAATCAATAATTCTCATCATAAATTCCTACTTTTCTTTTTTTAAATTCATTTGCTTATTTTTATCGCCATTAAAATTTGACCATATGTTTTCAGATTCATTAGAAATGTTGGACAATATTCGTTTAAACTTTAATCCAGAAGGTTTATTCTTTTTAAACATTACCCTTGCTTTTGTTATGTTTGGAGTAGCACTTGAATTAAAAACGGAGAAGTTTAAAAAAGTTTTTGCCAATCCCAAATCGGCAATTATAGGTATTGTAGCTCAGTTTCTCCTTTTGCCTCTTCTAACACTTGGTTTGGTTTTACTCATTAATCCCTCACCTAGCATTGCATTAGGAATGATATTAGTAGCTGCTTGTCCCGGAGGGAATATTTCCAATTTTATGACAGCTTTAGCTAAAGGGAATACCGAATTATCAGTAAGCCTGACAGCAGTTGCAGATTTTTCGGCAGTAATCATGACACCTTTAAACTTTGCATTTTGGGGTGGTATTTATGCAGCAATATATTCTAAAGGAGCAGGATTAATAATCCCAATTGAAATAGATCCTGTTGAAATGTCTAAAACCATGTTTGTTTTACTTGGTATTCCTTTAACCATTGGAATGTTATTTTCATATAAATTTCCAAAAACCACTTCGAAAATTGTCAAACCAATTAAAATTGCTTCAATAGTTATTTTTGCCGGTTATATAATTATAGCCCTTACCTTAAACTGGGAGTATTTTTTAAAGTATGTACATTTGATTTTTTTAATCGTATTTATACATAATGCCCTAGCATTAATGACCGGATTTTCCATAGCATCGCTTTTTAAACGTAATAAAAACGACGTTAGAACAATAACAATTGAAACGGGCATACAAAATTCAGGCCTTGCACTTGTTTTAATTTTTAATCCCAATTTGTTTAACGGAATCGGTGGGATGGCATTTATTG
>Ga0255371_10238_pt1 | contig 10428 bp, 4 predicted proteins | sample ANMaggSSYBR01I12_FD_182097 | JGI IMG/M metagenome (GOLD analysis project Ga0255371, IMG submission 182097) | Sediment cell enrichment communities from methane seep in Santa Monica Basin, California, United Staets - ANME aggregate JGI... | ecosystem: Environmental > Aquatic > Marine > Cold seeps >...
AACTGTTTGCTCTTGTAGTCACTTACTGTAACAGAAACATGAGCATCCAGGACAAACCGGCCATCCGCGAGCTTAAATGATATGAGGCTTTCGATTTCAGAAGTGGCAAGCCCGTCCACTTTCAGCCTGTTGATTAAGGGAAAGGAGAGATACCCGTCTGCGCTGATGCGTACCTTTTCACGCGAAAGATCCGGCTCTTCATATACTATGATATCAAGAACATCATATCCTCCCACCCTGTAATCCTGAGCTGTCGGATTGTTGGCATCAGGATGAAGGGCGAGGTATTCGACGATGGTATAGTTTGGGGTATGTTGAATCACTGTTTTCAGACCACTATCTCTCTCATCACTTTTTTTAGCCTCTTTGATTTCGGCAAGCCTGGCAAGTTCGCTTTCTTTGAGGCCTTCAAGCTTGCCTTCCGAGACAGTTATATGTACTACATTTTCACCGGTACCGCATGCGCTAATAAAGAATAAGAGGACGATAACAATAAATTGTGAAAGCGCCAATTTCATACTGTTTTTTTACACTCCATAAGAATTTTTGTAATAGTTCACTGCAAAAGCGCGAAGAACGCTGAGATTAAGTTTTTTATTGCTTCAGACTGCCAAAACATACAAGCATCAAGTACATCTTTACAAAAATCAATACAAGTCATTTATTAAATCAAGGGTGCAAAAAGTAAAAATTGGGGAACGCATATGCATCCCCCAATTTTTTACCCAAAAGAATATTCGAATAAACTATCCCACGTTCCTTACCCTGAATTAAAACATAGCCCTCAAGCTGAGTGATAAAATGTTTGTATTAAATTCTGAGCTCTCATAATCAGAATCGCTCGCTTTCTTGCTCTTATATTCGTAATTTAGCCCTGCTTTAAGCCAGTCCTGTATTTTGTAACCAAGACCGCCTTTGACAGTATAAATATTGAAGGCCTTGTTGGCTTTGCCTGATTCTTCATTTAAATAATCATTGTTGACCCATTCAGCTCCCAGATTAAAAGAAAGCCTGTTTGCGAGATCTTGATTTAAACTCAATCCCACCAGAGTATCTATATACGATGAAGCATCAGCATCAGGAGAGCCTTTTTGAGATCTTTGCAGGTTCAGAGAAAGCAGAGTCCTCTTCTTCATTTGATAGCTTACCGTGGTCTCAGCTATCCAGGAACTCTCATCTTCGTATTTTCTCCCATCTATATCAAGCTTGTTGTCAAATTTCTTATTTCCATAACCAAGCTTAATCTCTCCACTTAATTTTCCACCAGGCTCAAATCTGGCACCTAAAAAATAATCGTTAAGATTATAGTCCTGCGAGGTATTACTACTCCAGGATTGGTTATAATTTTCATCATAAACTCCATCGTTCTGGCTGTCATACTCACCCTTGGTCTGGCGGTATTGGACAAACACGGATGTCTTGCCTGTTAATTTTACAAAAAAAGATGCACCAAATACATCATCTGTCCTATCCTGCCATTCATCTGCAGGCAGATCAAAACGCTCCATATAATTTTTATACATTAATTCCAGGGTATATTTTTCAAAAAAATCATAGCCGGCAGTAACTTCAGCAGCGTTATTCCATCTCTCGGTTTTCTCACCAATTTTATACTGATTTTCAGTTCCGTAAGGATCTTTAGTGTGCAAAAAATTGTCTCTTGCCTGAAGATAAAGTCCGACAGGTGTTTTTATGCCCATTGCTATATATGGTCTATGAGCCTGATAATTATTATCACTATTACCTGAATATGCTATCAGGTCGACGCTGTATCCTATATTAAAAAAATTGCCAGGAGTGCTCTCTATATAGCTCAAATCTATGCTGGGGGTCACAGTATTAATATAGTCATCTTCTTCATTATCTTGTGCGGAGTAAATGTTGTCATTAAATTCGCCCTTGTACGCTATTCCGGGCTCTATCTTAAATCTGCCAATGTGGATATTCCCCTGAGCAAATACCTGGGAGGCAAAAAAAGAGAAAACAATCCCTAATACCAACAACCCTCTTTTTATTGAGTAGTATTTTCTTTTAAGCATTTCCATATTCCTTTTTAATTGCCATTTTTTAGCAGGCCAAACCGGACATAACTCCCTATTCGGCCTGCAATTTTTCTTATTTAGCCACCATAAATTGTAGTACTGGTAGTAGTAGTAGTTGTTGTGGTAGTTGTTGTGGTTGGTGGTACAGTTGTTGTTGTTGGCGGTATAGTCGTAGTTGGTGGCGGTATAGTCGTAGTTGGTGGCGGTATGGTCGTAGTCGGTGGCGGTATAGTCGTAGTTGGTGGAGGTATAGTCGTAGTCGGTGGCGGTAATTTATCTATTTCCTCTTGGACATTATCCTTCTTGTCTTCAGGAATGTTATCTAAAATCGCATCGCCCTTTTCATCAGACAAATTATTCACCACAGCAGCACCGGCTTCATCCGACATGTTCTCAACTACTGCTCCGGCTTTTTCATCAGACAAATTATTCACCACAGCAGCACCGGCTTCATCCGACATGTTCTCAACTACTGCTCCGGCTTTTTCATCAGACAAATTATTCACCACAGCAGCACCGGCTTCATCCGACATGTTCTCAACTACTGCTCCGGCTTTTTCATCAGACAAATTATTCACCACAGCAGCACCGGCTTCATCCGACATGTTCTCAACTACTGCTCCGGCTTTTTCATCAGACAAATTATTCACCACAGCAGCACCGGCTTCATCCGACATGGTCTCAACTACTGCTCCTGCTTTTTCATCAGACAGATTATTCACCACAGCAGCACCGGCTTCATCCGACATGGTCTCAACTACTGCTCCTGCTTTTTCATCAGACAGATTATTCACCACAACAGCGCCTTTATTGGCAGGAAGACTCTCAATCACCGCGCCTGCAACAATATCAGGGACAAGGTTGATGACATCAGCGACCTCTATATCTCCATACGCCTCGGCAAAAACCTTAAGATTTTCCTCGTTCCATGTTCCGTCTTCATTGATCAGCCCGGGATAATTAGTCTTGACTTCTTCAATGGTAAGAGCAAAAGATGTGCTGACCAAGGCAAATACACAAAACACGATCAATGCTAAAGTAAGTTTTATTTTCATGTTACCTCCCATTTAGGTTTAATCAAACTTGTTTGAATATTTACCTTGAATAGTCCAAAAATCCTATCAGGCTGAAGTTGTAAAGATTTCAATAAATTGCAATTTAGGGACATTCAATTAATATTATGTAAAGTGAATTATATATTTAAATATTTAAATATGAATAATAGTACAAAATCAAGAAAAAAAGCAACCTTTAATTAACTTTTTATTTTGCAGAAGCACATATAGACTTTCAGACAAATAATTTCACTGCGTTATCAGTCGTTGACGTATAACTAATACGCCCTCCTCCTTCTATCCTTGTGAAATTAATTAGCTGAAGTCTATAGAGCATTATATTGATCGGCGTTGTGTTTAATAGACTGTTATGCTTAAACCTCCTCGATTGTCATAGCGGTGAACAGGCAGATCGTTTATTACCAGAAAAAGCCTGCCGCTTTTCGGCACTACAATCTCTTTTTTATCACCTATAGCAAAAACAGTATCATTAATCCTCCCTAATAATGCGCCGAAGGGTACGCGAGGCAGCTCTTTTTGAGAATCTAAATTACTGAAAAGCTTTTCCGCAGGATGTGCTCCATGGCCTTCCGGCCCGGTGTCCGGCCAGCTTTGACTTTCAGTTTCAGGGGCTGCGGCCCAGGTGCCGCTACATTTAATACTTATCTTTTCACCATTTGTGACTGAGATACGGGTGTCAAACCAGCCTGATTTTGCATCAAGGAAAATGTTTATTCCTGTTTTCTTGTTTATTGCAATCGCCGGTGAAATAGATTCAAGGAATTCTTTGTTATCTATTAGTGAGAATATCTCAGGTTTGATTTTATCAAAATAGATCTTTTCGTTTTTCATATCCTCCCGGGCACATTGGGCCCAGACTGAATATGGATCTTTTTTGATTGCTGTCTGAAAATATTCCCGGCTTTTGCGTGTTTGACGTATTGCTTCTCGCAAAAGAGATAAACCAGCCTGTTTTTCGCCACTCCTTATTTTTTCAAAACCTTCATTCAGCCTTTTGTTTCTGCCGAATCTCTTGATACGGGCAATTTTCACATAAGCCTCTCCAAGATAACGACAATAAGGGTATTTGGAAATAATAGTCTGATACCATGTTTCAGCTTTATCTCTTTTTCCGAGATTTTCATAACTCATGGCAGTGAAAAGAATGCAGTTGACAATATCTTGATGATCAAGGTTTTTTCGCTGATCAAGAAATTCCTCCATTTTGTTAATTGCATTCTCAAATTGTTTTCCGGCAGCATCCGGCTTTTTTTTATTTAATAAATGGATACCTGCATTGTAGCTTTCCCTGCCCTCAACCAATGCCCTTACCGGCTGATTCCTTTTTATGGAGCCTGATACAATCAGCACAAATGCTATCAAAATAACCAAAACGAGCAAAAAAGGCCGCAGAAATGTCAAACTTTTTTCTATCGGCATAAAAAAAATTTGAACGTATGCATAATTTGCCACAGGTAAACGCTTTAGAAAAAAACAATGTAAAATTAATATCATCAGCGTAATCCCTGTAATGGTCCATCCGAGTTTTTCCCAGAAGGTTCTCCCATAAGTCAGTACTACTTCGCTCTGTCTGGGTATAACCATCATAAGATGAGGGCTTACGGGATACACCTTGTTAGCACCTTTGACCTGCCACGCAGGGAAATAGGACACCTTAATAAGGTGGGGTAATCCGATCTTGTTGGTGGTAAAACGTATTTTCATGTGCTCCAGGTGGGTTTCAATTTTTATGTCTGTCCTGTCAAGAACATCCTTTTGAAAGCGGGCCAAGTCATAAACACTGTCTGTCTCATGAAAAAAAACAGACCGATCTTCCTCATTAATGATATAGTCCTCAGGAATTAGAAGCACATCTGTTTGATCCGGTTGTTTATACCACTCATAAAAATCATCGACCCAATTTTTTGAAGTATAAACAACCGGACGGATTTTAGGAACATCCACATACTTGCCATCACATTCAAGATAGCGGTAAATGGAAATGGGTCCGAATGTTGCCTCTTTTGCAAAAAGGGAAGATGCGGCTATGGCTTTCTTTGCTTTGTCTGTCATTAAAATTAATTGGGATATGTTATACAAATCAAAATGAGCCGGAAGCATTTCAGGGTTCATCCTGGATAGAATACCTGTACATGGAGTCTTGATGTCTCGTGAATATTCTGTCTGGAAAAAAACCATGCACTTTGAGGCTATGGAAGAGGAGTAATGGATGCCCTCCATGGTTTGCCTGCCTGAAAAAAAAGGCAGAGATTCAAAGACCCGGTCTCCACCATATTGATTATATAGATCACATTTTTCATATCCCACCCTGGGGGCATTGAACGGATTTTTACTTTCAGTCTTTCTTAGATAGTCGTTTGCCGCTTTAAATTCCTTATATCCAGGTTTTGCTTCATAGCCATAATTATTATAGCGATACCAGGAATCTGAAATAGATGTCCCGAATTTGACGACCACAACACAAAAAAGGCAAATAATTATAGCGCCAAAAATCCTTGTGTTTAGTTTACATGAAGAGAAAAAACGTCCCAAAGTATCGGCAAAAAACAAAAGGATCAGAACAAACAGGATGGGAGGCAGAAAGCGTATGTCAGGAATCTTCAGGAAATGCGCTGCAAAGTATGCAACTACACAGCCAAAAATCAGGCTTGTAAACATACCAAAGGTCTCAGGGGAAATGGGGATTTTTTGTAGTAACGGATGAACAATTTTTTGTCTCTTTAAAATTTGCAAGGCTAGGCCCGGACCTGAAACAAGAAAAACAAGTGATAGTCCTGCAATTGTATATGGCCAGTTTACAAAATCCTGCCAGATCAAATAAACAGGTGTTGTATATGGATGACGATAGGCCAGAAGCGGCAAAATCCAGAACGCCATAATCCCGAATCCAACCCATGAAACCTTCCACAAATATCGTACTTGTCCTTTTGCAAAATACCAATAGAGTATCAGAAAAACTGCCGGAATGAAGACAAATAAATGGGAAAGGCCGATAAGACCCAAAATAATGCCATTTTTGATCGCACCTTTTCCGGTTTTCGCCCCATGGTATAAAGAACCCATAAGCCAGGGTAATAGTGCAAAGGCAAACATGTAGCAAAATTCACCTGCAAAGGTGCTTAAGGCGTTACCACCAAACATGATGTAGAATTCATTAAACAAAAATAAAAGGGAAGCCGCGGCGCCTATTATCGGAGCTGGAAAACGATATGTCATGGCCCGCAGGCCAAAATAAGTGGAGACAGGCAGAATAAAAATGCCGCTTATGATGACTATTTTCAGTGTGACGGTAAGAGGAATGCCAAAGAAATAACCTGGTAAAACGGCAAGCAAAAAGGGTGGAATAAAATAGAAACTGAAATTGGGGTAACCACAAAAATTCCCCATATCCCATCCGGTCAGACGTCCCTGGGGAAGCAAAACATTGAGCATGTGATGGGCTACAGCATACCAGCTTGCAGTATCCCCACCTGTCACTACTGTATCCAAAAAAAGAAGTCTTATGTCAAAATAGACTGACAGAAAAGTGAGAAGAAACCCCAATAACAAAATGTCGGTAATATTTTCCGTTTTTGAGTTATGATTCATTTCTTGGCCAAAAACTGCATAACCCGGCTCTTTAGCTCTTTATTATTCTCCGGAACAATTCCGATTACAACCGCATCATCAGGATAGTACTCCCATATCCGGTCAACAGCATTTTTCCATCGCCTCGGGTTAATATCCATGGACCGCCGGAAAAGCTGTTGAAACTTTCTGACTCCATCTTCCCGAAACAAGATTCTGCCCTTCACTTTTTCATCGCTTTCAGCTTTCAGCCTTGAATCTTGAACCTTGAACCTTAAACCTTCTTCATCAAGCATACTCGACCGCCACACCCAGTACCACGCCACATCAAAGAGCATGTTCGCATCAATCGGAGCGCAGTAAATTCCTGCATCAAAACATTCTTCGGCCAATGGAAGCCATTTGTTCACATAATCGTATGGCTCGTAACTCTTAAACGAATAGCGTTTGCCTAAATCATACCAGTATATTCCTCTCGCAGGGTTGAGTCGTACAGCCTCTTTCAGGTTTGAAATGACCTGTTCATTATACTCCTTGCGAAGAGTTTCATCTGCAACTCCGGCCTCCATATAATATCCGACCAGCTTAAAGCGATACTCTGCATTGCCTGGATTGCGATCAATAGCCTCCTGGATTTCGGTAAGATATGGTTTCCAGTTCAAATTCATGGTGGAGTTCCACTCTGTAGCGCATTTTGCCTCTGCAATAAAATGACGGCCCGTTATGAAAACAGAGGCTGCAAAGGCGCTGAAAACTATACTCGCTAATATGATCCGCCTCGCAGGAGTCAATGGTATTTTTCGAATCCCGTAAAAAAACTTTTCACCATAACCGCGTCTCTGCCTGTGAACCGCAACATAACCGATCCCAAGCAACGCTGCCAGTGTCATGGGATTTGCGGGAATGTGCATGTTGAAATCAAAATAACTGTGAAAACCCATAGAAAGAAGTCCGGCCATCACACCCGCGCCGATTCCAATTGCATAACGATCTCTTCTTTGCCGCCAGATACAAATCATTTTAATAATGTATAAGCTAAAGGACATGAGAATCAAAAATTCTCCGACCAATCCGGCTTCTGTTCCCGCCTCAAGCCAGTCGTTGTGAGAATAACCGCTTGAGGAAACGCCATCATAATCTTGTGGCATATACCTGGGGTAAAGATAACGAAAATTTCCCCAACCCACTCCAAACAGAGGATAATCCAAAATCATCGGAATCATTGATTTGGTAACATACATGCGATTGTAAAGGCCTTTTGTACGTTCAAACTTTTCAAGAGTCGGATCAATTCCCACATGAAGACTGTAAACGATTGTAACGAGACAGAGACACAGAGCCAGCAACCCGTATTTACCCTGTTTTTTTTTCGTGAAAAACAACAGAGACATCAATAACATTGATACACCCAGGGAGAGAATACCTCCACGAGATGCAGAAAGCAAGAGAGCCACGCCCATGAGAGTTGCGCTGAAAAATAAAAATATCATCTTCGGGTTGGATGATTCAGGGGAAAACCAGCTTACCACAGCCTGCACAACCGCTCTCAGCCTGCCGGACATCTGAACTTTGATTTCTGATATCCGACCTCTGACATCCGATCTCCGCTTCGTCTGGGCCAACATGAACCCGAATATAAGCGGAACAAGCATCTGCATATAACCGGCAAAGTGATTGGAGCCGATAAAAGTACCGCTGGCAAAATGACCGCCTCCAGCACGGCTCTTCCACCACCACACCCTGGGCGTTATGCTGAAAACCTGAAAAACAGCATAAACCGCCTCAAAAATGCCCACCAAAACCAGGATATAAATAAGAATATTGATCCGCTTTTTGGATCTGACAGTATTGAGTACAAGAAAGAACATCCCGATATAAGCGGCCAGTTTGAGCCATTCAATAACGGCAGGATGGAGATAATAGGCAAGACAAAACCACCTCTGCCCCTGTGCGGTAGAATCCGCTGCCTTGTCCATCAGATCAAAAAGCCGCATTTTATCGGCAAATGTTTGCGGAGAAAGAAAAGAGATCAACGAAGATGGAAGTGGTATCATTTGCAGCCCGATAAGGAAAAGAAGCAGAACCATCAACAGGTTCACAGGAGTCTTTACCCACTCAATGACATCCCTTTTTGAAAACAGCAGCCTTTCCACACACCATAGGGCCAGTAGAAAGAAAACTCCGAATTCTATCAGACTGTATGCCCATACATGGACAGACCCGAAGACAAGGGGAGCGAAAATAAGGAGAAAAATAACTCCCACAAAAATGATCCGGTCGCATATGCTTTGATTTTTAACCATATATCGGCTTATGTATATTATGTAAAGTTTCCCAAATAAATCGTGGTACGCCTTCGGCGCGCTAATTTAAACAATTACAAGATGTTAAAAGGATAATTATGCTGCAGTTCTTATCATATGACCCTTTCAATCGTCAACTCTCATTTTATATTTCTGATGCTCTTTCCTCTTGCAATGGATTTGTGATATTAGTTATATTAGAAAACAGTTCATGGTTGTTGGTTTCACCCCATACACCCCATACACCCCATAACTACCGGAGGTGATATTAAAATGAATCCGATAGATACTATTTTAAAGAATACAAGAATGAGGACTAAGATTCTCGTGGCAACCATAATGGTTGTTGGCTTCTTCATGGGACTAAGTCTTTATAAAAGTCTGGTCATACATAAAGAAACCGCCATGAACCAGGTGGCCAGTTCATCAGACCACCTGCTTGAAAGCATTTATAGTGGAATTAAATTTCCCATGTCAGTGGGCGACTGCAAAACTATTAGAGAACAGATGAAGGACATAAAACACCACATGGAGGGTGTTCAGGTATATATTTCCGACTTTCAAAACATGATTATGTATGCTTCTGAAGACGAGCGAATTTACAAAAGCATGGCAACATACCTTTATGAAAACAAATCGCGTGATGCCCTGGCTGAATCTTTATTGACGGGACAGGCTCCTGATATTTCCTTTTCCGAAACAGAAAACCATACACCATATCTTATTACCATTAAGCCTATCCTTAATGAAAACTCCTGCCGTCATTGCCATGGCTCTACCAGGAAAGTTCTGGGTGCTATGATAATCAAACAGCCTGTAAAAGAAGTGTTTCATGCAATTAGTCATGCCCGTAACAGTCTTATTATTTATTTTACTGCCGCAATCATTGGGGTAATTGTGGTCATAAACTTTTTCTTCTCAAGGCTGGTTACTAAGCGAATCCAGCATCTGAGAGCTAAAACCGGTCAGGTGGCTGGTGGAGATGTCACCGTTGTAGTACATGATGATCATAAAGATTCAATTGGAGGGCTGTCACGCAACTTCAACCTCATGGTAAAAAGCATACGTGACAGGATGGAGTATGCTAACAGCCTCAAACTCGGGATTTCCGATCCCTTCTTTACTGTCGATCCGGAGATGAATGTGGTATTCATTAATAAGGCTGCAGCGCGACTGACAGGCCTGTCCCGTGAAGAGGCAATTGGAATGCCATGCTGTGAAGTCTTCCATAGTTCTGCCTGCGAACAGAAGTGTCCTGTAAAAAGGGCTTTAGAGACCGATGAAGCCACGGTAGGCCAACGGGTAACCCTAAAAAATCGAAAAGGCCGCGAGATCCCGGCGATGTCCAGTTCCGCTCTTCTGAAGGATTCCTCGGGAAAAGTTTTGGGAGGATTTGAGATTCTCCGCGATTTGACTGCCGAAGTGGAAGCGGAAGAGAGG
>Ga0255371_10240_pt1 | contig 10417 bp, 9 predicted proteins | sample ANMaggSSYBR01I12_FD_182097 | JGI IMG/M metagenome (GOLD analysis project Ga0255371, IMG submission 182097) | Sediment cell enrichment communities from methane seep in Santa Monica Basin, California, United Staets - ANME aggregate JGI... | ecosystem: Environmental > Aquatic > Marine > Cold seeps >...
TTTTGAATACTACCATCAGGACATTGATGTTATGGATGAAATTTACGCAGATGTTATTACCAAATTAAGTAAAATGCAAAGCGAGGCCCGGCGTGAATAACTATTTTTCATAAGTAGCGCTGCATGTGTACAAATCTGCATCGTTATTAACTTCATAATACCATGTAATTTTATCTTTACTAAGAGTTCCGTTTCCGTTTACTTCATTTTCATCATAATTGCACATAAATTGTTTTGGGATAGTTATTGTACTGCCCGAAATAACTGCGAATGGGGGCTTTTCCTGGTTGCCAATGTGCCAGAAATTGTAAATTAATACTTGGTTTTTATCTGAGGGGTCCTTTACAATTTCCACATCATAGTTATCTTTGGTACAGGATTCATTTACGTGCCATAAACCTAAAAACTTATCCCTGTCGCTTTCAGGGTTTATAATATCATCCCCTTCAGTTTCGCATGAAATAACACTAATTGATAAGATAATAATAAATATTTGGTAAAATAGTATGGTCTTTTTCATCTTTGTTATTTTTCCACGTTTAATGAAATAATTATGCCATAATATTTGTTATCTTTGGCTCGTTTCACATATTTTGACAAATTACTAGAATAATGGAAAATACAAGATTAAAAAGAAATTATTTCAAAATTGAGGAATATGTCAGGAATAAAAAATTAAAAGATGCTTTAGAATTGCTTAAAGACCTTGTTATTAAATCAAGGAAAGGGGAATTCATCTCTCTATTTGAATCTCTTGACAATACGTATGAGAATTTGTTGAAGTATTCCGTTGAAGGCATTGAGGACCCGGCAAGAGATAAAATATATAACCGCCTACGGATTTCTATTCTTGAATTGTCAGATGTATCGCTTCAAACAGCCTATATGAATGATAGTGATAAATATATTTATCGTCTGAAAAGAAAAATTGAAAATGAATCAAAGCAAATTAAGGAAGAAGCTATTGAAAGTATAAACAGCCTTGCTTTTAATGAAGAACTAACAGATATACTTAAAAGCAGTATTAATGTTGATACAAATGAAAAAGAGGAATACATTAAGCATCAAAATATATTATCGCGGATTTTTAACCTGGTATGGCTTACAGATAAGTTTAAGGATACTGATGTAGAGCTGATAAGCTCAATTTGGAAGTCAAGAAGTTTTCCGTGGTACGAAAAATCTATCATTATTAGTGCATTGGCCCTTAGTGTTATCAGATGTTTTGATGTGAAGAAAATAGAACTTCTGATTGATTATTCCGGAGATAAAAATAATCAAATAAGTCAGCGGGCATTAGCGGGATTATTTCTTTCTTTATATGTTTATAATGAGCGATTGACTTTTTATCCCAATATATTTGAGAAAATAGAAAACCTTAGCCGATTAATTGACATTGAAAAAAACATTGAACTTATTGCAATTCAATTACTGAAATCGAAGGAAACTGAAAAAATAACCAGGAAGTTACAGGATGAAATCATTCCTGAAATGGTTAAATATCAACCCATATTAAAAGATAAGCTGGACCTTGATAATATTTTGTCAGATGATTACCTTGAGGATAAGAATCCTGATTGGGAAAGAGTTTTTGAAGACGCTCCTGACCTTTTAGATAAATTGCAGGAAATCTCAAAGCTTCAAATGGAAGGCGCTGATGTTTTTATGAGTGCGTTTGCAAGACTTAAACAGTTCGATTTTTTTAATGAAATATCTAATTGGTTCAGGCCTTTTCATACTGATAATTTTGTTGTAAACGAAGTATTAAAGAATGAGAAAGATAATTTTGATACATCTTTTTTTCTGGAGGGTTTGTCGAACTCCTTTTTTATGTGCAATTCTGACAAATATTCGTTTAGTTTAAATATTCAGTTTATGCCTGAATTACAAAAAAGCATGATGATGGAAATGTTTAATGCCGAAATGGAAGGAATCAGAGAACTGCAGAAAGAAGATGAAATTTTAAATAAATCGACAAACATTAAAAGTATCTATTCTCAATATTTCCATGACCTATATAGATTTTACAAACTTCATCCCCTGAAAAATGAATTTTTTGATATTTTTGATTTGAAGTTCGATTTCTATAATTGTGAGTTTTATAAGGTCTTTATAAAAGATGACAATATTTCACGAAACATAGCTGAGTTTTTCTTTGAAAAGGATTATTATGAGCAAGCTCTTGAGATATACCATATTTTAAATGAAAAGGGAGATAACAGCCTGGAGATTTTTGAAAAGATAGGCTATTGCTATCAAAAATTAAAGAATTATGAGGAGGCATTGAATTATTATAAAAAGGCAGAGTTGTATGATGATAACAGAGCCTGGAATTTTAAAAAACTTGCTCTATGTAACAGATATTTAAAAAAGTATGAAGATTCTCTTAAGTATTATCTCGAAGCTGAAAAACTGGAACCGGATAATCTTTATATACAAAGCTATATTGGCCATTCGTACCTTGATATGGAAGAATATGAAAAGGCTCTCGATTATTATTTTAAAGTAGAACTACTTGCTTCTGAAAATAAAAAAGTACTTCGCCCGATTGCATGGTGTTCGTTTGTACTGGGTAAATTTGACACAGCAAAGAAATATTATGAAAATTTAATAGAAACCGAAGCCAATAAGTATGATTTTATCAACCTGGGCCATGTAGAATGGTGCCTCGGAAATAAGAAGGAAGCTCTTCAGAACTATAAACTATCAATAAACCGGGAAGATAACAATTTGAAATCTTTTCTTTCAAGTTTTGAAGATGATAAGAAGCATTTATTAAAGTATGGAATTAATCCTGTGGAAATTCCTCTTATGCTCGATTATCTGAAATATATGTTATAAAAGCTATTGTAGGATTAGTTTTTTTGAAGCTAAAACTTTGTTGTTTTCATATATCTGAACAAAGTAAAATCCTTTCGGTTCAAAAGACAAGTCAGCCTTTAAAATATATTTCCCATGCATATAAAATGAAGGTTCAATTTCAGCAACTACCTGGCCTGTAATGTTGTATATTTTATACATAATCATTCCACCCTTTTCTAATGAAAAATTCAGATAAACATAATCTGTAGCTGGATTTGGCTTAATAGTTAATACTTCTTCTGTTTTATATTCAACCAAAGATGTAAGGCAAGCCTGGGGTATTCCTCCTGCATTTAATATCGAATCTACCACACTTTCAAAACTTGGAGGAAAAACCTGGTGAACAAGAATCTCCCGATCAGGAGCTATAACAACAAGTGATGGTGATCCCTGGATATCATAAGCCAGGTGTATCTCATTACCTCCTCCATCGTTACCACTTATCCCGGGATATTGGATCCCATATATCGAGTCAAAATAAATAACATCCTCATTTGTGTTACCTTTATCTATTCCTAAGAAAAAAACGTTGCCTTCGTTACAACCAAACTCCTCATATGCCGCCTGCAAATCTGGCGCATAGTACTGACAAGTACCTCATGCCGTAGAAAAGAAATCGATAACTACCATTTGGCCTTCATCCAGAATATCAAAAAGTTCAATAGTATTTCCGTAAACATCTTTGGCTATAAAATTGACTGCCGTGTCAAGAGTTGTTTGTGCTTGTGAAGCACCCATTATTAAAGTAAATAAAGTATGAAGCAGGTATTTTTTCATTTTTCTTGTTTATTTATTATTTGTGAGACAAAACCATATAGTGATTAGTTGTATAAAAATTAAATTCCTTACTTTAATGAACAAATAAATTGCAAAAAAGTTTCGGAAAGATTAAAAAATCCTATTTTTATGATCTGATTTGAAATAATTCATAATAAATAATACACTGAAATGGAAAGGGAAATCCCAAACCGAACACCGCTTGTAGAGTTTTCTGCAGAGAAAATGAAAAATCTGGTTCGAAGTTTTACTCCTGAAAGATTAGCATCTTTCCTTGATGTAACAGATCTCAATGCTGACACCCAGGCACCGAAAATGAAGAAAATGGCCGATTGGGCAAAATCGTATGGATGTGCTTCTGTTTGTGTTAACCCGGTTGAAGGAGCAGATATTCTTCCCGAACTTTTAAGAGGGTCAAATATTAAGGAATGTTATGTAATTGATTTTCCTCTTGGAAAAGTTGATATTGATATTAAAGTGGAAATGACAGCTCATACTGTAAAGAAAAGCCGTGAGATTAGAGGTGATGGAAATGGAATGATTGAACTTGATATGGTAATTAATGTAGGCCGTTTTAAAAAAGACCATTCTTATGCACTTAAGGAAATCAATGCTGTTTGTGAAGCTGCTGACGGAGAACATGTGAAAGTTATAATCAGATCTTCTGAACTTACAGAAATGGAGTTATACAAAGTTTCAGAGATCGTGGCTTCCTCAAAAGCACATTTCATAAAAAATTCAACAGGGATGGATGCCTACGGAGCAACACCCGAACATATACGGATAATGAGGGAAGTTGTAGGAAATGAAATGGGTGTAAAGGCTGCCGGAGGTATTTCAGATGCAATGACAGCAATGAGACTTATTTATGCCGGAGCTTTGGATAAATCTCTACAGACTCCTGAGTTATTCAGGCTCGGTACCAGCAAACCATTAAATATTATTTCTTCGATGGGTTGGCTGCTTTATTCTACTGATGATTGGATAGATGCAGGTATTATTCCCTGTACCATCTGCCCATACAATTTCACTGGCAAATTGCGGGTTGAATTGCGGGAAGAAAGCAACAAACATTGCAGAAATTGTAAATTTAAAGAATATAGAAAACATAAAAAATTTTAATACACGTAGAAATGCACGTAGAGACGCACGGCCGTGCGTCTCTACGTGCATTTCTACGTGCGTTTCACCAATATAAAAATAACAAAATGAAAACTACAATTGGCGGATATCACGGAAGACTTCTTAGAGTTAACTTAAGCGAGCATTCGTATAAAACAGAAGAAATAGATAATAAACTCATCCTTGATTATATCGGAGGCCGTGGCCTCGGTTCAAAAATATTATTTGATGAAACCCCTTCTAATGTTGAACCTTTGGGGCCTGAAAATAAACTGATTTTTGCCACAGGGCCTTTAACCGGTATCAATGCGCCAACAACTAGCCGTTTTGCAGTTGTTACCAAATCACCTCTTTCAGGAACTATTGGAGGAAGTTCTTCCGGTGGCCACTTTGGAGTTAACCTGAAATCAACAGGATATGATATTTTAGTGATTGAAGGCAAATCTAAAAGTCCTTGTTATTTGTGTGTTACCGAAGATAAGGTTGAGATTCGTGATGCTAAAGGTTTATGGGGAAAGAAGACAGATGAAACAACAGATATAATTTTATCACAAACTGACCCCAAAGCCGGAGTGGCGAGCATTGGCCCGGCAGGAGAAAATAAATTACTAATCGCTTCAATAATGAATGAGAAGAACCACGCTGCCGGAAGAAGTGGACTGGGCGCAGTTATGGGTTCAAAAAATCTGAAAGCCGTGGCCGTTTACGGAAATAAAAAAATTTCTAATATTAATAAAACTGTTGTTGACAATGCTGTAAAACAATGGCGGACATTTGTCGGAGAATCCCCTTTAACAAAAGATGTCCTTAAAGAATATGGGACCCCAGCCCTGGTTAAAGTAATAAACCATTATGGTGCATTTCCTACCAACAACTTTCAGGAAGGGGTTTTTGTTGATGCGGAATCTATTTCAGGTGAAACTTTTAAGGAATTATATTTTGTAAAAAGACAACCCTGCGACGGTTGCCCGATTGCATGTGCCCGTGTAACAGCTACTCCCGAAAGAGAAGGTAAAGGCCCTGAATTTGAGACCATCTGGTCGTATGGTGCTTTATGCGGAATAAATAACCTTGAAAAAATAATTCATGCAAATTATAATTCCAATAATTATGGCTATGATACCATATCAGCAGGAAGCACCATTGCCTGTGCCATGGAATTATCAGAGAAAGGATATTTAACAGAAGAAACAAACAAACTGATTAGAAAAGGCCTGGGGCGTGACCTTAAATTCGGAGACGAAGAAGCAATTGTTGTTTTCACCGATCTTATCGGAAAAGGAGAAGGATTTGGGAAAGAACTGGGCATGGGAGCGAGATGGCTGGCCGAAAAATACGGACACCCTGAACTTGCCATGCACGTAAAAGGCCTGGAATTGCCGGCTTATGACCCAAGGGGTTTTCATGGTATGAGCATTTCTTTGGCAACCAATAACAGGGGAGGATGCCATTTGCGCTCCTATCTTGTGAGTACCGAAGCTCTCGCAACTCCTTTTGCTGTTAACAGGTTTGAATCTAAAGGAAAGCCCGGATTAACCAAACTTTACCAGGATTTAACCTCTACTGTTGATTCAATGGTCGCCTGCGTGTTTACTCAATTTGCTTTAAATCCTGACCACTATGCCTTACTGCTTGGTTCGGTATTGGGTATAAAAATGGATGGAAATGCCCTTTTGAAAACCGGTGAAAGAATTTACACACTTGAAAGATTGTTTAATTTGCGGGAGGGAATAGCTCCCGGTGAAGATACTTTGCCAAAGCGATTACTTGAAGAACCTTTTAAATCAGGTTTATCAAAAGGGTTCAAAATTGAATTTGATACACTTCTTGCCGAATATTATAAAATACGAAAATGGACAAAGGAAGGGATTCCGACTCAGGAGAAACTTGCTGAACTTGGTCTGATTGAGGAAGGGAAGTTTTTGTAAAGTAATACCAATTTCACATAAAAATGAGTTAAAGCGAAATTTTGGTGTTTAAAATTATTAATGCCGATGTATATTTGAAGCGATATTAAGAACGTAGCGAATTTATAGCACATTTCAAATAACAATCGGTATAACCTCTATGAAACCATATATGGCTGCCAGTTTACAATTAATGTTTTTTCTTCATCTATTTTTAAATATCCATATTCATAACAAAACCGGTATTCATTATTGTTTTTAGTAGTAAAGGTGTGAGTAAAATACCGAAAATCAAAATCAAGCCTTTTAAGGTATTCCGTTCTGATGGTTGTTTTACCTTCGGGATTAAATTGTTTCAGGATTTTACGGTTCCTTCGTAATGTTTTATTTAATTCCTGCCTGCTTATTACCCTAAAATATAGTTTTATTGCGTTTACCGATTGGTTAATAAGCGATGCTGACGGGGCGTTTTTTTGCATCCATATTTTATGGTAGTTGTCAATTTCCTTTACCCCGAATTCATTTATCCGCTTTATATTATGTCCTTTAAATGTATTAATAAACCGTAGTACCATATTATGATATGTATCAAAAGTACTCCTGCTATAGTTGTGCAATTGCATGTATTCTAAAAATTCCATAGGACAGCTTTTAAAGTATCTGTCTTTTTTATAACTCTGTTCCAATAGCATACGTCTAAGTTGCAAGTCGCTTATCTTTAATTCGGAACTAATTTTAACGGTGTATCCATGCATCAAATATTCTATCGTCTTTTTCAACTGAAATTTTTTTGCAGCAATATACCATGAACGCAACTCAACACTATACATGATCCAATCATTCTGCCTTATCCTGTGTGCAATTTTTTCATCGGTTTTGAAATAAAGCTTAATAAAGGATTTCTCTTCCAACTTTACCCGGTTTAAAAAAATTGCCGGTTTATTAATTTTAATTTCCATAATATTTTGATTTTTTGATTTATACAAATATAAAGCGGGGCTAAGGAATAACCGAGTTATTAAACGAGTATAAACGGATATACTCGTTTAATAACACGAATATATTTTATACTTTTGTTTTGTGGGATTTAGCCTTATTAATTCATGAATCCGGGCTAAAGCCCTGTGGTGGTGGGAATTTCCATAACCCAGCCATTAATGGCTGGGTTACGAAAAACTGTTGATATTTAAGGGCTTTAGCCCTTTTCTCTTTATTGCAAATTTGTCGTGTACTTAAATAATTATTATGGCAACAAAATGTATTAACTGTGGGGAAAATATAATTGGCAGGACAGATAAAAAGTTTTGTTGTGATCAATGTCGCTATGGATATAACAATAAAATGAAACGCCAAAGCGAAAAATTAATAATAGACATTAATAAAACATTACGAAAGAATCGTAAAATCCTGAAACAGTTTAACCCGGAAGGAAAAACCACAATCAGAACAGAATATCTTGAAAAACTTGATTTTGATTTTCGGTATTTCACTCACACTTTTACAACTAAAAACAATAATGAATACAGGTTTTGTTATGAGTATGGGTATCTTAAAATTGATGATGAGAAAACCTTAATTGTTAACTGGCAACCGTATATGGAGTCCTAAAGGTTCTTAACCTGCCTTATTCATTCATTTTTTTAAAGTGTTTTGCGCAAACAAATCAAATATCCCTGTTATCAATAAAATTTACCGGCTTCCTGTTTTCTTCCGAAAACCTTATTTTATTAATATCTTCGATAGGTTCAAATTGTATTTGAGGGGCAACCCTTAATCTCGCCCTGAAGTGGTCTTTCACTTTTTTCTCAAAGTTTACGGGTGTAGTTTTGCAGCCAATTCTTATAAGAATCTCATCGGTTCCGATTTGATTGGTATATACCTCAACAACATAGTTTTTAATTTCGTCAATATTGTCAAGTATATCATACAAAGCGGGAGGATAAACTGTAGTGCCTTTATATTTTATCATTTGTTTTTTCCTTCCGATAACCGGCCCAAGACGCATAGTGTTTCTGCCGCATATACATGGCTCGTTATAGTGATGGCAGATATCACCGGTTTTAAACCTTAACAATGGCATACCTTCTACCCCCAGGGTTGTAATTGTTACTTCGCCTGCTTCTCCTTCAGCGACCGGCTCGTCATTTTCATCCAGGAATTCAACAATTATTAGTTCGGGGTGGTGGTGGCCACCGATTCCAAACCGGCATTCTGTAAAAGCAGTTGCCATTTCAGTTGAAGCATAAGTAGAATATAAATGAATATCCCATTTTTCTTTGATTTTTTCCCCTAATGTCGTTAGCGTGAAATCTGTTTTTCGCAAAGGTTCACCAATACAAACTGCTTTTTTAACACTTGATGACCGATAGTCAATACCATTATTCTCAGCCCATTCAATCATTCGCAGTAAAAAAGAGGGTACTGAAATTAATGTTGTCGCATAAATTCTGTTTATAGTATCCCATTGTAATTCCGGCATTCCATTTCCTACACGAACAATCCCTGCACCTAATTTCCTTGCTCCAAGGTAATAAGCCAAACCTGCCATAAAGCGGCGGTCGATAGTGGTCATTAATTGGTAAATATCCTCCTTAGAGCCATCGGCACAGGCAAATGATATACTTTCGTTATAGGCAAGGCGGTCTAAATCTTTCTCAGTCATAACAAAGTTTACAGGGTCGCCGAGTGTACCTGAAGTAGTTATATAGTCTATTATCTTTTCTTTCTTCACACATATAAAATCCTGGTTCCTTGCATGTAAGTCGTCTTTTGTTATTACAGGTATATTTCTCAGGTCTTCTAAGGTTTTGATTTTACGAATATCAATATTATTTTTTTTGAAAAGCTCAGAATAAAATTTAGATTTACTATCAAGATATTTAAGAAGTTCCTGTAACCTAAGCTCCTGGTATCTCTTTATTTCTTCAGTTGTTTTGGTTTCTATCTTTGGGATTAACATGTTATTTCAGTATATAGTAATTATTAAATTTTTCTTAAACATTCTCTCAGATTTTTTTCAATTGCTTCCTTTTCCTGTAAGGTAGGAATTACCTTTTCCAATGAAATATTATAATAGTCAATTGCTTTGTCATATTGTTTTGATTTCTTATAGTAGTCGCCAAGCAGCGAGTATGTTTTGAAAAATTCAGGGTTTGTCGAAATGTAATTTTTGTCAGGGAATATAATATTTTCATTATCATCTATTGAGATTTGAATAAGCTTACTTATCTCTTTAAATTTAATAAAATTTTGATAATCTTCCGAATATAAAAATGAATCAGCAGGTATGGACATAGCGGTTTCATATATCTCTGTCCTTTTTTCAGGAATTGAAAACGTAGTGAAAATTTTGTTCAGGTCGTAGCACACATACTCACCTAACTGGAACGGCCCAACAGAAATCCATACTAATTTTTTTGCCGGTATAAAAATTACAGAGTGATGAGCAATAAGCTGATTAATGGCTTTTTCGTTGCCCATACCGATATTTAAATCTTTTAATCCTTTTTGGTCTCTTAAAATTTCAGCAATATTACTAACTGATATTTTCGGATACTTATCAAGCAATTCCTGAACTCTCTTAAACCGATACATAGATGAACTTTCTGCAATATTTTGCAAATTGATAGAATCATTTATAAAAGCATCACTTTGAAAATGGTTTGAGCAAATAGCGTAATTATCAACAGGTTCAAAAATACTTATTCTTTCCGGTGTTTTTTCAATAATTGCAGTTTTGTTATCAACTG
>Ga0255371_10241_pt1 | contig 10405 bp, 11 predicted proteins | sample ANMaggSSYBR01I12_FD_182097 | JGI IMG/M metagenome (GOLD analysis project Ga0255371, IMG submission 182097) | Sediment cell enrichment communities from methane seep in Santa Monica Basin, California, United Staets - ANME aggregate JGI... | ecosystem: Environmental > Aquatic > Marine > Cold seeps >...
AAATATGCTAAAAGAATATAAAAGCATCACCAATATTTCCGGTCCGCTCCTGATGGTAGAAGGCGTGGAAGGAGTAAAATATGAAGAGCTCGTAGATATCAGATTGGACGATGGATCGCTTCGAAGCGGGAAGGTCCTTGAAGTAAACAGAGACAAAGCGCTTGTCCAGGTATTTGAAGGTACTTCCGGAATAGACCTTGATAACACGAGAGTAAGATTTCTGGGACGCGGGATCCATATGTATCTTTCAGAAGATATACTTGGAAAGGTATTTACCGGCCTGGGCAAGCCGATGACTGAAAATGATAAGATAATCGCTGAGAAAAGCATAGACATAAATGGATCCCCCATAAATCCTTATGCAAGGGATTATCCCAATGAGTTCATACAGACCGGCATCTCATCTATTGACGGCCTCAATACACTGGTGAGGGGACAAAAGCTTCCCGTGTTTACGGGTTCAGGGCTTCCCCATAACCGTATAGCTGCGCAGATAGCAAGACAGGCGGCAGTACTCGGGAAAAAGGAAGAATTCGCTGTTGTATTTGTAGCGATCGGGATCACCTTTGAAGAATCCCAGTACTTTATAGATGATTTTACAAAGACTGGTGCCATAAGCCGCTCTGTCCTTATACTTAATCTGGCTGATGATCCTGCAATTGAGAGAATAGCGACTCCAAGGGTTGGCCTAACATGTGCGGAATATCTTGCTTTTGAAAAGGATATGCATGTGCTGGTCATCCTCACTGATATGACAAATTACTGTGAAGCCTTAAAGGAGATCTCTGCAGCAAGAAAGGAAATACCCGGCAGAAGGGGTTATCCCGGATATCTCTATACGGATCTTGCCACTATCTATGAAAGAGCCGGGAGGATAAAGGGAAAGGCAGGTTCCATAACCCAGATACCCATACTGACAATGCCTGAAGATGATAAAACGCATCCAATACCTGACCTTACAGGCTATATAACTGAGGGTCAGATCATACTTTCAAGATCCCTGCACAAAAAGAAATTATCTCCTCCGGTAGATGTACTCCCCTCGCTTTCCAGATTAAAGGACAAGGGAATAGGGGAAGGAAAGACCAGGGAAGATCATGCCGATACATTCAATCAGCTATATGCGGCATATGCCAGAGGGAAAGAGGTCCAGGAGCTTGCAGTGATACTGGGAGAAGCAGCCCTTTCAGATCTTGATAAAATATATTTTAAGTTTGCTGAAGAATTTGAGAACCAGTATATTTCCCAGGGTGAATATGAGAATAGGACTATAGACGAGACACTTGATCTTGGGTGGGAACTGCTTTCAGTATTTCCAAGGGAAGAGTTGAAAAGAATAAGGGATGAATACCTTGATAAATACCTGAAAAAGTTCAAAAAGGAAGAAGAAGGGCAGTAATATATGCTTGCCAGAGTAAATGCGACCAGGATGGAGCTATTAAGGCTCAAGAAAAGGCTTCAGCTTGCATCCAGGGGACATAAGCTTTTAAAAGATAAAAGAGATGAGTTGATGCGGCAGCTCCTTGAGATAATCGACGAGGTAAAAGAGATGAGGCTGTCTGTCGAAAAAGAGTTCAATTCAATACTTGAACTGTTCGTGCTGGCAAAAGCAAGAATGGGGCCCTTCCAGGTGGAGCAGGCGCTTCTAATACCTTCAAAGAAGATATCCGTATCAGTGAGCCAGAAGAATATGATGAGCGTGCGGGTACCCGAATACTCAAAGGAAGTCTCCGGAAATATTATCCCTTATGGTTTATTAAATACTTCCGGAGATATAGATATATCACTCTATAAATTTGACAGGTTTATTGAAGATCTATTAAGCCTTGCCGAGAAAGAAAAGGCAGTGCATCTGATGGCTACCGAGATAGAAGAGACCAGAAGGCGGGTCAATGCCCTTGAGTACAGGCTGATACCTGACCTTCAGGGGGCCATCAAATTCATAACCATGAAGCTTGATGAGAATGAAAGAGCTGGTACGGTAAGGCTGATGAAAGTCAAGGATATCGTCAGGAGCCATTGACCATACAGTAAACAAGAAACCTGTTCTTCACAGGTAAAAGTTATTACTGAAGGGCTTAATGATGAGCACAACTCGAGAGCATTCCGTTCAATAACTGATAGAATCCCAGAGCATTAAATAAGAATAAATTCCATAACAAGAATAATCAAAGTTATTAATCATTTTTGCATTCATCAGATATTATTAATAATAAAAATTAAAATATAAAAAATTAAATTGTATTATTATAAAGGACCTTTATTATAAGGATGAGTATATTTATGCACAGAATAGCAAGTTTAATTTTGTAGAGCCTGTTAGCATTAAAAAAGAGCCAATAATTTCAAAAAAATTATTTTTAAGTAATATAAGACTTGGCATGCTCAAATTTGATGACATTGATTGGAAGAGACTGATAACTTTTTTTATAGATAAGATAGAAATTAACTGTTTGGGCAAGATCAATAAGACTACAAAGCTGGATGTTTACCTGCATTATAACTTTAATAGCCTGGCAATAGAGAATATTGGTAAAATTACCCAGCGCTGCGTGAACCAGGGAGGCGGTAAACGCGCTAAGTAAGTTATTGTACGGATAGCTATTCTGATTTGAAAACATTTACTAAAGCTTGACTTCGCAAACAGAATTATAACCTTAAGAATTTGTTTTGTTAAAAAAATATTGCTCCAAACTGGCTTGTTTAGTACAATTAATATCAGGTTTTATAATAAAATAAATAAAGTTACGTGAAATAGGCGGTAAATTATGAGTTCAATAACGCTAGAAAAAATTAATGAAAATATTATTGCCTTAAGACAGGAGCTTAGCATAATAAAGGAATATATCGAAGAAGAGGATATGGAGCTTTCAGACATTGTTAAAAAGAAGATAGAAGATTCAAGAAAAAGGCCACTTTCGGAAATGAAGTCACAGGAAGAAATAGAGCAAAAATTTTTATGATACTCAAAATTATATGGGACCCGAAAGCAGAGAAACAACTCGATAAACTACCACTGGATATTTCCAAGAGGATTGTTAAGAAAGTTAAAGAAGTTGCTAAAACCGGAAGAGGAATAGAAATTCTCAAAGAGTTTAAGTATGGTTTTAAAATCAGAGCTGGCGCTTACAGGGCTCTTGTTGATGTTCTTTATGATTCTAATCTTATTATTGTAAGAGTAGTTGACCATAGAAGTAAGATTTATAAAAGAAGCAAAACAAAATAGGATAACTCATTATTCATGAAGGTAGCAGTATAAAAAAATTATTCTTTAATGCGCATTTACTGGATTTGATAGTATAAAGATTAAAATAAACTGATTAATTATGGAATAAAAACCAGCATTTGACTGATTTAGGACGAATGGCGGAGGCGGTTCGCCTAGCGTAGGGTGTATTTATCCAGAGAAAATAATCCCAATATTAGCAGGCATCAATGATAATCCAATCAATGTAGATCTAACATTCAAAAAGAAAATAAAAGTTATTTAAGCTTAGAAAGCCCGGCATACCGGGCTTTTGCCGTTAGAAAAAGAAAAAAATAGAAAGTCAGATAATGAGTAAAGACGAATTAGAGATAGGCTTAGAAAAAATTAGATTGATATTAATGGAAATCTACTAATCAATAATTATTACGAATAATAGAAGAAATATAGGTAATAATTCTCGAAATTCTTCCGGTAGTAAAAAAAGTCCAGACAATAATGGATATAATACTGTTCCTTCTAAGAGATTCTATACAGCTAAGGAAGAAGCGACACTTAGATTTTACCAGGTCCCAAAGGCTCTTTTTGAAAATCCAACATATAAAGGTCTTTCTCTGGGAGCAAAACTAATGTTTTCAATTTTAAGGGACCGATTGGATATATCAATTAAAAATAATTGGGAGGATAAAAAAGGATACATATATTTGATTTATAACTTAAAAGAACTTCTAAGTATTTTAGAATTAGATGAAAAAACTACCATTAAATATAAAAAGGAGTTAGTTAAATATGGACTGATAATTGATAAAAGGTTGGGACAGGGAAATCCTAATAGGATCTATGTTTTAAAACCTGAACTAGAAAAATTTCAGAACTGGAAATATTCCAGTTCAAGAACTGTAAAAAATACACTTCAAGAACTGGAAAAAATACAGCCTATTGATACTGACGTTAATCATCCTAATTTAAATAACGTTAATAGGACCGATAGGAAAAGGCCTGTGGAAAACTCTGGAGAGGAGGTAAAGGGAGAAAAGTATGAAAGCAAAGAAAATATTAATGATATTGAAAAAAAGATAAGAAAATCCCTGGAGGAAAACAAAAAAGAGAGCATTCTGGAAGAAAATAATCCAAGGGAAAATAGCAATCCAGAAAATGATTATTCCGGAAATGGAAAAATGGGCAAATACTTTCCCAACAAGAGAAGATCCGCAGAAAAAGAGCTATTGGCCAAAGAAATTACCGAGGAGCTGGATGACGACCATAGCCTGGGAGCATTCCGTTCCATAGTTGATAAAATCCCAGAGCAACAAATTAGAATATTTTTTAGCATAATTAAGGACACTCATCTCACTGGAAAGATAAAAAGAAATAAAGGTGCGATGTTTATATCAATAGCTAAAGCATATGCTAAGAAAAATAGCATAAATTTAAATTTTAAATAATCATGCCTATAAATTTTAAAGAAAGAAGGTAAGTATGGTATTATTAGTCAATACTGTTAACAAAACTGTAAACAAGCCAATAGAAGATAATCTTGAAATGGTTGATAGAAAACGAGATAAAAATTTTATCAGGAAAGGTATAAGAATAAGCGAAGAATCCGTAGTAGTATGTGATTTTTTAGATTTCTATGCCGGGTATAAAGGAATTAATAAGTTTGAGTTTTATAATAATCTATTTAATTATTCACTGAAAAAAGTATCTGCTGATATTGGTTATAGTTTTAGAAAATCTGCTGTAGCAAACTACGGGATCACGAGATCATTTTTTTTAGATAAAAAAACTTATAATCTGCTGCATAAAACCTATAAAAAAGCACAGAGATTATATAAAACGCTTTATGACGATTATTTATCGATAAAATTTTAGAACCTTAAGACTGTTGCTGTATTATGGTTTTATAAATAATCCATAAGAATTTGTTTTTGGATATTACGAATATAAAATATAAGTGTACGCCATAATTTGCCATCATAAATATAGAAAACTAAAAGGATTTTAAAAATAGGAAAAAAGAAAAGATAGTACAGAGAGGCTATTATGAAATTAAAATATGGGGTAAGCATCTTAACAGTAGTAGTAATAGTTTTTGCAGTAATGATAAGCTGCATATCATGTTATCCGGAACCATCAAAAGAATGTCCTGAAGATTTAACCGTTAAGTTTTACTGGAATACAGGCACGCTTCCACCAGAATATCAATATTACTACCAAATAACTGTAGGCCCTGGTTTGCAGGGGTTATTTGAATATCAGCCAGGCTATCCAGGTACATCATGGGAACCGCTTTCTCCGGATGTCTGGGAGGTAAGTTTTGAAGTTTCTCAGGACCAGGTGAACCATCTTTATCAGCTGCTTATAGAAAACGATTTATTCAAGAGTAGATGGAAAACAACTGATGAAGTAGCAGAAGGCGGAAGTAGCAGCTATATTACAATTATAGCCAATGGCAGGAAGTATGATAAGATACCAGATGATTTAGAGATAAAACCAGAAGATAGGAAAAAAGTTTATAAAGCTTCAAATTATTTAAGAGAAATGGTGCCAGCAGATATCTGGGAAGAGATGGAAGAACGGCAGAGCAAGTTTGAAAAAAGTTAAAGTGGAGTATTTCTATTTGATATACTGTGCTCCGTTTAAAGGAGCGTAACTCCATTTGTCATCAGGCATTTCCTGCAAATAATTAAGTTCAAATTCATTGCTGTGATTTTGATAATATTCATAAAATTCTGGAGTAATCTCATAGACTTCATCTGTTTGTGGATTATACAATCTGCTGTATCCCAGCATAGCATCACTTTGCTTTTCAGACATTCTCTGTTCTGATTCAAGCTTGTTTTCCCATACCTCCATTATAATATCAGAGCTCTGGTCCAATATTTTGCCTGCTTTTAATGCTCCGGCAGCTGCATTATTTTGAGCCTTTATGCAGGCGTCCACATAATCGGAGCTTACCGTAAAAGACTTAAAACTCTGCAGCAGTGAAGGAACAATTAAATCAAGCAGACCCCTGGGAGCAGTAATGCCGGTAAACATCATTCCATATCCCAGACCAAAAACATCTGCAGTTACTATATAAAAATATCCTTCCCCTAATTTATTGTTTTGTCTAAACTCTGCCCTTATTAGTTTTGCATCAATAATATAGGAGGGTTTATCAGAAATTGGTTGTTTATCTGTTATTTTAACTTCATCCATGACCGGAACTTCTGGAAATGCTTGCTGAAAAAAAGAAGTGCGGGCAAGGATACCAAAATTCTTTAAATAATTTTCAGCAGTTAATGGATTTACTACAGGACTTTCAAACCATAAAATATCACAGCCTCCCATATCCATATAATTCTTATCGTTTTCCTTTAGCTGCTGGCTGGTGTAAACAGGACCTGCTTCTGAAAAATAAAAAAGCTGCTTTAATTCTGCGCAGGGATCCCTTGACAGCACTGATTTGGTAGAGCACTCGCCTCCGCTGTAAATATTCCAGCCAATAGGTATGCTTATGGATATGGCATTATCTCCCCATGGGATCAATTGCAGCAGCTCTTTTTTAGCAATACTGCCTATTGATGCTTCATAAATCTCCGGTTCTGGCTGATTTTGTTTTATTTCTACAGAAACTTCTTTTGTACAGCCAATACAAAAAATAATGGTAAAAAGTATAAAAGGTATAATTGTTTTTATTATCCTACTCTTCACTCTACAGATCTACCATATCTTTAATATTTATAATTATAAATCAAAAATTTCTAAAAATTTCTGCGACTTGTTATTTCTAATAATTAGAATAACTGCAACTTATTTTTCAAGTATTTGAACATCATCATCTGTAATATAAATATAATCGCCTTCTATAAAAATATTAGTGTTATAACCGTATGGATAGAACATGCTATTTATAAATTCCGGATCCTTCTTAAGAAATACATCGACTATATGCATGCTGTTCTCATCGCCGCCTTCTGGTGGAAAATAAATAATATAGGCAATGTCATCTTCTACAAATATACCTGCAGCAGCATAGGATAAAAATTTACCGGCAATAGCTGGTTTCTTCTTATCAGATATATCTATTATATATAGGCCATTTTCCGATGCTGTATAGGCATAATCTTCTGCTATAAAAAGATTAAAAGTATAACCATCTATACTGCATCTTCCTACAATATCTGGCTTTTTTGGAATGCTTATATCTATAATCTGCAATTCTGATTCTATAGACTTATAATTTTCGTCATTATTACATATTACAAATGCATAATCCTTAAATACTACAATTTTTTCAGACCGGCTATCAGTAATATATTCTGCTGCTAAAAATGGTTTTTCTTTACTGCTTGCATCTATTATCTGGATGCCGCTTTCTGTAAGATTGCAGTCTTCATCAAACTTCTGGTATGTAACATAAACATTGTCTTTTTCAACAGATATACTGGTAAAACGCAATCCCGGGATACAATAACTTCCAATTATGTATGGATTTTCTTTATCAGATATATCTATTATTTTAAGACCGCCATCCCGATCTGCTATATATGCGAAATTATTTTGCACAAAAATATCACTTGCTTTGCCATCCGTATCACAGCTTCCTGCTATGTAAGTATCTTCTATAGGAACTACATCTATTATCTGAAGGCCGCTGCTCCCATCAGCGATATATCCATAGTTTTTTTCAACAAAAATGTTACTGGCTTCCCCTGGAGTATTAAATGTTTTTATGTAATCTCCCATAATTTCTTCAGCAGGTTCGTAATGTACTTTAATTATGGATGGCAGCGTATAAAATACAAGTAAGAATATAGAAACTATCATTAAAACAAAAAAGGATACAGAGGAAATTATAAAAGCTACAGTTCTTTTTCTGTTTTTTCTTAAGTTTACAAATATAAGTACTATAGAAATAATCATAAATATGATTGAAAAGGTCAGTAAATCAAGAGGAAGCAGCCAGCTAAAACTGGTTTTTATAAAGAAGCCTATAACCAGCATTACTGTAAAGATTATTACAAGAACAGCCACCAGTATAATTGATATAGGCCTTTTATTTATTTTTTTTGCTCTTCAGGTTTTTTAACTATAAAATCAGCAGTCTTTATAAGTTCTCCGCTATGATAAAACTCAATCTTATAATTTCCTGGCGGTATAATCCCTCCCTCTTCAGTCACATTAATATAAGAAGCTGCATATCCTTCAAAATAACCTTCTTCACCTTCAAAGTATTGCATAGTTTTATCGAGAACATTTTCTCCAGTATCAATATTTGTCCAGCTGAAACGGTAATTTTCTTCTCCTTTAACACCAAAATATTCTATACTTGCGGATATCTTTTTGGCTTCAATATCAAATTCACTTTTAGCATTTACAGGTTCAAGTGTATCCTGATTTACATCCTCGCAAATAACTAAATCTCCAAAAGAAAGTTCTGGCATGCAGGAAGTTGTAAAAGGTACCAGGCTAAGTATAAAAATTACTGATAGCAAGAGGACTAAAGATTTTTTCAGCTTTATTCTTTTCATAATAATTTCATCCCTTCTTATTGAAGCTATTTCATGTTATCTTATATCACTTTTACAATAATGCCTTAATTCCAATACAATAGTTTAGCTATAAATTTTGCTTTTATTATTTAAAAAATTTCAATATATTCAGAAAATGAGGCCCAGTCAAGATCGGATTGATCTATTCCATCTACGCTATAACTATAATCAATTATAATTTCAGGCTCAGGCCCGCTACCTGATGTATGATAATAAAAACTGGAATAATCATATTCCAAACCCTCGTGAGTTTTTAAGTTAAGACAATAATTATGAGTTAGAAAACCGCTTTCCCAGGTAATGTCTAATGGTATCCAGCCGTATTCAGGCAGTTTAATTTCATTCCAGGCATGACCATTAAATATCTCCTGGTCAGCCTTGCCCACTGCAACAGTTATTGGCACCCCTGACACATATTTCGCCGGTATGCCGGCAGCCCTGCAAACTGCTGCATAAGCAATAGAGTAATCCATACATGTTCCCCTGCCCCTTTCTAAAATCTCCGAAGCTTTAAATAATTGCCTGTTATTATCTTCCGCTAACTCATAGTCATAATCAAGATTATCTGCAATATAATCATATAGTTTCCCGGCAATCAAATAAGGGTTTGATTCGCTTCCGATCACTTCGGCTACTGCCTTGATTATAACGGGAGAATCACTGTCAATATATGATTCACTTCCAGTATATGATTCAAGGTCCCCGTCATCAGCATCAAATATTGTAAAAATATTATCATAATCCTTATCATCAAATTCATATATTACTAAATCATAATTTACTTCTACTGAAGTTGATTCGCCATCAGATAGATCACCTAATTCGTAACGATAAAAAAGATTCCCAATACTATCCTCTATTTCTTCAGAATTTTCACTATTTTTTGAACAATTATTAATTATTTGAAAGGGCTCCCATGTCTTTGGAGTCTCAATATTGCATTGGACCCTGCTTAATTTTCCGGGCCCATTATTTAAAATTGAATATTCGACTTTGAGACTGCACACATATTCCTTTAAGAGGATAATCGATTTAATTGTTTCACATATTTGTATAGTCCTGCAGACATAGTCATTGTAGTTTTCACCTTTTACATTTAACCTTATAGTATGATCACCTATTTCACTAAATATATATGATATTTCTTCTCCTTCAAGTTCTTCGCCATCCAGGATCTCCCATGTAAATTCAAGCTGATCCTTATCCGGATCTATCAAGCTCAGTGCTGAAAAAGATACTGGTTTTCCTTTCTCAAAATAAATACCGTCAGATCCTTCCTGTGATATATTCATTTCCATAACTGAGGAGGTTCTTTCTATAACTCTTTCAGTGGAACCATCACTAATGGTAGTTTCCTCATAAGATATTGTCTCTTCAATTAAAAATTCATCAGACAATTTATCCATTAAGGATTCTTCAATTGATTTTGAGATCTTATCAAAGTCAAAGCAGCAGGAACTTAAAAGCAAAGATACTATTATTAAAGGCACCAGCAAAAAAGATATGGTTATAGATTTTAAAAATGTCTTAATCTTCATTTTATTTTTCATTATTATCCTTATTTTAAAATTATATTTAATATCAATTTATATATTAACTAATATATTAACACTAAAATTTAGATATGTCTAATATTAATATTTTATATAAATTATTAATAAAA
>Ga0255371_10243_pt1 | contig 10363 bp, 9 predicted proteins | sample ANMaggSSYBR01I12_FD_182097 | JGI IMG/M metagenome (GOLD analysis project Ga0255371, IMG submission 182097) | Sediment cell enrichment communities from methane seep in Santa Monica Basin, California, United Staets - ANME aggregate JGI... | ecosystem: Environmental > Aquatic > Marine > Cold seeps >...
AATATTTTTCTCACACGAATTCTCACACAGCATTCCCTCGTCAAATAACCAGATATCTGTATCTTAATAAATTCTTTTTTATTTTTTCAGCTACGACACAACTTGTCGCAACAACGACAGGCTTGGTCGTGCCTTCAAAGATAAGGACAGTCAAATGGTGGCTGGCAAAAACAAAAACTTTTTTATCTATTGGAGGCACATTATGTCAAACGAAATTAATCAAGAAATCACAACAAAAAAGGAACCTGCAAAAAAGGCAAAAGAATCTAAAAAAACAGATTTATTGATTCGATTGGCACTGGAAAATATTGAACTATTTCACACCCCTAATGATGAATCATTTGCATCAATTAAAATTAATGGTCACTGTGAAAATTTTCTTGTCGATAGCAAACATTGCCGTAAGTTCCTCATGAGACTTTATTATAAAAGAATGAACGGAGTTCTTGGGGGACAAGCCTTAAAAGACGCAGTGGATTTATTGTCTGCTAAAGCCCTTTTCGATAGTCCCGAATTGGAGTTACATCTCAGGTATGCCGAGCATGAAGGGGCAATCTATATTGATTTAGGCAATGATGCTTGGAACCAGGTATGTATAAATAGGTATGGATGGACTGTCATCGAAAGCAAAGACTCTCCCGTCATGTTCAAGCGAACCCAAGGCATGAAGGCCATGGCAATACCTTCCAAGGAAGGTAAAATCGGGGATTTACGTCAGTTCCTTAACATAGAAAATGAAAGTGACTGGGTTCTCATCGTTGCCTGGCTGATCGGGGCTATGAAACCCACCGGTCCTTATCCTATCCTTATGATTCAAGGTGAACAAGGCACGGCTAAAAGCACAACCGCAAGACTATTGAAAAATTTTGTTGATCCTTCGGTAGTTCCTTTACAGTCCCCGCCACGGTCTGAGCATGACTTGGCCATTGCAGTAAGCAACTCCTATCTAAATAATTATGATAATCTATCCGAAATGCCTAATCACTTGTCTGATGCTTTCTGCCGAATTGCAACCGGAGGTGGCTTCCGAACAAGAAGTCTCTACACAAATGATGACGAAATGCTGTTCAACTCGGTCAGGCCTCAAATTTTCAATGGAATTGCGGATATCGCAACAAGGCCAGACTTGGCTGACAGAGCACTGACCATCTGCTTGATGCCAATTCCCAAAGAAAAGCGAATTTCGGAGATGCAATTAATGGAGAAATGGGAATTGCAAAAGGCAGGCATATTTGGCGCTTTGTGTGATGCCCTTTCAATTGCCTTGGCAAAATATAAAAACATTAGCTTCAAATGGTTGCCACGAATGGCTGATTTCGCAATATGGGCATCAGCGGCTGAGTCCAGCTTTGGATGGAAAGAGGGAACATTCATGCGGGCATACGAGAACAACAGGCTTAGGCTAATTGATATCGCAATAGAGGCTGATCCTGTGGCTTTAGCAGTTATCGACATAATCGAAAAAGAAAATGGTTATAAGTGGTCAGGCAAGGCATCTGATTTGTTGGAAGTATTAAAATCTCAAGTTGGGGAGCAGGTTGCAAGGTTGAAAACCTGGCCCAAGCAGCCAAACCTTTTATCTAACAAGCTTCGCCGTTGCGCAACTTCCTTGAGAGAGAAAGGCATATCAATAGAATGGACAAAGTCGGGAGATCGCATCATTACAATTACCAAGACCGCCCAGACCGTCCATTATGATCATGATGAACAAGACTTAAATAAGCCTGAACCTGAAAATAAGATTAGACCGGATACTAACATTGCGAATTCACAATCAGTCATTTACGAGCAGGCCAATAATTACGATGATTTACAAGATGAGGTGATATAAATGAATATAAAGTCTATAATTGATAATCTTAAAAATAAAGGTATTTACCTGTTCAAGGATGGAAACGATATAAGATGCCGAAGTTCTAAACGTATGATGACCGATGACATCAGAAATCAAATAAGGCAGCATAAAAAGGAAATTTTAAAGCTACTCATCATTGAGAACACTTACAATTTGCCAGTAAAAATATCAAAGGCAAAATTCACACATAGGATTTGTCATCAACTATTGAAATTAATAGAGGGAATTTTAAAGCTACTCGGAACTGGAAATCCTTACAATTCGCCAGTAAAAAGGCCAAGGACAAAAACCATTCAGAATAATTTGCCAACTAATGGATCAATGATAAGACTCATTCAAGGAGATTGTCTTGATGCATTAAAGAATATTGAGGATGATTCAGTCGATCAACTTGCAACAGACCCTCCCTATGGCTATAAATTTATGGGTAAAGACTGGGATAAGGCCGTCCCCAGTGTTGAAATCTGGAAAGAGTGCTTTCGAGTGCTCAAGCCAGGCGCATTCGCCTTTATCATGGCCTCACCCCGACAGGATGTTTTGAGTCGGATGATCCGGATATTGGAGGAAGCCGGTTTTGTAATAGGATTTACCTCGCTGTACTGGACATATGCTAATGGCTTTCCGAAAGCACACAATATCAGCAAGGCTATAGATAAGAAATTAGGCGCAAAGAGAGAAGTAATAAACGAACGAACAATGCCTGATATTAGAGGTGGTAATTACGGTCAGGGTAAAAAGAAATATGAAAAAATAGTCATTCAAGACACTATTACTGCAACACCAGAAGCAAGGCAGCTTGATGGTGCTTACGCAGGGTTCCAACCAAAACCAGCGGTCGAGGTTATCCTTGTTGTAATGAAACCGTGCAAGGAGAAGAACTATACCAAGCAGGCTCTTGCGGATGGAAAAGGTATCACCTGGCTTGATAATTGCCGAATATCATACGGAGACTCCAAGTCGACATGGAAATATAAAGACGGAGTAAAATGGAGTCCAGAAAAAAAATGGAATCAGAATATTATAAGGCAAGCCCATGAGAAAGGACGATTTCCTGCCAATCTAATTGTAAGCGATGATATACTTGACGATGGAAAAAAACATCAAGGTGGCACCTTTCCAAAGAAGCGTGGCGAAACAGAATACTTTGGGTTGGATAGGCTTGAATCTGGCATTTCAGGCCGTCTGAAAGACTCAGGCGGATATTCACGCTTTTTCTCCCTCGATGCTTGGGCCGAGGATCTTCCAAAGAAGGTTCAACAAAACCTACCATTCTTTATCGTTCCAAAAGCAAGTAAAAAAGAAAAGGATGCAGGCTTGGATAACATGAAAGAAAAAAAAGTTAATGATGGGAGAAAAAAAGAAAATGATACAGCGTTTCAACGTGGGGCTACTTTAAGGAAAAACACTCATCCCACAGTAAAGCCCTTAACGCTGATGTCATACCTTATTACTATGGGCAGCCGGAAAGGCGATGTTGTTCTTGACCCGTTCTGTGGCTCTGGAACTACCTGTATAGCAGCTCATAAGCTTCAACGAAGAAGCATAGGAATAGAGTTAAAGCCGCAGTATTTTGAAATTGCCGCAGCAAAGATGAGGGCTCTGATGTTGGAAGGATATCATAAAAAAAAGACTTAACAAAAGGCCCCGAGTGTGTGCGCTTAAAAAGGCGATATGTATGTCTTTGGAAAGGGTGTGTGTGTGGTAGGCGAGAAGGTGTAATTACAAGGTGTAAAATATAGTGTAATAAAATAATAGCGTAGTAATAATAGTATAGGATTACAGCACATTACACCATTACGCTACATTGCAGCCTTACGCAACACATTGTAATATTTTTTACACTATCAAACATCCAATAACACCAAACAAACTCCTGTAAAACAGGTAATAAATAGTATAGTAATCCGTCACCGTATTAAACGTAAAATATAGGTACCGATTATGACAACATATAAAGAGCTAAAATCCGTCAAATACTTTGATGGTATTATCGCTTATGCTAAGAAGCTTTTGAATATAGAGTTTCAGCCCACTGGTAGGCAACGGTATAGTGCCTTCTGTCCGTTTCATGATGACAGCAAGGACAGTTTTAGAGTTCATGTTAATGATAAAAAAGAAGTTCGGTTCCACTGTTTTGGCGAGTGTAACACTGAGTGGGATATTTATGACATTATCATAAAAGTTAATAAGTGTAGTTTCAGGGAGGCACAGAAAACATTTGCAGAGCATATGGGCATTACGGATTTTGTGTTTTATGGTGGTATAGCTTCTATGCCCGACGAGGAAAATAAGCCGGATGAGCCAGTCAATTTTGTTGAACCAAAAGAACTTGATAAAGATGTTATAACAGCTCTGCATGAGGCAGCAGACTTTTACCATAAATTCTTGCTGCAAAAAGAGGATAAGGTGCTGAAATATCTTTATCGCAGGGGGCTGGACATAGACTTAATCAAAAAGTTTAATATAGGCTATGCTTCACCTTTTGCAGATAAAAATTACATGGGCAGGGCTTTAATTTACAGCTATCTGGACAGGTTCAAGGAAGATTACAAAACCTTTAACCCATTTGTAAGGGCCGGATTATTCCGTTTTCTTGATGATAAAGCAGATAAGGGATACGGCTATTATATGCAGCAAGTAGATTTCTCACGCACAGATCCATTTACAAAAGCATATGGGGACTTCTTTGCAGGCCGGATTACGTTTCCGATTTACGATATTGACGGCAAGATTCACGGCTTTATGGGAAGACGTCCTGACAACAGAGGAACACACTGGATCAAACAACAGAAACAGGATACAGATATATCCACAAGAGGATGGTTGTACGGTATTGATAATGCTGCAAGATATATTGAGTATTATACTACTACTATTATTATAGTGGAAGGCATCTTTGACTATTTCGCTTTTTACAGGCTGCTGCAAGATACAGCTAAACCTATTGTAGTCTCAACACTTGGCACCCGCCTCACTGATGAATCTATATTCCTTTTACAACAGTTAAACATAAAAAACATTATAGTTGCCTATGATTGGGATAATGCAGGCAGGGCCGGTATCAATAAGATAGCCAAAGATTTGGATTGCACTATATCTTATCTCGGAGGCATGAAACCCGATGAAGACCCTGCTGATAAGCTGAAAAACCTTCAAAACATCATTAGCGGGTTTTCTCTCAAACACCTGTCAACTGCAGCAAGAAAGATACAAAAGCAAACTGACAAGCCTATTGGTATCTCTTTTTTATCGTATTTACCGTCCAAGGAAATCATATTCAAACCTGATACTACTCTTGATGTATCTTCAATAAACCCTCTGGGGCCAAGGAAAGCCCCTGAGAAGTATTTCTATGAAGCAGGCAGGTTCTTGCCTTTACTCACCTATAATCACGCAAATAAGGCCGATTTGGACGGTAAAATACAAGACTTAATCAAGATACTAAATGAAAGGCCGGAAAAGCCAGGAGACGGAAACCAATTTACCATCTATTCGGATTTCATTCGCAAAGAACTATACGATGACCTGGGCTATGCCCTCATACTCTGGTTAAGACTATTAATCGAACAACAATACCGGAAAAGAAAGATAAAAGAAACTGATTCAACTCTCGCAAAGTGGCTTCAAACTTCCCGCCCAACCATCATCAAATATAAAGGTTTACTCAAGGAGTTAGGATTTCTAAACATTTCTACCGGTACCGGTCTGAAGTATCAGAAACTATCCGTCAAATACTTTACCGGTAAACAAGTCTAATCTGTATACCGTTCATGTTGTATATCCGTTACAATCAGAATAATCGGTATACCGTTATCATCTTGTCTATCCGATACAATCAGAATACGTAGTCCCCCGCTCTTTACTTATAGGGAGGATATTATAGTAAAATGATGACTATTGTAAATGTATTGGGGAGGTTATAGAGGTTTTTAGGGTTATGACCTGTAAACTGTGGAATTAATCTTACTTGTTTTTCCACAGAAATAACGGTATGGACGATGAGGACGGTGTTTTTTGCTAATTTTTGGACAACAATCATGAAATCTGTGGGAATAGTCAGAAACCGGATAAGATTGTGGTTCGCTACGCTCACACAATCTATCCTTATTCGTTATGTGCGACTATAATTTGAATTTCGTTGAATAATAAAAGGAGGTGATGTAACATTCCCATATACTAATTTGATTTTACGGCAATGAAGCCCTGAATCAAAGTCATTTTAACTGAAAGGAAAAAATTATGGTAAAACAATCAAGGATTCTGAAGCAATCAATTTTTATAGGTATTTTGTTTCTTTTTCTGGCATCTATCATAGGTTGTGCATCTGGTTTTACGACAATTGCACCTATGCCTCCTAAGAAATATGAAAAATTGGGGCAAGTAACTGGCAAGGCCTGCGGTTCTTTGGTAAGCCCTGGAGGAGGGACAGCATATTATTTTATTCCGATAATGCTAAATTCCCGTGTTGACCGTGCTTATGAAAAAGCCTTGCAAAGTGCGCCGGGAGCAACAGCACTTATTGACGTAACCATTGAGGAGGATTGGTTTTGGTGGGTACTTGGCACAGCTCGAACTGTTACTATTTCTGGAGAAGCGATAAAGGAGGTAACGGAATGAAAACATTAAGCAGACTCATAATATCAGTTGTTTTTATCGCGATTTTTTTCATAATCGGTTGTGCCGGAAAGCCGATAAAAGTCGGACATATTGATCAACAATTTAGTAATACAAAAGTTGATTTCACAAGAGGGCGCTCTATTGAAGCATCAGCCGGCGGATTCCAATTGTTTTTATTTATTCCCATAGGTATCAACGATCGCCATGAGCGTGCATATACACTTTTACGTGCGCAGGCAGGCCATGACTATATTACAGATATTAAGGTCCAAGAATCATGGATATATGCGTTTGTCGGAACCGTTTATAAAACTACAATAAAAGCAATGGCATATCCTCAAGAATAAATTAGTTGTTAATCCTTTGATTATGCTGGCACATAACCCCCAAACCCAGCAGTTAGCGCAATTTTTGTCATTGTCGCAATTTGCAGTTTTATAGTTTTTACAAAGAGTTCGCGCCCTGCCTGCCGCTGAATTCTGTTAGGGGCGATACAATAATCAACTGAAGGGATATAAATGATGATTAATAAAAGAAAGAGCTTCTCACCTTATTTAGCCGTGTTATTACTTTCACTACTTGTGTTTGGTTGCGCAGGTTCAGTTAAAAATATGCGACCGGTGCCACTTGACAGGATTGTTTCTGCACCAGAAGAAGGGAAATCAATGGTTGTATTTATGCGCCCATCTGGTATGGGCTTTGCCATTCAATCCAGCGTATTTGAAATTAATGAAGAGAATCCATCAATAGTTGGGATTGTAGCAGCAAAGAAAAAGGTATCTTACCAGTTAGAACCTGGTAAGCATCTTTTCATGGTTGTTGGTGAAAGTGCGGATTTCATGTCAGCAGAATTAGAGGCCAATAAGACTTATTACGCTCTTGTTACATTAAGAATGGGGGTATGGAAAGCACGGTTCTCTCTTAAACCAATACATTCCGATGTGCTTAATTCACCTCAATTCAACAAATGGTTGGAGGGCTGTGAATGGGTAGAAAAAACTCCTGATTCTGAAAATTGGGCAAGTAGTAATAGCGGTAGTATACAATCGAAGTATAACAAGTATTATAGTAAATGGATGAGTAAGGACTTGTCTGAGAGGCCTAAGCTGCTGCCTCAAGATGGGAAATGATGTTATTGAATGAAGACGGTGGTATTAACCAATCAGGAAACAATAAAAAAATCTGAAAGGAGGTGTGAAATTTTTAAGTTTGAAACTTTGTTCTAACCATATAAAATAATTAATTTTTAGGAAGGAGGCAAAAAAACTATGAAAAAAATGTCTTATTTTTTTGTATTGTTAATGGTTGTGGGCTTCTTCATTAAGCCTACTTATGCTGCTGATTGGCGATTTCCAGTCGGTCTTACTTATATAAATGGTTTTGGAGATGTTGTTGATATTTACGAGGACAATCTAGAAGCAGAAGGTTACATTGTAGATACCTCATGGGAATTCCCTGTAGGAATATCCTTTCAGCCATATGTTCAATTAGATAACGGTGTTAGATTCGGAGCTGGAGTTGGGCCTATTGCGGCTATTGCAGGTGATGCTTCTTTCTACGATATTCCTATCAATGTCAATGCTGGGTATATATTTTTTCCTTCAGCTAATATCTCACCGTATGTTCGTGGTGGGTTGATGTATCACATAGCCGGTGGCGATTATGTCGAGGGAACATCGCTAGGGCTTTTTGGGGGTATCGGTGTTGAGTTCTTAAGAAAAGAGAGTGTGAGTTTCGGGGTAGAGTTATCCTATGATACATCTGAAATAGAATTTGAGAAATATAGTAATTTTTATAAAAGCAGCACAACAGATATTAAACCTTATGGTTTGATGTTCAGTATCTTTGTTGTTTTCTAATGTCATCATTGATAAATATAATAAATGAGCCCCAAAACCAATTACAAAAAAGGAGGTGGTAGGACAAGCACATAACACTTATCTGCAAAAGTGATATGGGGGGCATCCATAAGTTAAAAGTTTTCTTTCATGAGTTTGTTGATGCATGGATGTAACATATTAATATTTCAACTTCTTTGCCTAACAACCGCATACACTCTAACAAGCAGGGTCGGGTGGCTTTGACATTTGCCAATTTTGAGGAAAACGCAGCATTTGCAAATGCCTGTTTCCCTGCTTGTATGTGATGCGGAGACGTTCGGCAAACAAAGAAAGGAGAAAGAACAATGAGAACAAAACTAGTAGTGAAGAGTGCGGGTATGGCGATTATTGCTTTGTTATTGTTAACTAGTTGTGCGTCATTCCCAAGAAATCAATTACCTCTAGTAGGAAGCATCCAGCCGCTTCCTGAAGGAACAAAGAAACCTACCGTAGTGTATTCGTTTTCGTCAGGAGTGGACATATTTGGAAAACAAGAGCATCGGGAGAATGTGAGGGCGCAACTCGAACGAGAGTTTGTAGATGTTTTGAATGAATCCGGATACTTTGCGTCTCTGTCTCAGGGGATTCAGGGTGAGATAAGCATCCAAGCTCGATTAGTTAATTCCGGGAATCCTGCCGTAATAATTCCGGCGATTATCACCGGTCTCAGTCTTTACACGATTCCATCTTGGGCAACTGACAATTACGACGTTACGGCGAAAGTAACAGCACAGGATGGGAAAGAGCACACATATCAATTTACGGATTCCATGACAACGGTTCAGTGGCTCCCGATGATCGTGGTCGCTCCATTTAAGAACATGTTCAACGTTTCTAAGGAAGTACGACGAAATATATGGAAGAATTTGATTCTCAAGATGCAAGAAGACGGTGTTTTGCCTAAGCACGAAACCACAGGGGCAACAAGTAGCCTTAACATACAGTTCAAATGGACAGAAGCAGTTTAAGAAAGCATAATATTGCCGAATCGGGTAGCTGAAGGGTTTTTCTCCCTCAGCCCCCACAACACCACGGCATGCGGGTCCGCACCGGGCGTTTCACAAAGCTTATCGGGCCGTAGCCGGATAATGAATGTTAACCCAAAGCTCCTTAATGGAGATTAACCCACTGTTTTTTCAATCCAGTAAGTTTCTTAAAGCGATAATCCATCGAGACGAACCAACTGCGGCCTGTAAGACGTTTTTCCTGCCTTATGAATTCCCGGGGTTTTATCAGACCACCGACTATTATTTAAAGGGTAAATTCCTTGGTAGCATAGTATAAATATGTTGTATAATCATCACCTTATCCTATGATTATGCACTTTGGACAGGTAAATGTGAGAATCTGAGTAAATACAAGCATACAAGAAGTCTGTCACTTGATGGTCAAGTTTTTGTGAATTCAATGGCTTATATTTATTTAAAAATCAATAGGTTGCAGATTCATAAACATCAAGTATAAGGTTCTTCCTTTTTCATTTACTGAAGATAACACAACCTGTCCAAAGTGCATAATCACTCCTTATCCACCATCCATCGTCCAATTAGTGTCAAATGCGAAAAGGAAAATCTCGATAAAAGCAGGACTCCGCTTTACATTTAAGTAGTTCAGGAACACGCTCAATAAATTACTGATAAAATGGGATGCTGAATTATTAAATTTAGACGATATGCTTTACTACTTCATTACTACCATTATTACTTCTCGCTTAACTTCCACAAATGCCTTTCAGATGCTCCCAGATGCCCATATTCGGGCTTTTATGTTTTTAGACAGGCCAAAGTATTAATCGCAGGAATATAGCCATTTATTCGATTTCTCCTACCGACTCTTTTTTGGACTTTTAGACCGAGCAATTGACCCGCATGTCATAATCTGTGCTCTTCTTCTTACATAATCCAAACTTAATTATCGGACAGACTTGAGGTTCATCATAATCAAGAGTCCATAACAACAAATTTCAGCCCCGACAAAAATCCTGCCTTCTATAAACTACGTCCATCCGATA
>Ga0255371_10245_pt1 | contig 10330 bp, 4 predicted proteins | sample ANMaggSSYBR01I12_FD_182097 | JGI IMG/M metagenome (GOLD analysis project Ga0255371, IMG submission 182097) | Sediment cell enrichment communities from methane seep in Santa Monica Basin, California, United Staets - ANME aggregate JGI... | ecosystem: Environmental > Aquatic > Marine > Cold seeps >...
TTCTTGAAAGCAGTTAATGAACGTCCTGAAATCGGCAGGGCATCAACAACTTTTCAGGCCACAGTACCACAACGCTACATGGATATTGACAAAGAAAAAGCCCTAAAACTTGGAATACGCTTGGATGATTTATATACAACGGTAGGTGCTTTTATGGGTGGAGCCTATGTAAACGACTTTACCCGTTTTGGGCGCTTGTACAAAACCTACATACAGGCAGAACCGGAGTACAGGGTGGATGAAAAACAACTTAGTAATTTCTTTATCAAAAATAAAGATGGGAATATGGTTCCCCTGGCAACTGTTGCTACCGTCAAACCTATTTCAGGGCCTGATTACACCACTCGTTTCAACCTGTATCGTTCAGTTGAAGTTACCGGCGGGCCTGCAGAAGGATACACATCAACAGAAGCCAGAAATACATTGGAGGAAGTAGCTAAAGAGGTTCTTCCACATGACATGAGCTATGCCTGGAATGCTATGTCGTACCAGGAAAACAAGGCTTCGGGATCACTGGGGATAATCCTAACCTTTTCACTTGTTTTCGTATTCCTCATTCTTTCGGCACAATATGAAAGCTGGTCGTTGCCTTTAGCAATACTTATGGGAACACCATTTGCCATTTTCGGGGCTTTATTTGCTTTATGGGCGGCAAGGTTATTCAGCCCAACTTTCGAGAATAATATTTTTGCCCAGGTATCTTTTGTAATGTTGATTGGTATGGCTGCTAAGAATGCAATCCTGATTGTGGAATTTGCCAATGATGAATTTAAAAAAGGTTTGAGTTTATTTGATGCAGCTATTGCGGCAGCTAAATCAAGGTTCAGACCTATTTTGATGACGGCTTTTTCATTTATCCTCGGAGTATTTCCATTGGTTATTGCATCAGGCTCAGGAGCAGAAGCACGGAAAGTAATGGGAATGGCTTTGTTGGGTGGGATGGCCCTCGCTACTTTCCTCGGGGTATTTTTATATCCAATGCTTTTTGTGGCTATAGGTAAGATGTTTGGATATGAGAAAAAAAGGGAGAGAGAATTGGCTTTGGAGAAAGCGACGGAATAAATAACAATGTGCAATAAATCAAATGACAGATAAATAACAATTTTCAAATTGTCAAACTGCAAACAAATTTCAAAAATTAAAAATCAATAAAAAATAAATTCCAGTGTCAGAAAACTCAAATAACAAACCCGTTTATGATTTAGAAGAACGAACTTTTATTTTTGCTAAGGATGTTTATTAAAACATTATCTTATTCCATAGCTAATGTAGAAGACAGTAAGCAAGTAGTTAAATCATCAGGGTCAGTTGGAGCAAATTATCGTGAAGCAAATGAGGCATTAAGTAAGAAGGATTTTTTAATGAGAATAAAAATATCAAGAAAAGAAGCCAAAGAAAGTGCATATTGGCTAAGGTTAATAAATGAAACTAACGATTTGAAGAATTCAAGTGAAGGAATACGACTACATAATGAAGCAACTCAGTTGAAGAAGATTTTTTCTGCAATTATTGAAAAATCAAAATAAATTTATGTACTTGGATATTTGAATATTGAATTTTTGGAATTGTGATTTATTTGAAATTTATTATTTGATTTTTGAAATTTATAACGTTTATAAAATACACAGAATGAAACAGAATATAATTTACAGTCTAATCGTCATCCTCATTATCCTAACGATATCCAGCTGCAAAGTTGGGCCTAACTACCAACGGCCGTTAACAACTTCACCAACAACCTTTAGGTTCGATAGCATTTCTACACAGGAAGATACTATCATCAATCTCAAGTGGTGGGAATTATTTCAAAATAAAGAATTAGCGGCGCTTATTGATACAGCATTAAAATACAACCCTGATGTACTGATTGCTGCTTCGAGGATTGAAGAAGCACGTGCGGTGGTGGGTTACAACAAAGCAGACCAATGGCCTTCAATTGGATATGATGGCAGTGGTGCACGAATGCAAAATAATATGCCTGCGCTTGGCATTAGCGGACCTTATAACAATTTCTCCGGGGCTGCTAACCTTGCCTGGGAACTCGATTTTTGGGGAAAATACCGAAGTGCAACCGATGCTGCCCGTGCAGAATTACTTGCCTCTAATTTTGGGCATCGGGCTGTGCAAATAAGTTTAATTTCATCTGTTGCCAGTACATATTTCCAGTTACTTGATTATGATGCAAGACTTGAAATTTCAAAAATGACCATGGAATCAAGAGGAGAATCATTACGGATAATAGGAGAACGGTTTGATAAAGGTATTGTGCCGGAAATTGACTTGAACCAGGCTGAAATTCAGGAAGCCATTGCGGCTGCTTCTATTCCTTTTCATAAAAGACTTGTGGCTCAAACTGAAAATGCATTAAGCATATTATTAGGAAATAATCCCGGTACAATAAAACGAAGCCGAAAATTAAGAGATGAAGTAATACCTCCGGAAATTCCATCTGGAATTCCATCTGCTGTATTAGCGAGAAGACCCGACATTAACCAGGCAGAACAAATACTAGCTTCCCAAAATGCCCGGATTGGAGTGGCTGTAGCCCAACGGTTTCCATCTATTAGTCTGACCGGAATGCTGGGTGCTGCAAGTACTGACCTAAGCACTATTACCACAGGCGATGCTTTAATATGGTCAGTTGGTGGAGGAATTGTTGGCCCTATATTCCAGTTTGGCAAAAATAAAAGAAGGGTAGACATTGAGCGTCAGCGTTTTTATCAAGACAGCCTTTATTATGTGCAAACTATTCTACAAGCTTTTCGGGAAGTAGAGGATGCCCTTGTTGAAATTCAAACACTAAATGAAGAATCCGTTGCAAGAGAACGACAAATGGCAGCCGCAGAAAACGCAGCCATGCTTTCTACTGAACGGTATAATGGTGGAGTTACAAGTTACCTTGAAGTCCTTGATTCTGAACGGTCGAAATTTAATGCACAACTATCTGCCACTGAAGTTTACCAGCTGCATTTGAATGCTTATGTTTTTCTGTACAAAGCCCTTGGAGGTGGATGGATTTCGGAAGAAGAAATGAAACAGGCAGAGGAAGCTACAAACCAAACTAATCCATAGGAACAGGTTGTGATTTGATATACTGATCTCTGTGTTTTTTATTTCTTTTTTCCCTTTAAAGGATGTTCCAACTTTCCATCATAAAACACCTCACAGTCTTTACCCAGTGCTCCATTAATAAGATTGGTAATAGGAGCAAGGACCGTACCCACAATTTTTATTTCACTTTGTTGGGGGTTCTCCATTGTTCCGAAAAGTGTCTGACTTAAAACGCTGCACCTGTTTTTATCCAGCACTGCAATGGTAACATCCAGGCTGTCTGTAGCCAAATCAATTGAACCTTTTCCGGCGATAAGATTTTTTTCAGTCGAAAACGCAACATCTTTCAATATTATTTTTCCTTCAACCATATCCCATGTTGAAATAAAATTAGTGATAGTAGTTGTCTCGCCAATGTTTCCTAAAGCAAGCCTTGCAAAATCAGAACCTTTGGTGAGTATCAGTGCATAGGGACTAATAACAACAGCTCCAATATCTACCAAATTAAATTTCTGACTTCTGTTATATTTTTCAATTACTTTATCAAGGTCAATCCCATATAAAGTCAAGTTCTCTCCACTGATATTAATATATCCGTTTAAATTTGAAAATAAAGCCTCCTGATCATTTCCAGATAGGGTTACATCGATATCCAGGTCCATATTGCCTGTAAGTATCGTATCAGTCAACATATTCTTCAAAAAATCATCAATACGAAATTGATTGACAGAATAAATGAGTTTATAGTTTGGGACTTCAATAAATGGCGAAACAATGTACATCCCTTTCCCCTCTTCACCAAAAAACTGTATTTTTTCCGGGATAACAGAATATGTTCCTTCACGGGCATCAACTTCATAGGAGATATCTTCAACCTCAAAATGATTAGAGTAAAATCTTGAGGCATCAATTGAAGCATTAAAAGATAATGTTGCTAATGGATTGAAAATTTCTTCTAAAGAATAATCTATTCTACTGGCCTTTATGGTTAAATTATTTATTTCAAAAGTATCTGTTTCAGTATAGTAAGATAATTCATCAGTTTCAATATTAAATGTTTCAAAATCCAGAGTATCCAATCCTATCTCCAATTCTGTTTTTACAAATCCGTTTAAACTTCCATTTGCCCATTGAGGAATCGTATCAACTTCATCTAATAACAATTTTCCCGGATTTAAATCTGAAACAGACACCTCAACAATCACAATATCAGGACCTATGGGTGGCGAAATGTATTCTACTTTTGCATTCCTGAAACTTCCTTCGACATCCAGGTCAAAATTCTGAAAATCCATATAGATACGTTCTTCTTTTTTAGCAAGTAATATATCCCCTTTATAAATAGTGATGGGAGGGAATAAATCTTCTATAGTTGCATTCATCTGCCGTATTTCAAACTGAATTTCAGGATTATAATTAAATTCCAATAGTTTGGTGGTGGAAGTAATTGCTATTACATCCATATCTAAATCTGTAATTCGATACGGAAAACTATGGCCAACATTTGGATCAAACGCAAAAAATTGAGGAAGGTCAAATATTTCAGACTTAATGTTTAAGTTCGCAACTATTTCTTTTTCCTTATCCAGAATCAAGTATAATAAATTAACAATACTACCATTGATCAAAAAATCAGAATCCTCAGTTATACATATCAAATCAACTATTTCCAATGTATCAAGATTTCGCGTTACTTCCCCATCCAAACATTTAACACGAATTACATCCGGGATAAGGATTGAGAGGCTGTCAAAAATAATGGTTGATTCAGATTCTTCCTCTACAATTTCATTTGTCTCGACATCAAAATAACCTTTTAATTTGTCGTAAATAACTACCTCTCCTTCCAGGCTATCAATTGATTGAATCTTCAAAACATTCTTAAACCCTCGCAAATCGGTTTTTAAATCCCATAAAATATCAAACCGTGGCTCAACAAAGTTTTCAAGAAGGAAATGTGCATTTATATGACCACCGGGAAGAAGTCCCTTTAGTTTTTTTATTTGAAGTTTAGCACCTGAAAAATCATTTTTCGTGCCTGAATTAAAAAAGCCTTCGAGTTGTAAACCACTAACGCTGGCCTTTACATCGGGCAGGTACAGATTAACATCATTTAACCCGAATACAAAATCCATTTGTGGCATATAATTATTGGCAGGGCCTTTTACTGTTCCCCTAAAATATATATCACCGGATTGCAAATTCTCCAGCCCGGTATCAGATAACCACAATTGAAAAAAACTGAAATCTGAGTCTGATCCATCTATAACCAAATCAAAATCTACATTATTTGCTAAATCTACCGAACCAGACAATTCGAAGTTTGCCTCCTCAAAGGTCAGCAGGCTGGGCTTTATTTCAATTTTTTTATTATTCCGGTTAAATAAAATGTCTGTCTCAATATGTAAATTTTTATCAGTAATTGTAAATTTTTCTAACAAAGACAATTCAAGCAGGTTGAGATGAGCTTTTAACCGGCTTTGAATAAAATCGGACTGGTAATGAAAGGAGGCATTTAGTTTGTTCAATTCAATTATTGACTTTTCAATTTTTATTAAATCCCTAAATTCGACTGTTATTTCTTTTAATGCAATTTTCTCCAGTGATATATCTAATTCGTCAGACAGTTTCAGTGTATCGGATTGGATTAATTTATTGGAAGTGTCTGAAATATTTTCTTTATCCCCTGTTTCCCGATTGGACTGTCCGATATTGATGGAGCTAAATGCATTCAATAGATTGATCGAACTATCAGGGTACTTGATCAAATAAATTTTACCTATATCCAGTGTTATTTCGGAGATATTTATTTTACCTTTGATTAAATCCGTAATATTGATTGCAGCATAAACATTTTGCAAAACAGCTAATGTATCTATATTGAAAACACTATCTCTACGCTTGGTTTCGATATAACTAAAACCATGCAGGCGAACAGAAGCGGCCGGAAAGTGAACAAACGGACTAAGTGATATTTCGGAAAAGCCGATCTCCCCATTTTGATTTTTATTCAGGCTTAACAAAAGTTCCTCAGCAATACTGTTGCGATACAGGAAAAAAATACCTGAGCCGATCAGGATCAGGGTTAACAAACCAATGATGACCAAGGAGAATATTTTGATCAGCCTGAAAAACAACTTTTTTTTCCTTTTTCTGTGAATCATTTAAATCAGTACCAAAACAAGCTGGAATTATATTAATTAACTGCTTGTCTGCTTCGGTCAAGTTAAAAGAATAACTTAATTTTGCTCTCATGGCAAATCAAGAACGGTATCCAAAGAACTTCCAAGAGTTTCTCCATCAATTCAAAACTGAAGATGATTGTTGGAATTATCTTTTTGAAATGCGTTGGACTGATGGATTTAAATGTCCAAAGTGTAAGAGCGAAAAGTATTGGATCACAGAAAAAAAATTGATTCATTGTATTAAATGCGAACATCAAGTATCCGTCACTTCTGGTACAATATTTCATGGGACAAGGAAACCACTATTACTTTGGTTTCATATTATTTGGTGGGTTGTAGCACAAAAGACAGGAGCAAGTGCTTATAATCTCAAAGATTTTATGGGTTTTGGAAGTTATGAAACAGCCTGGGCTTGGTTACATAAACTTCGCAGAGCAATGGTGCGTCACAATAGAGATAAACTTATAGGAGATGTTGAAGTTGATGAAACTTTTATTGGGGGAAGGGAAGTCGGCAAAGGAAAGCAAGGCCGGGGAGCCGACACAAAAACTTTAGTTGTAGTAGCTGCTGAATGTAAAGGCAAACAAATAGGTCGAGTTCGATTCAAAATCATATCCAACGCTTCAGGGGAAGAACTTCTTTTATTTATTGAAGATAATATTGAACCAGGCAGCAAAATTATTACTGATGGCTGGAGCGGCTATAGTTCATTATCTCAATCAAAGAAATATAAGCATGAAATAAAGATCATTTCTGGCTACAGACAGCCTGGATGTTACCATTGCAGTGCTGGATAAAAACAGGTGCAGCGTTTTAAGTCAGACACTTTTCGGAACAATGGAGAACCCCCAACAAAGTGAAATAAAAATTGTGGGTACGGTCCTTGCTCCTATTACCAATCTTATTAATGGAGCACTGGGTAAAGACTGTGAGGTGTTTTATGATGGAAAGTTGGAACATCCTTTAAAGGGAAAAAAGAAATAAAAAACACAGAGATCAGTATATCAAATCACAACCTGTTCCTATGGATTAGTTTGGTTTGTAGCTTCCTCTGCCTGTTTCATTTCTTCTTCCGAAATCCATCCACCTCCAAGGGCTTTGTACAGAAAAACATAAGCATTCAAATGCAGCTGGTAAACTTCAGTGGCAGATAGTTGTGCATTAAATTTCGACCGTTCAGAATCAAGGACTTCAAGGTAACTTGTAACTCCACCATTATACCGTTCAGTAGAAAGCATGGCTGCGTTTTCTGCGGCTGCCATTTGTCGTTCTCTTGCAACGGATTCTTCATTTAGTGTTTGAATTTCAACAAGGGCATCCTCTACTTCCCGAAAAGCTTGTAGAATAGTTTGCACATAATAAAGGCTGTCTTGATAAAAACGCTGACGCTCAATGTCTACCCTTCTTTTATTTTTGCCAAACTGGAATATAGGGCCAACAATTCCTCCACCAACTGACCATATTAAAGCATCGCCTGTGGTAATAGTGCTTAGGTCAGTACTTGCAGCACCCAGCATTCCGGTCAGACTAATAGATGGAAACCGTTGGGCTACAGCCACTCCAATCCGGGCATTTTGGGAAGCTAGTATTTGTTCTGCCTGGTTAATGTCGGGTCTTCTCGCTAATACAGCAGATGGAATTCCAGATGGAATTTCCGGAGGTATTACTTCATCTCTTAATTTTCGGCTTCGTTTTATTGTACCGGGATTATTTCCTAATAATATGCTTAATGCATTTTCAGTTTGAGCCACAAGTCTTTTATGAAAAGGAATAGAAGCAGCCGCAATGGCTTCCTGAATTTCAGCCTGGTTCAAGTCAATTTCCGGCACAATACCTTTATCAAACCGTTCTCCTATTATCCGTAATGATTCTCCTCTTGATTCCATGGTCATTTTTGAAATTTCAAGTCTTGCATCATAATCAAGTAACTGGAAATATGTACTGGCAACAGATGAAATTAAACTTATTTGCACAGCCCGATGCCCAAAATTAGAGGCAAGTAATTCTGCACGGGCAGCATCGGTTGCACTTCGGTATTTTCCCCAAAAATCGAGTTCCCAGGCAAGGTTAGCAGCCCCGGAGAAATTGTTATAAGGTCCGCTAATGCCAAGCGCAGGCATATTATTTTGCATTCGTGCACCACTGCCATCATATCCAATTGAAGGCCATTGGTCTGCTTTGTTGTAACCCACCACCGCACGTGCTTCTTCAATCCTCGAAGCAGCAATCAGTACATCAGGGTTGTATTTTAATGCTGTATCAATAAGCGCCGCTAATTCTTTATTTTGAAATAATTCCCACCACTTGAGATTGATGATAGTATCTTCCTGTGTAGAAATGCTATCGAACCTAAAGGTTGTTGGTGAAGTTGTTAACGGCCGTTGGTAGTTAGGCCCAACTTTGCAGCTGGATATCGTTAGGATAATGAGGATGACGATTAGACTGTAAATTATATTCTGTTTCATTCTGTGTATTTTATAAACGTTATAAATTTCAAAAATCAAATAATAAATTTCAAATAAATCACAATTCCAAAAATTCAATATTCAAATATCCAAGTACATAAATTTATTTTGATTTTTCAATAATTGCAGAAAAAATCTTCTTCAACTGAGTTGCTTCATTATGTAGTCGTATTCCTTCACTTGAATTCTTCAAATCGTTAGTTTCATTTATTAACCTTAGCCAATATGCACTTTCTTTGGCTTCTTTTCTTGATATTTTTATTCTCATTAAAAAATCCTTCTTACTTAATGCCTCATTTGCTTCACGATAATTTGCTCCAACTGACCCTGATGATTTAACTACTTGCTTACTGTCTTCTACATTAGCTATGGAATAAGATAATGTTTTAATAAACATCCTTAGCAAAAATAAAAGTTCGTTCTTCTAAATCATAAACGGGTTTGTTATTTGAGTTTTCTGACACTGGAATTTATTTTTTATTGATTTTTAATTTTTGAAATTTGTTTGCAGTTTGACAATTTGAAAATTGTTATTTATCTGTCATTTGATTTATTGCACATTGTTATTTATTCCGTCGCTTTCTCCAAAGCCAATTCTCTCTCCCTTTTTTTCTCATATCCAAACATCTTACCTATAGCCACAAAAAGCATTGGATATAAAAATACCCCGAGGAAAGTAGCGAGGGCCATCCCACCCAACAAAGCCATTCCCATTACTTTCCGTGCTTCTGCTCCTGAGCCTGATGCAATAACCAATGGAAATACTCCGAGGATAAATGAAAAAGCCGTCATCAAAATAGGTCTGAACCTTGATTTAGCTGCCGCAATAGCTGCATCAAATAAACTCAAACCTTTTTTAAATTCATCATTGGCAAATTCCACAATCAGGATTGCATTCTTAGCAGCCATACCAATCAACATTACAAAAGATACCTGGGCAAAAATATTATTCTCGAAAGTTGGGCTGAATAACCTTGCCGCCCATAAAGCAAATAAAGCCCCGAAAATGGCAAATGGTGTTCCCATAAGTATTGCTAAAGGCAACGACCAGCTTTCATATTGTGCCGAAAGAATGAGGAATACGAAAACAAGTGAAAAGGTTAGGATTATCCCCAGTGATCCCGAAGCCTTGTTTTCCTGGTACGACATAGCATTCCAGGCATAGCTCATGTCATGTGGAAGAACCTCTTTAGCTACTTCCTCCAATGTATTTCTGGCTTCTGTTGATGTGTATCCTTCTGCAGGCCCGCCGGTAACTTCAACTGAACGATACAGGTTGAAACGAGTGGTGTAATCAGGCCCTGAAATAGGTTTGACGGTAGCAACAGTTGCCAGGGGAACCATATTCCCATCTTTATTTTTGATAAAGAAATTACTAAGTTGTTTTTCATCCACCCTGTACTCCGGTTCTGCCTGTATGTAGGTTTTGTACAAGCGCCCAAAACGGGTAAAGTCGTTTACATAGGCTCCACCCATAAAAGCACCTACCGTTGTATATAAATCATCCAAGCGTATTCCAAGTTTTAGGGCTTTTTCTTTGTCAATATCCATGTAGCGTTGTGGTACTGTGGCCTGAAAAGTTGTTGATGCCCTGCCGATTTCAGGACGTTCATTAACTGCTTTCAAGAA
>Ga0255371_10246_pt1 | contig 10316 bp, 9 predicted proteins | sample ANMaggSSYBR01I12_FD_182097 | JGI IMG/M metagenome (GOLD analysis project Ga0255371, IMG submission 182097) | Sediment cell enrichment communities from methane seep in Santa Monica Basin, California, United Staets - ANME aggregate JGI... | ecosystem: Environmental > Aquatic > Marine > Cold seeps >...
TCTATTTTCTGGTATGGCGAAACCTGAAGGTTCGTTATAAACAAACCATACTTGGAGCATCCTGGGCAATCATTCAACCGGTTTTCACCATGATTGTATTCACTCTTTTTTTTGGTCGACTGGCTAAGATTCCAAGTGACGGGATTCCATATCCGGTTTTTTCATACTGTGCGCTGCTCCCTTGGACATATTTTTCTACCACACTTACCCAAGCTGGGAATAGTCTGGTCGGGAATAAGAATCTAATCACAAAGATATACTTTCCCAGAGTGACTATTCCAGCCTCATATGCATTAAGCGGTTTGCTTGACCTTGGTTTAGCTTCTGTCGTTCTTTTAGGCATGATGGCATACTATCAGATCCAGATTAGCTGGGGTTTGTTGTTGTTACCCTTTTTAGTCTTGCTCCTAGTATTGCTCGTCCTTGGAGTTGGGATGATATTTTCGTCCTTGAATGTTAGATACCGGGATATTAAATATTGTTTACCTTTTATCATTCAGATATGGCTTTTCATTACGCCCGTTATTTATCCCACTAGTTTTCTTCCCGAACGGTTTCGAATATTGATTGCATTCAACCCGACGTGCGGCATCATAGAAGCTTTTCGAGCTTCTCTTCTTCCGACACGAGACGTTGACTGGCATTTGCTGGGCATTTCGGTACTGATGACTTTGCTTATCTTTACATCAGGCATACTGTACTTTAGAAAGACTGAAAAGGACTTTGCTGACATTATTTAGGCATTCGCTGAGGGATCTTATGGCACATTCTATCATTGTGGAAAATTTATCCAAGCAGTACCGGATCGGTGAATTGCATCGCGAAACTACGCTGTCCGAGACCCTGATTCATACCCTAACGCAGCTCTTTAAGAGAAAGCGAAAAGAAACGATCTGGGCGCTGAAAGATGTCTCCTTCAAAATCAACGCGGGAGAAGTTCTTGGAATCATTGGGCGGAATGGCTCTGGGAAAAGCACTGTGTTAAAGGTGCTCGCAAAAATTACTTATCCTACTTCAGGAACAACGAAAGTCTTGGGCCGGGTCGCTTCTCTTTTGGAAGTGGGCACCGGTTTCCATGAAGAGTTAACCGGACGAGAAAACATTTACTTAAACGGTTCAATTTTGGGAATGACGAAACGAGAGACAGATGCGAAATTAGATGAGATTATTGACTTTTCTGGCGTGGAAAAGTTTGTCGATACACCCATTAAGCGTTATTCCTCGGGCATGCGTTTACGATTAGGCTTTGCTGTAGCCGCTCACTTGGATACTGAGGTATTGCTTGTAGATGAAATATTGGCGGTTGGCGATGCGGAGTTTCAAAAAAAATGTTTAAAAACGATGGGCAATCTCAGCGGGACCGGTAGAACAGTACTCTTCGTTTCCCACAATATGGAAGCAATTAAAAACCTCTGTCAACGTGTAATCTGGATAGACAATGGAAAGGTTCGACAAGACGGGGAACCCAGAGAAGTCATCAAAGACTATATGTCCTCTTTTGTTGGTATGCATCAACCAGCACATGGTTTTGCGCATATAACGAATCGAGGTGGCAATGGCGACATTCGATACAACAGAATCGAATTTCTGAGTTCGGATAAGCAGCCCCTAAAAGCCGCTTATAGTGGAAACAGTTTTGTTGCGAGACTCTATTATTATGCTGAAAAACAGATTCCAAGTCCCCACTTCGGTCTTGAGCTATTTACAGAACTTGGGACAAAAATTACCTCATTTAATACATGGACCTCAGGTTTTGAAGTACCCTTCCTGCCCCCGGGAAACGGGTATATTGACCTTGAAGTAGAGTCACTCAATATTTCTGCTGGTCGTTACTATGTCTCGCTTTGGATAGCGAGTTCGGGAAACCTGTGGTATGATCGTTTAGAGCAATGTGCGGTATTGGACGTCGAACCATCGGATTTTTACAAATCAGGTAGAGAAATAAAGCGCCAGCATACACATCTCTTCGGGATCGTTCTTTTCCCATGCAAGTGGAACTTAAAGGGTGAAAGTCCAAAATGATGATTCATACAGATCCAATGGTCAGCATCGGTCTACCTGTTTATAATGGCGAGAGGTACATTTCTGAAGAGATCGAATCGCTTCTCAACCAGACATTCCACGACTTCGAGATCATCATTTGCGACAACGCCTCTACGGACGGAACCGAGGCGATCTGTCGAAGCTATGGGAGTAGTGACACGCGTATCCGCTACTACCGAAATTCCCAAAATATTGGAGCGGCAGCTAATTTCAATCGGACGTTCGGGCTTGCTTCCGGGAAATACTTTAAGTGGGCCGCACACGACGACCTTCATGCTCCTGATTTTTTGTTGAGGTGCGTTGAGGTGCTGGATAAAGACCCTTCGGTGGTTTTGTGCCATTCTGAGGTGCAATTTATTGATGAATCTGGGCGGTATATTAAGAATCCTGATCGGTTTCTGCCGGATGCCAGTTCTCCAGAAGCCCATGTCCGTTTTTCTGAGCTAATTCGTATGGTTCACTGGTGCCTGGATATTTTTGGGCTTATGCGGAGTGATGCATTGAAGCGGACTCCGCTTATTTCAAATTACGTGGGGTCCGACAGAAATACATTGGTCATATTGGCTCTCCTCGGCCGGTTCCATCGGGTACCTGAGTGCCTGTTCTTCAACAGAGAGCACGCCGAGCGCTCGGTGAGAAAAACTAGGCCCGCTTTCCGGGCAGCATGGTTTGACCCAAAAAATCGAAATCGTATTTCGCTTCCTCGCTGGAGAATCTTATTTGAATACATTAAATCTCTGAGCGCCGTGGAGCTACCTGTGAAACAGAGAATGGCTTGCTGGCAACATCTATTCCGGTGGCCGGGAGGGCATTCCCGGCTATTGAAAAAAGATCTGAGGCTTGCCTCAAAAAGCGTTATCACTCGTCTCTATAAAGTATAGAGATCAGGATGGTCCTATTATGATAAAATATGCTCCAAGAAAGCCCTTGAAAAGCCAGTTGAGAAGGTTCATTTTAAATCTCAAATTCCAGTTGCATGATACCGATTTTCAAAATGGCAATATGCTCTTCTTTGTCACAGGCCGAGGCAAATCCGGCACAACATGGATGGCAGAATTGCTTACAACTCATCCCTCACTCTTCTGTGACTCCGCGGAAAACTTTGGGTTTCATCAGGATTTTCACTTCCAGCACCTTGCCGATTGGCCTGAATTTTTATTTGACGGGGTTGAAGCTAACATAACGGAAAAAACCTGGAAGTTAATCAAGAATGGTTTGATTACAAACCTCAGGAATAAATGTAACAAATTGTCGGCTCAAAAGTTGGGAGATAAGACCCCGGATCAAGACATATCACGTATCCTGGATCTGTTTCCAAAAACACAGGTCATTGTCATGCTGCGGGACTTCAGGGATGCGTGTGTATCATTGGCCTTTCATGGGACGAGGCTATCTAGTAGCTGGAAAGGACTGTTTGACGGTCCCGAGAAAAAATATCTTGATAACAAATTTCTAAAGGCTGTTCTGACATATTATGAGACTAAAAAGGATTTTGAGTTATATTCAAGGCTTGCTACCGAAAAACCGGATCAGGTCTTAATTGTTCGATATGAAGAGATGAAATCAGAACCTTTATCCACGCTCAGAGGTGTGTTCGAGTTTTTGGGAGTAGACAGCAGAGTTGTACATGTAAGAAAATGTTTGGAGTTAAACACATTTCAGAAAAGGGCAAAAGGCAGGCGGCCAGGTGACGGTGATTCTAAAAGTTTCTACCGAAAAGGGATCATAGGGGATTGGAAAAATCATTTCAGTCCCGAGAATATAGCTCTTTTCAAGGAAATTTCGGGTGATACGCTTATTGAAGCAGGTTATGTGCATAATAACCAATGGGGATTGTAAGACTTACGATGGAAAATCAGGGCAATAAAAAAAAACACAGCGCTTACAATATAATCTGCTTTGGTTTTTTGCCCTGGAACAATATGTGGGGGCGAAACCAGAGTATGATGGCTGAAATAGCACAATTTCATCTTATTCATAAGGTTATTTTTGTGGATCCATTGCTTTCAATACGAAAGGTATTCACGCACAAAAGCAAACACCTCAATACTTCGTCACATATAGCCTGTAAACTCTTTCCATCAAAAAAAACTTCTAAAATATGGGAATATGTTCCGCTTACTTTTCTTCCGTTTAAAAGACGTTTTTCTGCGTTGGAAAAACTTGAAAATCGCATAAACTTAAACATTATACGCCTGATAAATTCTAATATGCCATTTATCCTTTTTATAAACAGCCCTAAAAACTCTCTCCAGTATCTGCTTGATGAATTACTGAAAAAAGCGGATTTGTCAATTTTTGATTTTTGCGATGATTTTGTGGAATACTATCCAAGTGAAGCAGTTGAAGCCAGGGCAATTTTCTCGCGCAACATAGAAAAATATGCGAAATCATCTGATATTGTTCTATCTATTAATGACCATTTAAGAAATAAATACAGCTTTTTGAACAAAAACATACATGTGATCAAAAATGGTACTAACTATTATAATTTTGATCGTAAAACCTATAAAACCATTGATTTTCTTGAGCGGATTAAAAGTAAGAAAAAGCCTATCATTGGATATAGCGGCAATATCAATACGTTTAGAATTGATTTTAGCCTGCTCGATTTTCTTTTAGACCAAAGACCAAATTGGCAGTATGTTTTTATCGGACCCGCTGAATCATATTTCACCAGGCGATATTTGAAGTTTGAAAATGTTTATCACGTACCACCTGTAGATTATCAGACCCTTCCAGACTACATACGTTATTTCGATGTGGCGATTGTCCCATTTAAGATAAACGAACATACAAAGGGAAACAATTTGCTTAAGTTTCATGACTACCTTGCAATGGGAAAGCCAATCGTCAGCACTGACATGGGAGGGGCAAACGATTTAAGAGATGTCATTAGAATTGCTCAAAGGCCATCTGACTTCTTGGAAAAAGTAGAAAAAGCTCTATCCCCGGACACATTTCGGAACACACTGAAGCGTAAGAAAGTCGCTTTGGAAAATTCCTGGCAACACCGGATTAAGGAGCTTGAGGAGTTGATAAAGAATAGTATCTCTTAAAACCTCAGGGTTTTCTGATTGGTGAATCAATGCAAAAGTTTTTTTTTCATATTCATATCTGGAAATGTGCAGGGTCTACGTTCCTAAATATTTGTCGGAATAACTTCGGCAAGGGGTTCCACCGCGACATAATGCTTGTCCAGGATTGGGTATTATCGATCCAACAACTCCGCTGGCTTATGCGCTATCATAAATGGATTCGTTGCTACAGTTGCCACATGCTCTCCGGGGATCTGCCATACGAAGCGGAAGACACCGAAGTTATTGGTGTTGCCTTTGTGCGCAACCCAGTCGATCGTTTTATCTCAAGCTACAGGTATCAGAAAGCTGCGAATTACCGAGGTGGCTTTGCCAAGGGAAAGAGTTTTTCTGAGTTCTATGTTCATGCGTTGGAGGATGTGGATAATCCCATGTGGAGGAATGGACAGACATACGTTTTGGGAGGTAGCCGGAGTGAAGAGGCGCTTGCCAGGATTCAGAAACGTATGCAACAGGGCCGGCTAATACTTCTTGTCACCGAACGATTCGATGAGTCCTGCATCGCACTCGAGGGCCTCTTCCCCGATCAGTTCAAAGACTGTTCGTACATCCGCCGCAATGTTTCCCCCCAAAAGGAACTAATTACCCGATCACAGCGTAGCGCCGTTTCTCAGCACATGCATCTTGATTACAAACTGCTTTCGCTTGCAAACGACTACTTGGATGCGACATTGGAGCGTCTTTTTCCCGATCTTCATGAACGACAGCAATATCTTGACGATTTCAGGCAGCGCTGCTGGTCGAAAGAGAAATACCAGCGTAGGTTTGATGCAGTGAAATCTTTTGTGAGTGCCATCAAGACAGCCATAAAAACTGTCATAAGGCTTTAATGCGCAAAGCCGGTATTGACGTCAGTGCACGCCAATGCTTTAACGGAGGTTCAAGATGCGAGTTGCTATTTTTTCCGCCTTTGATACTGTTCTAAATCCCTATATTCTTCTATTCAAAGAAACTTTGGAACGTCAAGGGCTTGAAGTCCATATGGAACGTGAATTTAATCTGAAGTGGCTGCTATCCAAAGGCAAGTCTTGTGACTGTATTCACTTACATTGGATAAAACATTCCTATTCACCTCCGAAAAACAATGACAAATCAAAATTTTTAAAAAAACTGATCGAAATTCGCATAGTAAGAATATTTCTGGATTTACTCTGCCTGATTGAATTCGCACTTACATTTTTGTTCGGAAAACTGGCAGGAAAGACTATTGTGTTCACTGTTCACGACCTTTTCAAATCCGGCAAACAATCTCTACGGGGGAGAATACAAGTCCGGATGGCCCGCTATGTGGTTTTTTTGCTGTCTGATTCCGTCCACGTTCATAACCATCATTCCCGTAAGCTCATAAGAGCTATATATAAGAGAAAGAATGGTATCTCCGTTATTCCACATGGCAATTATATAGGGTATTATCCGAACCAGGTTTCAAAAACCGAAGCGCGTCTCCGGTTGGGGTTGCCTGGCGATGCTTTTGTCTATCTATTTCTGGGTCTGCTTCGCCCCTACAAGGGACTGGAGGATTTGTTTGAGGCCTTTGAGACATTAGAGTGGCCAGGGGCAAGACTACTGGTGGCCGGCCGGGTCTTTGAGGTTGACGGTTATGAGTCAAGGCTATTGGACCTGACGCGCAGTAATTCCAGGATAATGCTGGTGCCGGAGTTCATAGCCGATGAGGCTATCCAGATTTATATGAATGCCTGCGACGTTTTTGTTTTGCCCTATAAGGATATAACCACGTCCGGTGCTGCTGCACTGGCATTGTCGTTTGGGCGGCCCATTATTGCTCCCGCTATCACCTCGTTCCCCGAGGTCATAACCCCAGAGACAGGAATCCTGTATGATACATCTCAGCCGAACGGCCTGGTCTCTGCATTGCAGGATGCCAGAACCCGATCCTGGTCTGAATCTGAGATTTTTGACTATGCTCATCAGTTTGATTGGGACAAACTGGGCCCCCAGTTGGCGGCACTATACACTAAACATGATATTTTGCACAACATGACATTTTCGGTCAAACCACAAACTAATTTATCAGCCAGATTATGAAACCACGTAGGATTTTATACGTAACACGAATCGTCGAAGGAGGAGTTGCGGCAGTTGTTGACCGACTGGCAAGAGGACTGGATAGGGATCGGTACGAACCAGTAGTGCTCTTTGATACTGCCAGGCAATCAATTATTAGAAAAGGATTATCAGAATCAGACATTAGAACCATTGATCTGAAGAAGTGCAAAGAAGAACAGGGCCCAAGGTCGCCAGCTCCCCGGAAAAACAGAGATATTGGCGGCAGAATTGAGGCCTGCTTCGGCAAAAGGGCTTGTGAGTTCTACTTTTCTCTGAAAGCCTTTCGTAAATTTCTGCTATTTCAAGCGCCCAGGATCAAGTTGTTTGTGCAGGCTATTCGGGAAAACAAAATCGACCTGATTCATACGCATAACGATTTGCCCGAAGGCAAATCAGAAATCATTGCTGCACGTATAACCGGTGTGCCGTGCATTTCACATAACCACGGATATCCAAAGATGACCTTGTTTGACATTTTTTTTGCCTGGTTTGTCGATACCTTCATCTTTATATCTAAAGACGTAGAAAAATATCATATTGATAGAGGGAAACCACGTGCCAAAGCGGCAATTATTCACAATGGAGTAAATCTGTCTCAATTTACACGCTATTACGATGCCGCACAGGTTCGTAAGGAGTTCCATTGCAAGCCTGATGAGCCATTGATTGGCCTTATTGGCACCGTTAATTACTGGAAAGGCCAAGACTATTTCCTGGAGGCAATTGCCCACGTTGCGCACCAATTTCCTGGCCTGAAAGCCATGATCATTGGCGAGATTGGAAAACAAAACTGGAGTTACCGCAACCGGCAATATTTCTATAAATTGCAGTCCCTGATCAATTCTTTGGGGTTAAAGGAAAACATTATCTTTACAGGTTTGCGAAATGATGTGCCGCGTCTTATGACCGCACTTGATGTTGTCGTGCATGCTTCCTCCGAACCCGAACCTTTTGGTTTAGTAGTAATAGAAGGGATGGCGTTGGGGAAACCGTTGGTGGCTACATCCGCGGGAGGAGTCTTGGACATCATCGAAGATGGTGTGAACGGCTTGCTCATCCCCTGCAAAGATTCACAAGCAATGGGCCGAGCTATCATAAAGATACTTTCCGACAGGAATAAGGCGCAACAAATTGGTAACGCAGCTCGCCAACGTGTAATTGAAAAATTTACGGTGGATCAACAAGTCACGCACGTACAGAATGTATATGATTTCCTCCTCGGTGTTACTAACACGAATAGAGGAGTTCGGAAAATATAGTATTGTTCCCCTGTCCCTCGTGAGAAAAATGATTGAAGAACCCTGCAGCAAGCTGCGGGGAATGCGCTCGCTGTTGCAGTTTAATATTTGCAGTTGCGCCCGAGAGTTCAGCACTCGCTGATTTGATGGATAGAATTGATTGTGGAAAATTTGCCTTGATAAATAACGAAGAATCAATTTTGGAAATTTTGCGGGCAATGCTTAAAAAAGAGGATGAATACAATTTCTCCGGGGCTGATGAGTATACCTGGGGAGAAAGAGGTCTTAAGTATATGGAGGTAATTGATGAGATTGTGCGAATATAATGCCTTACAAATCTTCTGCCATTGGAGTAGATAAGTTATATGGCTGTCATTCTGGTTTACTTATTTTTATTTGTTTTTTGGGCGGAAAGAGTCTTGGGCCTCGGGTTTTCACAGATAAAAGGCTTAAGCTTTTTGAATATGTGCTATTATTTGCTCCTCCTTGCCTGGGCTTTAAAAATAGTAAAGAAACGAAAAGTATTTGAGCCAAATAACGTGAACAAATATTTGATTCTGATGATTGTCGTGGTACTGGTCTCGATTCCCATCAAGATTCTACTCGATGAAATCCCTAATATTAGTCTGATGGGAGAAATCATTATGGCCAAAAATTGGACTAACCCTTTAATCCTCTTTTTCATCCTGGTTAATATTATTGACAATGAAAAGGCATGTAATAACATCCAAATGGGGTTGGTTTTATTTCTATTATTCACGGTTTTATCCATGCTCCTTATTATATACGAAGTTGTTGAGATCGGCACACTCCGCGTGGATAGCGGACGATCGGCCGGTTTTTCCGAAGCAAACCAATATGCTGCCTTTCTGGTGCTCTTTATTCCTCTACTCTTTTCATTTTTTTTAAATCAGAAAAGTTCATTGCCTAAAGCTATAAGCGCTTTTATTCTAATTATTACCCTCATAGGTTTGTTTGTTACAGGATCAAGAGGAGGCACTCTTTCTTTTTTATTGAGCATAATTGTGTATTTACTAATCCTTAAGCGGGAAAAAATGATCAGGATAGCTACGGTCATATTCATAGTATTGACATTACTTGTTGTAGGAGGTATTTCTTATGTAGTCGTGCCAGTCATTGTTAGGGAAGGCGTAAGTACAAAATTTGACCCCAGCGATTGTGATGACCTAAATGATTACACCTCAGGTCGTATAGGCCTTTGGCACAATGGCATAAAGCTTTTTATTGAAAGTCCAATATTCGGGCATGGCCAGCAAACTATTGTCCCACTTAGCAAATTAAGAGGGTTTCCAACAGCAGGGAATTCGCATAATGACTATATACTCCATGCAGTACAATACGGCAGTATTGGACTGGTTATTTTTCTCATGCTTTTCACTAAAGTGTTTCAACATGTATGGCATCATTTCAATATTACAACAGATTCTTGGAGTAAATATTTGTACGCAAGTTATCTCGCAGGTTTCCTGGGTTATGCATTTGCGATGTTCAGCGTCAACTTGTTCGCTCCACGGTATCTTTTCTGGATGTATACGGCGATAATCTACAAATACTCCCAATTAGAAATGACTAAAAGAGTATAATATTTTTCTTAATATACAGCAGAATTTCCAGGAAGTTTTACACGGGATTGAGGGGATTGAATTTGTTCTGCTGGATAGTTGTTGGAATATGGCTTGTTATGGTTTATTTATGAAGTTCATGTGATATGTTTCATGTTTGAAGAAAAAATCAAAACAACAACAGGCGAGCGCAAACCTCAAAACAGGGGGAACTGTTTATGCAAAGATGTACCAACTGTATCTTACCCCACAATTATCCAGGAATAACCTTTAATGAATCAGGTACT
>Ga0255371_10247_pt1 | contig 10303 bp, 4 predicted proteins | sample ANMaggSSYBR01I12_FD_182097 | JGI IMG/M metagenome (GOLD analysis project Ga0255371, IMG submission 182097) | Sediment cell enrichment communities from methane seep in Santa Monica Basin, California, United Staets - ANME aggregate JGI... | ecosystem: Environmental > Aquatic > Marine > Cold seeps >...
GAATAGTAGAGGGAACTAGAACAAGAGTAGAACCGGCAGAAGCTGAATTGTTGCTAAAATCGGCAGAACTTATTCTTTGCATCGTGGGACTGTTTCATCTTTTGAATGGATGGAATGGTTATGGTAGTCCAATTAATCTGGCGGATGTTAGGTTAATTAGACCTGCATGACATTATTAATATATTTAATGGTTCCGATCGTGGGAATAATATAGGAACAACTTGTATAGAGTCAAAGTCACGTCAGAAGAATGGCAAAAGGGTGGCAAATATGACTGATGAATTGTAGAAAATTTTGAGTCTGTTGGGGAAAGAATGTAAAAAATATGATGTTTGATGAGAGACATGCGGAAAGGGAGGTAACGCTAAGTATCTAATAAGAGGTGGGATTGTGGATAAATGGACAAAAAGGAGTACAATCATTGGTGGGACATGGGGCCTGCTTTCGGGTATGATGTATGCATGGATGGCTTTTGCTGCTGGATTTTCAGCATATGGCGATGTAGGAGCATTATTTAAAAATATCCTTATAAAATGGAAAATCATTTTTTTACCAGCTTATGTAACAGATATGTTTTCTTATTTATTGGGAAATTCATTGATAATTATAGCTTCCTTCCTTGGTTTTTATTTTTTCATACTGTGGTGTATTGGAATATCGATCATGTTCGGCGTTGCAATAAGCATATCTGTAGCTGCAGTAATAAAAAAAAGAGGGGTGATAAAATGACGACAAATTGCATTAGACTGTTTTTAATAATAATTTTTTTATTTGGGATATTCTGCATAGTACCTTCTGCATATGCCGGGGAGACAGGGATATTAACATTAGATGTAACCCCGGATGCAACTGTTATGGGACCTGCCCCCGAATTTCATCCAAAGCATATTAAAGTTGTGACGATAAAAGATGGAATCGAAGTAGCATTGTTCGAGTCTGATATCCTCAAACAAGAAGACATACAAGTGTCAGTTCCGGTTGGGACATATAAGTTATATGTTCAGTTACAGGGGCATAGGACGATATGGGAACTTGACAATGAAGGCAGTGGATATGATGTATCTTCTAGTTCTGCTACAGTTGTTCCCTTATGGGAGAATACATTATTAAAGGATGTATTCGCAGATGCTCCATGGCGGACCCAGACCGGCAGTATTCCCATTCTCGTCATGGTTAAAGATGCTGCAGGTATTGCAGGTGATTATGATCTGGGAAATATCGAGATTTATCTTGATGAGGATTGCGATAAAGATGATAATGAAATCGATGATATATTGTTAGGTATGGAAACCAAATGGAATGGTGTAACCGTAGACGGATCATACTATAATCTATATTACCCTGGTGATTGGTATGGCATTACATACCTGGATCCATCTGAACACGATGTAAGTGGAGAGGCTTGCTTCCATGTAGTGATAAGAGATATTGGTGGTTGGCTGGATCCTGATGGCGATACCCACAGCCATTTTAATGTGACAATAGCAAGTGAAACTCTACCTACATTACCCAATTGGCATGCTGGAGATACCCATTACCATAGCAGTTATACGGATAATGATGTAGAATTTGGCTTCCCTGTAGAATCCACGGTAAAAGCTGGAAGGGCCATTGGGCTTGACTGGAATGCCATTACCGACCATTCTTTCGATATAAGAGATAGCAAAACAACAAACCCCAATCATAAGTTCAATGCCCTTAAACATGATGTGAGCTCTTATAGTACTGGTTCGTACAGGCTCATACTTGGTGAGGAAGTCTCATGTTATGGACATGAGTCCCTCCCCCTTGTTCCAAGGGGAGTGGTCCATTTTTTGATATTTGGAATGGAAAATTTCAGCAATGTAGGAGGAACAGGTTTAGACTTTATTCCAGGTAGTCAAGATGAAAAACCAGAAGGCGGGCTAACATGGAATCTTGAAGATGTTATTGATGTAGTTAATTCTCAGGGTGGTGTTAGTTATGCTGCACATCCGGAAGGACATCGCGGAGCAAGTGCTGCGGCTCTAGATAGAGTGCCATGGATAACTGAAGACTATGATCTGGTCGGGTATAATGGTCTTCAAGTGTGGAATATGATAAACAACGACAATGAGCGAGATCTGGGATTAGAACAATGGAGACGCTTATTGTTGAATGGTCGCAAAGATGTATTTATTGCGGGCGGCAGTGACGCTCATGGGGATTTTAGTCATGCGACCACTGTAATTGGGCCCTTTGATAACGCCTTTGGAAAGGTTCGGACATATATATACAGTGAAGAATTTACTCATGATGGTATTTTGAATGCTTTGAAAAATGGTCACTCCATAATGTCCGATGGTCCGCTGGTAATTTTCAATATTACCAATGAGCGTGGTGAAACTGCAATTATTGGTGATGAGATCACAGGATACGATCTCACGCTGAACATACAATGGGAATCTACGCTTGAATTTGGAAATGTGTCTCACATTTATTTTATTCTGGGTGTTATTGGTGAAACTGAAGGGGAAATAGATGATTATCATATTTCTCCAGATAGTCTTTCCAATTCTAAAGTGTATACAGATCTGGCAAGTAAGATCCCTTTGATGAAGAATGGATATGTCAGGATACATGCAACTACAGATAAAGGGCACACCGTTTACACTAATCCTATTTGGATCAGCAGCCCTACATCAATTATCTCTAATGTTTCAATAACCGGGATAACACCAGATTCCACAATCATAACCTGGGATACCAATGGGCCGAGCAGCAGCTTAGTCAAGTATGGCACTGAATCCAGTAATTACACATTACAAAAATATGATCTGGTGAATGTCACCTCTCACAGTATACATCTCTTTGGACTTCTACCAGATACTACCTATTACTTTGTAGTGAACAGTACCGATCAACATGGAAATTCAAACCAGAGTAATGAATATGATTTTACTACTGAAATTCTTCGCATTCCACTACAAGCAGGCTGGAATTTAATATCTCTTCCCTTGATGCCAGAAGACACAAGCATAACTTCATTGCTGTCTTCAATCAACGGCAATTACAGCATAGTCTGGGAGTATAATGCAAGCAACACTTCCGATCACTGGAAGAAATACGATCCATCTGCACCCTTCGGAAACGACCTGATTAATATTGAACCCGGAAAAGGATACTGGATAATGATGATCTCTGATGACACACTGCACATCAGTGGAACTGTGCCGGAGTCAACTGATATTAATTTAAAGACCGGCTGGAACTTAATTGGATATAATTCACTTGAAAGTCAGCCAATTACTGATGCTTTATCTTCAATCACTGGCAATTACAGTATCGTTTGGGCATATGATACCAGCGATACAGCTGATCACTGGAAGAAGTACGATCCAAGTGCACCTTTTGGAAACGATCTGGCAAATATGGAAGCGGGTAAGGGATACTGGATAATGATGACGACTGATGATATTTTAGAGATCTAATAAAGGAGACCTTAATGGAACAAATCTCAATATCTTCAGATGCCTTTAAAGCTGGCACCAGCCTGCCAGTCGAACACACTTGTGATGGGGATGACCGCTCCCCTGCACTCTCATGGGACACCAGTCCCGCAGGCACAGGTATTTCTTCAAGGTATATGCCTGGATACTACACTCAGTTTAAAGAGCGGTGCCACCAAATCCCAGCTTGAGTCCGCCATGCCAGGGCACATCCTGGCACTGGGAGAGATTGTCGGGAAATACGGGCGCTGAATGAGTATGTAGCTGCTGCGAACCCGGGGTCATTCTTTTGCGATTGTGTTTTTCGGGCATTGTTGGTCTCATATTACAGAATATATATAATTGGTGGTATATAAATATAAATATATTGAAATAAAATCACAAGATTAATATGCCTTGAGTTTTTAAAATTTATTAAATATTCAGTAATTATCTTGAACGAAAATGTCAGGATGATTTCAGGATTTACGCAATTTCATAATTCAAATTTCATTGTGGGATAAAAGATGAAAAATAAGCGCCATTGTAGTGTAAAATATATTCTCACAAAGAATGTAAGAAGTAGCGGGAATAGCATGTTTAATCAAAATATTTCGAAAAAATTTATATCGGTTATACTCATTGCACTAATACTTGGGTCAATATTTGCTGGTACTGTGAGTGCAAATATGAACACGAGTAGTACTGATACGAATATTAACGCAGTTTTGAGCAACCCACTATTAGAAAGAGGCAATACCGGTTATGAGCCATGGTATTATTATATTGCTGATATGGTATCAGCAGCAAATGGTAACCTTTACCTATCTGAAAAAGACATCTCAATAAAAGCCAGAGGTTTTAACATTGAGATTATTAGATCGTATAACAGTCATAACAATAGAGCAGATAGTCCTTTCGGTTTTGGCTGGACATATAATTATGACGTAAAACTCGTTGAAAACTCTGACGGTTCTGTATCATTGTTTGATGAAGATGGATCTGTACATAATTTTACGAGTATTGGTGGGGGCGGTTATACTTCTCCTAATGGAATACATTCAAAATTAACGAAAAATTCAGATGATTCTTTTATTCTTCTATTTAAAGATGGATCAGGTTATAATTTTAATTCAAATGGGATGTTGCTGAATATTACAGATAAAAACGGTAATAAATTAACTTTTAATTATACTGACGGAAAACTTACGAATGTAGCGGATGATTCAGGTTTATCACTCTCGTTCGGTTATAACGCTGAAAGTAGAATCAGTAAAGTTACGGACCAGCTTGGAAGAGAGATCAATTATGAATATTATGCTGGTAAACTGGTCAAAGTGACCGATGCAATGGGTGAATCTTCACTGTACTTCTACTACAACAATGATAAACTTCAGAGTGCTGTTGATCGAGTTGATAGCACAGTTCTCTTTTCATATGATACTGAAGGTAGAGTCGAAAAAATCGGTAAATCTTTATACAACAGGTCAGATGATTCGTATCTTGACAATTTTACAATGTATTCTTTTGTATATAACAGCGGAAATAATACTACCTGCTCAACTGATGCAATGGGACATACCACTGAAATACAGGTAAATGCACTCGGAAATCCAATAACAATCACAGATGCAATAGGAGAAGTTACATCAATGGATTGGGACAGTGATATGAATCTTGTAAATGTTACGGATGCCAATGGAAACACTGCCATGTATGTATATGACTCTTATGGCAATTTAATTAACCAAACAGATCCGACTGGCAATTCGACATTTTATAGCTGGAATACTGTTGATACCAGTATGGATTATATCACTTTACTTGCAAATACTACGAATAAAAGAGGATTCACTACAAGTTATAAGTATGATGTAAATGGTAATTTAAACGGGACGGTAGATGCAACTGGAAACAGTTCATATTTTATATATGATACTTCTGGAAATATTATATGTGTAACAGATTTCAGGGGATATACTACCTTATCCACTTATGACACACATGCAAATTTGCTTAATTACATAGATGCAACAAGGAATGTTACAGACTATACTTATGATATTGCTGGTAGACTTTTGACGGTAACTGATGCCAATAGTCACACGGTTACGAATGTGTACGATGATAATAATAGACTAATCAAAGTAATAGATGCAGTTGGAAATGAGACGATTTATGAATATAATGCAGTAGGAAGTTTAATAAGCACAACTGATGCCAACGGGCATAAAATCAGTTCTAATAGTAACATTATCGGTAAAGTTGAAGGAATTACTGATCCTGCCGGGAATAAAACCTCTTTTAAGTATGATAAGAATGGAAACCTGGTTAAGTACACCACAGCAAAGGGAAGCAATACAACCACAGAATATGATGCTCTGGGTCGAATGGTGACAGTTACAGATGCATTAGGAAACGCTGAAAATTATACTTATGATGCAGTAGGAAATTTGATCGCTGTGAAGGATAGAAACGATGGCACTACAACTTATACTTATGATGCTCTTAACAGGCTAATAGAAATAAGAGATCAATTAGGCAATACAACCAATTATGGCTATGATTCCGGTGGTAATATTTTCTCTATCCAGGATCCAAACGGACAGACCACCAGATACGAATACAATGCTCTGGACAGAGTAATTCGGATCACTGATGCCCTGGATAATGAAGGCGTATTTTCGTATGATGCCAATGGGAATCTTTTGACTTATACCGATGCCAATGAACATTCAATGAGATATGAGTATGACGAATTGAACAGACGTACAAAAGCAATTTCGCCACTTGGTTATCAAACGCAGTATACTTATGATCCAGTGGGCAATGTAATAAGCAAAAAAGACGCCAATGAAAATATTACTCTGTACGAATATGATGCTTTAGATAGACTTACATTAACTACATATCTGGACACCGGTAAGGTAAAAAGAGACTATGATGCAGTTGGAAATCTTATTCAAATTTCGAATATAGGAATTGGATTGAACGATATAACACAGTTTTCTTATGACGAACTTGATAGACTAACAGAAGTTACAAGAAACTACGGCTCTTTTTCTAGGACCATTGGTTACAGCTATGACAAAAATGGCAATTTAGCAGCAATGCAAGACCTGGATGGCGGGACGACAGTATATCAATACGATGAGCTTGATAGACTTATAGAAATCTCTGATCCATACGTAGAAGTTACGACATATCAATACGACAAAGGCGGTAGAAGAATCGCAATGGAACGTCCGAATGGTGTCACTACCCTTTATTCTTATGATGCTGCAAACAGATTTCATAGCCTTGTAAACAAAAAGTCAAGTGGAGATGTAATTTCAAGCTACACTTACAATTATAACAATCTTGGAAATCGGTTGAGTATGAAGGAAGCCAATGGAGATGTTACTTTATATACATATGATGCGCTCAACAGACTCGTTAAAGTGATATACTCCTCTGGTTACTTTACACAGTTTACATATGATGCATTAGGCAATCGAATGTCTAAAACCAATAGTACATCCTCTGTAGTATATACTTACGATGATGAGAACCGGCTACTAACTGCTAATGGGATAAGCTACGGTTATGATAATAACGGAAACCTGATCGGTAAGAGTGATGGAACAAATTATGAATATGACTATGAGAACAGGTTGATAAAAGTTACACTGCCAGATACAAGTCAAGTTATGTATCAGTATTCTGCGAGTGGAGACCGTTTGAGCAGAACTAATAGCAGTGGAACGACATATTATCTGTACGATCTTGAAGATATACTGATGGAACTGGATGAGGATCGTGTGCAACAGGCGAGGTATATTCACGGACCTGGAATAGATGAGCCAATCAGTATGCATAGGGGTGGGAATGCGTTCTATTATCAGTTCGATGGCTTGGGTAGTGTAACTTCATTGAGTGATGTGAGTGAGAATGTAATTGCATTATATAATTATGACGTTTTTGGCAATATTTTGGAAGAAACTGGAAGTGTAGTTAATCCCTATAAATTCACAGGCAGGGAATACGATGAAAAAACAGGGATTTATTATTACAGAGCGAGGTATTATGACGCTGAAATCGGAAGGTTTTTAAGTAAGGATCCGGTTTGGAATCAGTTGGATCTGCAAAATTCAAATAGGTATTTGTATGTGAGGAATAATCCGATTAATAAAGTTGATCCATTTGGTTTGTTAGCTATTACCGGTACTGTTATTAGAGTTTGGGGTGTGTTTTTTGTTGGAGGAGTTCGTGAGAGATCAAAAGGTATACTAGTGGCATATATAGACTATGAAGTTGCAAAACAGAATTATCAAAGAACTGCAGAGACTGAAAAATTAAAAAAACTTGGTACTACAATCCTTACTTATTGTGATATTAGCACTGAGAAGGTTATTTTTAACATTTACAAGGATTTTATTAAGAAAGGTGTTCTTGAGAGATTAAAAGGTATACGAAAAGCATATATAGACTATGAAATTGCAAAACAGAATCAAAATTATTCCAATCCTTATTATGATCCAGACTATCCCTATGGGTATGGAGCAGATCCCGGTTCTTACAATCAATCTGATTGGCCTTATTGGTACAGTGATTACTCCTTTTATTCATATGGTGGAACCGATGTCACATCAATAGAAGATTGGCATCATTTCATCATCCTTGTTGATCCGGAAAAAATTGAGTATAAACCTGGAGAAACTGCACAGGTAACAATAGATGTACTGAATAAGAATGAACGCGAGACCATCTGGTTAGGCGTAAGCTTCGAAGATCCAACTGGAAAATCCGCAGAGTATGACCCACAAATAACTATAACCCCACAATCAGCCACCATTAACCAAAACGAAATAAAAACATTCACAGCAGAATGGACAATACCCGATGATGCGCCATTGGGGACCTACAGAATAGCTGTAAATGCCTGGAAGGATGACACCTTTACTGAAAAATATACTGATGATCTTGAATGGGTTTCAATTTTCAAAGTAGTTCCAGTTGAAGATTTTTCAAGAGGTTATGCAGATAATGATTTCTATTATCTTACCAGCTATTCAGCTCCGGGAGCTATCAATGTTTACGACAGGGACACGTTAAAATTGCATACTACAATTAGCTTACCGAATCCGAGGTCTATGGACTCTCATGGCGATCTGTTTGTCAGTACATTCAAAGAAGCTTGCTATCCAGATGGTCCCACCTATTCGTGGAGTGGAATTGCAGTATATGATAAGGCAGATAATTTCAACTGTCTTAAAAAGACGAATCTCAGGTGGGATGTGTATCATGACTATTCTACTAGTCAGCCAATGATTGATGATAATTATCTAATGCTGGCCCTGGCTGGGGGTGGAGGTTATGTTGATAAGATCGCAGTTTACGATTCTGCCCCACCCTTTGCTAACATCACGAGTATCAATATCCCTGGCGGCGATCTTAATGACGCAGCGCATGATAATAAGTATGTGGGCATAGCCACTGCTTGGTCTGGCTATCATCAATATGTATTTGAAAAAGGAACATGGAATTTGGTTGCTGATATTGTCGGACCATATAACGGGGGTCCTATGGCGTTTTACCACGGAGGTCACGATTATTTGTTCATAGGTTACTCATATAAGCAAGGACGAGCGGCTGAATATATAAAATATGACTATCATAACCTGAATGGGCCCTACGTGAAAAAAGTGGTAACCTCTGAATTTGAAGTAATTCAGGATATAATTGCCTGTCCACCTTATATACTGATTTCTGGATGGAATATTGGGGAAACTGAGTTGTTATTGCAAGTACGTGATGCACAAACAGATGCGGTAGTTGCTAATTTCGAGCCTACATTCGATGGCTGGATACAATGGCTGGATTATTACCTTGAATATCTCTCTCCCCTAACAATAACAGCTGCATGTCCGGTAGACTTAATCATAACAGACCCTGACGGTCTTACTATTGATAAGCAATCGACCGAAATACCTGGAGCAACTTATATTGTGACAGATTTAAATGGGGACGGGGACCTCGACGATCGGATTATAATTCCGAATCGAAAAAAAGGAGATTATCAAATAGCAGTAATTCCGGAACATGGTGCTGAAAATTCGGACACATATACACTTGATGTTTCTACAGTTAATACATCCATTGTTTTGGCGGAAAATGTTCAAATTAGCGATATCCCGGATCAGACTTATACCGTCGAGTCGGCAGAGACAGGAATAACAATATCATATAATATATCATTATCAAAGGGTTGGAACCTGATCTCCATTCCCTTGATGCCGGAAGACACAGGTATTGCCTCAGTACTATTCCCAATACACGGCAATTACAGCATAGTCTGGGCATATAATGCAAGCGATACAGCCGATCACTGGAAGAAATACGATCCATCTGCACCCTTCGGAAATGACCTGATTAATATTGAACCAGGAAAAGGATACTGGATAATGATGATCTCTGATGACACACTGCCCATCATTGGAACTGTGCCAGAATCAACTGATATTAATTTAAAGACCGGCTGGAACTTGATAGGCTACAATTCTCTTGATAATCAGCCAATAGCTGAGGCTCTCTCTTCAATCAGTGGTAATTACACTATCGTTTGGGCATATGACGCAAGCGACACTGCTGATCACTGGAAGAAGTACGATCCAGGTGCACCCTTTGGAAACGACCTGACAGATATGGAACCAGTAAAAGGATACTGGATAATGATGACATCTGCTGATATTTTAGAAACATAAAATATTAGAGTTTGATAAATTTAATTTAGCAATTGATAGAAACTGAGGCTAAGAAAATGAAGCATTATACAAATAAAATATCCTTAAATCTGCTAACCCCTCCGAAAGTTATAT
>Ga0255371_10249_pt1 | contig 10238 bp, 7 predicted proteins | sample ANMaggSSYBR01I12_FD_182097 | JGI IMG/M metagenome (GOLD analysis project Ga0255371, IMG submission 182097) | Sediment cell enrichment communities from methane seep in Santa Monica Basin, California, United Staets - ANME aggregate JGI... | ecosystem: Environmental > Aquatic > Marine > Cold seeps >...
TTGTCGATGGAGTGCCAAAGACTCTAAACCTCAGGGACATGATCGATGAATATGTAAAACACCGCTATCAGGTAGTAGTGAGAAAGACAAAGTATGAGCTAAAAAAAGCAGAAGAACGAGAACATATACTGGCGGGCTATCTCATAGCTCTGGATAATCTTGATGAAGTAATAAAAACGATAAGATCCTCAAAAGATGCTCCTATAGCTAAAAATAAGCTTATCAAAGGCTTTGACCTCTCACCTGTACAGGCCCAGGCAATTCTGGACCTCAGGCTGCACCGATTGACCGGACTTGAAAGAGACAAGATAAAGAAGGAGCATAAGGAGATCCTGGAAAGGATCAAAAAGCTCAGGGAACTTCTGGCAAGTGATGATCTGATATATACAGAGATCAAGAAAGAGCTCAGGGAAGTCAGTAAAAAATATGGGGATGATAGAAGGACAGATATTTCTGCAGATGAGTCAGATATTGATATAGAGGACCTTATTCCTGAAGAAGAGAATGTGATCTCTATATCGCATTCAGGCTATATTAAAAGGCTCCCTGTGACAACTTATAGAAAACAGGGGCGCGGGGGCCGTGGAGTAACAGGAACAAATCTGAAAGATGAGGATTTTGTGGAGCATCTATTTATTGCTTCCACGCATCACTATATGATGTTCTTTTCCAGTTTTGGCAAAGTCTATAGAATAAAGGTCCATCAGCTTCCAACCGGAAGCAGGACATCCAAGGGGAAAGCGATCGTAAACCTTCTGCCATTTGCTCCCATGGAAAAGGTCGCGGCAATAATCGCAGTCAAAGAATATAGCGACAGACAATATCTTGTAATGGCCACAAAAAAAGGACTGATAAAAAAGACTGTGATAACAGCATATGATACTCCCAGAAAGGATGGTATCATAGCAATAAATATAAGGAAGGATGATGAACTGATAAGTGTAGAAAAATCAAATGGAAATGATGATATAGTAATAGTCTCAAAAAACGGCCAGGCTATAAGGTTCAGTGAAAAGGATTGCAGGCCGTTGGGAAGGGTATCCCAGGGTGTAAAAGGGATGAAGCTTAAAGTAGGTGATGAAGTCCTTTCTATGATGGTAGTAAAAGAGATCGATGGGGACCTCTTTATTCTTACTGAGAACGGTTATGGAAAAAGGACCGCATTGTCTGAATATAAGAGGCAGAACAGAGGAGGCCAGGGGATCAGGACCCTTAAGGTCACTGAAAAGAAGGGCAAGGCAGCAGGTGCAGGGATACTGAAAGATGAATATGATGTCATGATAATATCTGCCACTGGAGTATTGATAAGGATACGGGCAAAGTCCATCTCAAGGACCGGGAGGTCAACACAGGGTGTGAAGGTAATCAATCTCAAAGAAGGAAACAAGGTAGGGTCATATTCTATAATTTCTTCAGAGCAGTAGATTATTACCGGGGCTTCGTGGCACAGTAATAATTAATATATAATTTATTTAATTTATAAGATAAATCTGTTATTATAAGTTTTAAATTAATATTGATATTTAAGATTTGCAAACGAACATCTAATTACCTGAAGGGGGTAAAAATGGCAGAAGCAAAACCTGAAGTTCATCCGGATTTCAACAAAAAGAGCTCAACTGGAATGGAACCAAAGATCGCGGTGCTGGTCGCGCATGTCGGTTTTCTTATTGGAGCTGGATGGCTTTCTGGATTAATAATCTATTTGCTGGAAAAAGAGAACCGTTTTGTCAAATTCCACGCTATGCAGTCTATAGTGATCGGAGCAGCTGAAGTGATCCTATATATAATTGCAGGGATCCTGACTATGGTAATAATCGGGGCATTTTGTATTCCTATAATCTGGATAGCAGCTTTAGTTATCAGGATTATAATAGTAATGAAAGCTAATAATGGCGAATACTATAAGTTCCCATGGCTTGGCGGTATGGCAGAGAACTGGACAAAGATGTAGGGTCTGGTAAGTTTATATAAAAAATAATAAATATGTTTTAAAACGGTATAGTCCAATATATATTGAGGTATATTGGACTATACATAGTATCAGGGGGCAAAAATGACGAGGATAGATAGAAAAGTCTTAAGAAGTGTCAGCGAGCTTTCCAGTTTCAAATTTCTACTGGTTTTCTACCTTATATTCTTCATCATCTCAGTTGTGATCATGGCAATCATAGCACTCCTTGCATGGCTGGGACTTTCTTCTTACGGAATAAGCCTGACAGATATCCTGCAGAATTTTGGGATAAGTGATTTTGGGCTTCTTAATCTGGGTGGAGGCACCGTTCTTTATGTAGTGGTTTCTATAATCGGGGGACTTGTTGCTTCAGTCTTTTATGCTGCATTCGGAACGCTGATGGTCTGGATAATAAATGTCATACTCAAGATCAGCGGTGGTATTGAGCTCAGATTCATTGAGCGTGAAGATGTTGTAAAAAGTGAGTAGCCGTTTTATCTTGACAAAAAATATTTAAATTGATATTTTGACCTCTGTGTCAAAATAGAGGGCCTATAGCTCAGCAGGTTAGAGCGCATCCCTGATAAGGATGAGGTCTCTGGTTCGAGTCCAGATAGGCCCACCATCTTTGAATTTTCAATATTATAATATAAAAAAAAGCAGGAATAAAAATTATTACTCCCGCTTATTTTTAGCTAGATTTTACCACTGTATGGTATGTTTTAGATGCTTGATCCGAAATTGCTTTCCCATATAAAAATGTTTTTTGGTCATCGAATTATCAAAAAATACAATCCTTAAAGTGCGGTATACGATAAATTACAAAATTGTCCCCTAAGAGACTTACATTTTGAAGTAACCTATTTTTCCTCAGCCTGATATCATAAAAAGAGTTGATTATTTTACCTTTATTCTCCATTAACGGGTTTATACTGTCTGAATTACAAAGATAAGAAAAAACACGTATGAAATAATTGACAAGCTAGTTTATTTCGAATATAGTTATAATTAATGTAAAATTAGCTATAAATCGATATAATAAATATTAAATCAATTGAGGAAGTGGCAAAGAGGAGTGTAAATGAATATGCGTCGGGGGTGGGGTCTTGTGTATTTGGTCCAGGTGTAATTATTCAGCCAGAGACACCTCCGGAAAATATTGTTTAAGATAATTTGATAGGGGGTGATATAAAGTTCTTAAAGAGAGTTTATATCAAAAACTTTGAAAGGAAGGTAAGAAATGAGTAAGATCAAACAAATTGCATTTGCTGGACTGGTGATTGCTATGATCGCAGCTTTCATAGTACTGCCAGGATGTAAAGAAGAAGCTGTACCATCAGAAGAAGCGGCAGAAGAAGCTGCTCCTGCAGTTGAAGAGGAGGAAGAACCTGAAGTAGTAGCGGAAGATAAACTGCAATTTTCATTCGTAACTGCTGGACCCCTGACGAATATCTTCATAGCAGAGGTAATTAGAGGATGGGATGCAGCTTGTGATCCATTCGGGGTAGAGTCGACAGAATACTTTGCTGAGTATGACTTAGCACAAACGATAGATTTTTTTGAGTCAGCCGTTGCATCGAAACCTGACGGGATATTCCTATTTCAGTGGTATGAGACAGATCCTTTCGATCCTACCATACAAGAAGCACTTGATGAAGGAATCGATATTGTTACAATGACTGTAAGATACCCGTTTTCCCCGAAAGAGGTTCCCTATGTAGGTGTTGATTATAAAGAACAGGGATACGTTGTAGGCGAATATGTAGCCGAAAAATTAAAAGCCAAGGGAAAAGAAAGCGGTGCTAAAATTGGAGTCTTCAATGACATTATTACAAGCCCGCTTATCCTGGAACGGGCCGAAGGTTTTTATAATGGCTTAACTGATTCGGGGATCGACTATGAGGTTTTCGAAGTAGAAACCGGAGAAGAGCTTGCGAAAGCCACTGATATAATAACAGCGAGTATAACAGCACATCCTGAATGGGATGCTATATATAACACCACTGATATAACCACTATGGCTTCTTTCAAAGTTTTGATGGATTTAGGAATTGAACCCGGTACGATATTGTGTTCTGGCTTCAACCTCGAAGAAGAAATGATACGAGGCATAAGAGCTGGTCATGGCGTCGTTAATTCAGATGAGATTTTCAGTTACGGATTTTTACCAGCTACGATACTTTATATGAGGATTAAGCATGGCGCGATAGTAGGAGATCTACCGGTTAATACGGTAATGATAGATGAAACCAATATAGATGAATATGCTGATTAGAGCAGTTTGAATTAAGCAAAGGAAAAAACTTTTTGAGGAAGGAATCTTAACTTCTGGTAGAGAAAGGCAGTGAGCGGAAGTTAAGATTCCTTTTAATCAGGCTTGTATAGTTGTTATTGGAATAAACTTATTAGAAATTACTACTATATTAAAGGATTAAAATGAAAGAAATTAACTTTCGGGGAAGACGTACAATGTTACAACTTTTTAAAAAAGTAGTAACTGCCAGGGAACTAGTAGTTTTTGTTATAACATTAGGCTTATTTGTAATTTTTGGCTTTCTATCCAGGGGTACATTTTCTTCCGCTGAGGTTATCGAAATAATGGCTATTTCCGCTTCTGAAATAGGTCTTATAGCTGTTGGCATGACTTTTCTGATGATATCTGGAGAGTTTGATCTCTCTGTTGGTGCAATATCGGCACTTAGTGCATATGTGTTAGCTGTTATGGCTGGTCAAATGGGTGTAAATCCATTTCTGGGAATGGTTATCGCTATAATCGTTGGCATGGTTGCGGGAGGTATCAATGGTTTGGTTGTGGTAAAATTTGGAATTCCATCTTTCATCGTCACATTAGGTACAAATTGGATGTGGAGAGGAGTAGTAACTGCCGCTAGCCGTGGGTTATGGATACCGTTTCGCCCAATTGAAACCCACCCTGCTTTTTATAAATTTCTTCTAGCAGATCTACCGTCAATAGGTTCAGTCCCATTGATATGGTTTTTAGGTGCGATTATACTGGGTACGCTTATTCTCAATTTTCACCGGTTTGGTAATCATGTTTTTGCTACTGGCGGCAACCGGGAAGCAGCAAAAGCAATGGGTATAAAAACCGGTAAGGTAAAAGTGTTATGTTTCATGTTACTGGGAGGCATTTCTGCATTCTCCGGATGTATGCAAGTTAGCCGTATGGCGGGGTTTCAATCATTGCAAGGAAGCCAAATAATGTTAGTGGCTATTGCTGCAGTAGCAATCGGAGGAACTTCTATTTACGGAGGCAGGGGAACCATTTTCGGAACTTTATTCGGGGTACTAATTGTCACCTTCTTACAATTTGGTCTTATCATGACAAAGGTATCAGGATGGTGGTATAAAATTATTCTGGGAGCACTTATAGTTGTGGTTATGATCGTAAATAATTTCTTGGAAGAAAAGAGGACAAAACTATGAATGAACGACCTCAGGCAATAGTGGAAATGCGAAACATCCATAAATGGTATGGAAAAGTTCACGCAGTAGATGGTGCGAATATGATAATAAATGAAGGTGAAAGTGTAGGATTACTGGGTGACAATGGTGCTGGAAAATCAACCTTAATAAAAATTTTGTCTGGTTATCATCGTCCAGATGAAGGGGAAATCTTTATAGAAGGAAAAAAGACAATAATAAAATCAACCTCGGATGCCAGGGCTCTCGGGATAGAAACAGTTTATCAGGAGCAAGCTTTAGTGGATCTGATGAGTGTAGCGAGAAACTTTCACATGGGAAGAGAGCCGGTTAAATGGGGTGGATTCTTAAATAAAGCGAAGATGAATGAGTGTATGATACCATTACGTGCTTTAGGCTTATCCATTAAATCGCCAGACTTTTTAGTCAGTAGCCTTTCCGGAGGTGAAAAACAGGGGACAGCTATAGGAAGGGCTTTGTATTTTAAGGCTAAACTTGTAATACTTGATGAACCCACAAGAGCCTTATCAGTTAGAGAGGTCCAGACAGTACTGGATTTTGTAAAGGGATTAAAAGAGGCGAATATAGCAGTAATTTTTATCTCGCATACCCTTCACCATGTACATTCGATAGTTGATAGGTTCGTAATCTTAAAGCGGGGAAAAGTGGTAAGAAATTTCAAGAAAGGAGAAACATCAGTAGATAAACTTACAGAAGTGCTAATGGATTGAAATGCCTTAAGTATAACAGAGGATACAAAGAGATGACTACTCAAAATGATACAGAAAAATTAATAATTAATGAAATTGATAAAAGCAAAGAAGAATTAATTGATTATTTAGGTAAATTGATAAGCTTTTCTTCGGAAAGTTATGGAATTATTAATACCGGTAAAGAAACAGAATTACAGAATTATCTATATAAAGATTTTTTAAAATCAAGCTTTGACAAAGTTTTAAAAATTGCTGTGGATGATAAAAATAATAGACCTAATATAATCGGGGTTTTAAAGGGCGTTAAAAATAGTAATACGTTAATGTTAAACGCTCATGCTGATGTTGTCCCGGTAAAAGAAACTGAAAAAGAAAAATGGTTTAGCGACCCATATAAAGCTAGAAGAAGTGATAACAAGATCTTTGGCAGGGGTGCCAGTGACTGCAAAGGTGGGCTGGCAGCAATTATATTTGCTGCTAAGATACTGAAGAGATTAAAAATAAAACTTAAAAGTGACTTATATATTGTTTCTTCTATTGGAGAGGAATCTAAAGAAGGTGAAACTATTGGTATTTCATTAGTGATAGATAATAGTTATAGACCGGACTTTGCTGTAATTGCAGAACCATCCAATTGTGAGATACATATTGAAAGTACTGGTAATTTGCTTTTTGAACTTAAAATAAAAGGAAGAGAAGCGCATTGTGGTGTGAGAAATCAGATCTTGTTTCCTCAAAGATATGGACTATCCTCAGGCGATGAAATTGGAGTAGATGCTATTACAAAAGCTATACCATTTATTGAACTTATGCAAAGGATTGAAATAGAAAATTGTCATAAGTGGAAAACTGAAACGATGAACAGTGGTGGATATCCTATACCGATAGACAAGCAGGGATTGGGGTTTTTCACAATTACTCCTGTAAAAATTGAGGGCGGACAATGTATTGGGGCAGTATCAGGCTATGTAAACATAATTTTTAATATATCGTATCCAAACTGGTTAAAAGAAGAACAGGTGGCAGCGAGCATAAAAGAAAAGATAATGCATCTGGCCAAAACTGATGAATGGCTTAAAAATAATCCTCCCGAGTTTAGCACACAAAGCTGGGGGCCTTTTAAGACATCCATAAATAATCCTGGAGTAAAATTACTTGGAGAAGCGCTACAGGAAATTCAGAAAGAGCAGCCGATTTATTCTTCATTTAAATCTGTATGTGATGCTACATTTTTGCATCAGAAAGGAATACCATCAGTAGTGTTTGGACCAGGTGGTTTAAACAGTTCGGTACATGGTCCAAATGAATTTGTTCCTATAGATGAATTGATAAAATCTGCAAAAACTTTCGCACTTTTTGCTTATAAATTTTGCAATAGGGAATAAAAACAATTTAAAGTGTTTTGTTGATAAGCTAATTAAATAATTAATAATAAAAATGGAGGTTTGAGCGTATTGAAGAAAATCAAAAACTATATAAACGGTAAATGGGTAGAACCAGAAAACACCGGATATCTGGATGTAGAAAATCCAACCACCAGAAAGGTATTATCCAGAGTACCATTTTCAACAACTGCTGAGACAAACCGGGCCATAGATGCCGCGGCAGGTGCTTTCCCGGGATGGAGCACCACTCCGGTAGCCAGGCGGGTAAGGCCGCTGTTTAAATTAAATGACCTTTTAAGGACCAATGAAGAAAAGCTTGCAAGAGTGCTGGTAGCCGAGATGGGAAAATCAATACCTGATGCAACTGCAGAGTTTAAACGTATCTATGAAAACATAGAGGTAGCAGCCGGAATGCCGGTACTACAGCAGGGAGAGAAGATAATTGGCAGCTCTTTTGGCATAGACGGGGAGATACTAAGGCTGCCCATTGGGGTATTTGCTATGATAGCACCTTTTAACTTTCCGGGAATGGTACCTTTCTGGTTTCTCCCCTATGCACTGGCCACTGGAAATACCTATATAGTAAAAGCGTCCAAGCAGGTCCCGATGACAATGGAGCTTATAACTAAGTATATAGACCAGTCTGGTTTTCCACCAGGTGTGTTTAATCTGGTAAATGGAGATAAGACTGTAGCAGAAGCCTTTATGGATAGTTCCACGGTGAGGGGGATTTCCATAGTGGGTTCAACTCCTACCTGTAAGATAATCGCCGAGAAATGTGCAAATACCAATAAGAGGTTCCAGGCCATGGGAAGCGCTAAAAACCACCTTGTTGCCATGCCCGATGCCAAACTGGATAATGTAATACGCAATATGACCACATCCTGCTATGGCTGTGCCGGGCAGAGATGCATGGCCTCTTCTGCTATCATAGGGGTAGGGGACATGTATGATACCCTGTGCAAAAGATTTATAGAGGATTCAAAAAATGTTATAGTAGCGGACCCGCTTGATCCAAAAGTAGCCGGCAAGTCTCTGGTAATGGGACCGGTAATATCCCAAAAGGCCAAAGACTTTATCCTCTCCATGATCGAAGAGGGTATTAAAGAGGGAGCAAATCTGGCACTTGATGGCAGGGGTATTGTAGTGTCCGGCTCCGAAGAGGGCCACTTTATAGGCCCCACTGTATTTACTGATGTAAAACCAGGAATGAAGATACATGATACTGAAATATTTGGACCAGTGGTAGTCATCCTTAAAGCAGATACATTAGATGATGCTATAAGGATTGTAAATGATCACAAATATGGTAATGGTGCTTCTATATATACACAGAATGGCTACTGGGCAAGAAAATTTAAACTGGAAGCACAGGCAGGGATGATAGGGATCAATATCGGTATCCCGGCTCCAGTTGCATACCTGCCATTCGGGGGTATGAAGGAATCCCAGTATGCAGATATTAAGGCTCAGGGCAGGGCTATTATTAATTTCTTTACTGAAGATAAGGTTATTACTGAGAGGTATTTTGAGGAATAGTAATAGCTGCAGGCAAGATCCTAATAATAGATAAACTAACTAACGATGAGCTTATAAGCAGCCAAAAGGAGTAATAATTTATCTTTTTTATTAGCTTCAGTTAATATTTTATGGCATATACTATTATTGAGAAATTATTAACTTATTATACAGGGAGACAGAGATGGGATATCCGAATTTGTTTACACCTATCGTTTTGGCGGGACAAGAAATAAAAAATAGAATATTTATGGCACCGATGGGTGTGGGATTCGAAGATTATTATTATGGCGGCAGGGTTTCTACTGAAATGATAGACTATTATGAAGCAAGGGCAAAGGGTGGAACCGGGTTAATAATCTCACCATTTGCTGCTGTTGATGAAAGATATTTTGCTCTCACAATGGGTATTTATTCAAGAAAAATACTGGTGGGTATAAGCAGGCTTGCAGAAGCATTACATGTTTACGACTGCAAGTTTCTTGTTCAATTATCACATTTTGGCGGTAAGTCTCCAAGATACTTTACTTATGGAAGAGATCCGGTTGCTCCATCGAGTATCGAGAGCAGGATGTATGAAGAACGACCCTTAGAATTAACTACCGGGCAGATACAAGAAATAATAGGTCTATTTATTCAAAGCGGCCAATATTCAAAAGATGTCGGTTGTGATGGAGTGGAACTGCATGGCGCCCATGGTTATTTAATAAACCAGTTTTGTTCCCCACATACAAATCAGCGAAATGATATATATGGCGGTACAATGGAAAAAAGGTTGCGTTTCTTGAAAGAAATTGCCGAAGGAATCAGAAAAAGTTGCGGGAAAGATTTCATTATAGGTTTGAAATTCAGCGCACATGAACATTTACCCGGAGGAATTGATAATGAAGAAGCAAAAAAAATATGTAAATTTTTAAGCAGCCTTAATTTACTTGATTATATTCATGTTTCAGGAAATAGCATTACAATACCAGGCTTTACGGACTGCAGCTATCCTGAAGTACCCCCGATTTATAACGGCCAACCACTGGTACCGCTTGCTGAGATGATCAAAAAAGTTGTAGATATTCCAGTAATTGCAGCATCAGGTATAGGAGACCCGGATTTTGCTGAAGAAATAATAAATAGTAAAAAAGCAGATATAGTTGCACTTGGAAGAGCATTGATTGCAGATCCTGAATGGGCAAACAAAGCCCTGAGCAATGAATATATAAAACCATGCATCAA
>Ga0255371_10251_pt1 | contig 10214 bp, 6 predicted proteins | sample ANMaggSSYBR01I12_FD_182097 | JGI IMG/M metagenome (GOLD analysis project Ga0255371, IMG submission 182097) | Sediment cell enrichment communities from methane seep in Santa Monica Basin, California, United Staets - ANME aggregate JGI... | ecosystem: Environmental > Aquatic > Marine > Cold seeps >...
TAACATCGAACGCAGTGAACAGATGCTTTACTCAAAGATGCTGGCACATTATGTACAGCACGGATATGAGATCAAACAAAACGCTAAGCAGTTTTACACACTTCTCAAGGACAATTTCAAACTGATGGACAGGTTCTGGTTCACTGATGCTCAGGTCACTGAATATGACGAATGGAAAAAGGAGCAGGGGTTTCAGGCTATTGAGGAGATAGCAAAGGGACAGCAAACCCTCTTTGTCAGTGATGAGAACTCCGCACTTATCTGGCTCAAAAACTTCCTGAATACTCCGAAGAGCTACAGCGATATCCTAACAGCATACAATCAGATCACAACGAACATTGATGACGATATCCCCGAGCTTCAAAACCTTCTGGAAACAAACGTCGTGTTCGAGAGCGGTATGTACAGGCAACCTCTCACTGAAAAAGAGAAGGAAGCAAAGGAGGAGCAGAGCGAAAAGGAGTTGCTCAAAGCGTTTGATAAGGTGCTTACTGAAGCAAAGACAGGCAGCAAGAAGATTAAGACAGTGCGCAAGGAAGCTGTCAAACTTGGATTTACAAAAGCGTATCAAGAGAAACGGTTCCAGGATATTATCACTGTTGCTGATAAGCTTAAGCCAAGTATACTTGAGGATAACAGTGAGATTAATGACTTTGTGGATATTGCACGATTGAAGATGGGAGACGATTTCTAAGATAAGGATTGTGAGGGATTGAATGCGTTTAAATCAGGAAAACAGTTTGTCCCAAATTCCTCATGTTCCAGATGAAATCATTACTGCAATAAATAACAACAAATTGGCCGTATTTTTAGGGGCTGGTGTATCACAAATAATTGGATGTCATGGATGGGACAAACAATCTAAATATATAGTTGACGAATGTTGCACAATTGTTGGCAAGAATGGAAACCCAGTGCTTAACAGAGATCAAGCAGAATTGTTAAATGGTGATAATTTCGACCCAAAAAAGCGAATAACAATCTGTTCAGAGTTGTTGGAAAAAGCTGGTTGTAAAGATTCATTTATCTCTTTAACCCATCTTCGTCACTATGAATTTAAACCGCTATCAGTGGACCGTACCATTTTTAAAATCTGTTCCACACATTCTTGACCCCGATCGATTTCAAGTAATTGTTCATTCCAAAATATTTGCAATTGAATGCATCCATAATGTTTTTTTTGCGTATTCGTCATGGTCGTAATTTTCAATTTCACCTTTCTCCAATGATTTGTTCTATATGTTATAACAATTATATAATGTTCACGGTTTGGAATTCTGTTCTACATCTGGAAAAGTTAAGGAAGTATTATTTTGGTGAAAATCGAGAGGAGTGGACGTTAGAAAAGATTATTTATGGATGAAAACTGTGAATTCTGGTGTGATACTGGAGAACATGGGCTTTAATGAAAAATACGCTGAAAGCGGATGACGAAACAAGGCAGGTTTATGATATCTATAAGGAATTATTTAAATTAAGAGCCCTTTTCATCACCACAAATTTCGATGAATACTTTGATGAGCAATTAATTCCAGAAAGAATTGCTTATTTGCCTGAAGAATTCACAAAGAAACCTGATCGAAACAAATTATACAAGATACACGGAACAATATCAAAAAAAGATTCACTTGTATGTACTGTCCCTCAATACCTAAAACAATATAATAATGAAGACCACATACGTTTTTTAAAGAGCATATTCGCCGAATACACCATACTTTTTATAGGATATGGGATGGAAGAATTTGAACTGTTAGATTTTATTTACATGAAAAATGTTGGAACTGAAAACAAACAATGTAAAGATTATATATTGCAACGTGTAAGATACGATGACGAAATTGATTTACATCAAGCATATTACAACCAGTTTGGAATAAATGTAATACCATATTCTGTTGATGACGATACCAATGATTACCAATTGTATCATGTTGTTCAAAACTGGGCTGCTGAAGTAAATCAAAAATCAGGCTATACGAGCAAGTCTTTTAGAAGAATCAAAAACATAATCGATGAGTTTGACGAAATATCGACTGATGAGCTATTACAGTATGTTAAAACTGATCAATCTCATAAAAATCATTTATATAAGATTCTCGCAGAAACAAATAATCCTTTACCATGGCTAAAGTTTCTTTATAAACGAAGATGTTTTAGTCCAGATAAAAATCCTAATCCAATTGAGTCAGAAAGTGGATACTATCGTGTACTTTATTGGAGAATTCTTGGTTATTTAGAGAATGTAGCTAAGGTAAATTCTAATACAACCTGTGAAAACAGTACCAATCTATTGATTCAAATAATTGATGAATTTGTGACTTTTCAGAATAAAATTGAAGATAGAATTGACAATAACTATACAGATTGGATAATAACAAAAGTCATTTTTTCACTTCCAATTTATAAGATAAAGGATGATTATTTCGATTTTGTCCGCTCTGCATTGAAAACAAAATGGGACACGGATTCTATTGCGCATGAGTTTGTAGAAACAATTTTTCCAAAATTAATTGAGCAGCATGCCACTTCTCATATTCTTAAGTTGTTAGACATTATTTTTGAGTACTATCAACCCAAAGAAAGAACTTTCGAGGATTATGTAGGTCGTATTGAACCTTTCTGGTTGCATGAAATTCTGACAAAAAATAAAATAGGTTTGGCGCAGTTATGCAGTTATGAAGCCGCAAAAATTGCGTTACAAAAGGTGAATGAAATTTGTGAAAAAGATTCATCTCAATTTAATAATATCTGGATTTCTGCAATTGAACGTGAAGATGATTTTTACAGTAAAGATCGGTATGATAGAGAAATAATCGGTTTTATTCGTGATATGCTTGAACGATGTAAAATCGATAAAATCAAAGAAATGGTTCCGAAATTAATTTGCTGTGACCATCCTATATTCAATAGAATTGCGATACACATTATAAACCACCATTATAGTGAATTAAATGAAATATTTTGGAATTTAGACTATAACCCACTTGGGAAAGACCCCTTGAAACATGAATGTCAAATGTTGTTAGATTCACATAACTCATGTTTTAATGATGAACAGATTTCACAGTTCATTGAATGGATTGAAGATGATATATATTATATTCCAGATAATCCCGACATTACACAAGAAGAAAAAGATAGTTATTTAGCTTGTTCCAAGCTGAGATGGTTATTTTCCTTTGCTAAAACAGAAAATCGAGATATTGCTGAGTTATATCAAAAATATCATTATATTTGTCCATATGACGATATTGAACCTTATGGCGAATCAAGTATCACAGCTTTTTCAGGAGAGGTTAGTTCAATAACAGTCGAAGAATTTAGTGAGATGACAACCGACCAGATCGTCAAATATCTTGTTGAATTTAAAGAAGAAAATGGGATAAAAAAGCCGTCATCCCGTGGACTTGCACAGACTTTCGAAGAATTTATTCAAAATAACGCTGAGGCGGCTATAATTGATATATCCTTATTTAAATCGATTCCTTTTATATATCAAAATGCTTTACTGGCAGGTCTTAATACGCATTTCAAAAATTCGGAGATTAACGGATTTGATAAAATACAATCTTTCATATCTACTCTTATAAAATCTGATATATTTTGGGACTATGAAATGAATAATCATGATCGTATGTATCGTGATCAAATTGTATCATCAATCTGTGAGTTCATTGTCAAAGGAATAAAAACTAATACTGTATTTTCAGATTCGAATCAAAATTTGGCAATTGTGGACATATTGATTTTTCTTGGTGAAAATTTGAAACCATATGTCCGTGAGCCTAATGAATATCTTGATTTTGCCTTTATCTCACCGCAACAAACCGTATATAGAGCAATGTTTGAGTATATTATCAAGAATCAGGAATGGAATAAAGAAATTAAACAATTTATTGAAGAAATTATTAATTGTACTGATGAAGAATCCAGAGACTTTTTTTACACATTTGGTAGATTTTTCTCAAATTTGTATTATTTCGATAAAGAATGGGTAAATGAACACATTGATAAAATATTCGATGTTGGCACCAGTAATTGGACAGTTGCGTTTGCTGGTTACTTATTGAGATTAAATCCAACACAAGAAATTTTCAGACTTATGAAGCAACATGGTGATTATTCAAAAGCAATTCGTGTTTTTAATAATGAATCAATCACCCAACGAAACTTACTAAATCATATTTGTCTTGGTTACATAAATGGCGAGGATGCAATTGAAGGAAGTAATTCTTTAATTATCCAATACATTAGTAAAAATAATACAAATCAAATAATAAATTTAATACATTCTATTTGGTACATAGGAAAAGAGAAGCCTCTGGACGAAAGTCAGAAAGAACGAATTCGGCAGCTTTGGAAATATATTTTAAACCGTTTTTCAGATGCAGGAGTATCTGAAGATAACAAACAGATCGTTGCTGCCATGTGTGATTGGATAGTTATTTTTGACACAATTGATGATGAATTGTTTAATTGGTTAAAACAATCAATCCATAATAACCACAGAGGGCACAGTTTATTCATCACCGAATATCTTCTTACTTTTATTGAGATCAATCCAAAAGAGGTCGGAAAATTAGTTGCATTATACATAGAGAATGAAACATTATATCTATATAAACAAGAGAATATTACGGAAATTGTAAAAAAGCTTTATGATTTAGATTATTTAAAATTGGCTGATAAAATTTGCAATCTCACTTTGCAGAGAAATGAATATTTTTTGCAAGATGTTTATGGCTCCCATCATCAAAATACTGTTTTAGAGGAGTGAGCAATGACAATCACCATCGGCAACACCGTCACCAGTACAATCCACTTAAACAAAGGGACCGGTACCGTAGTCAATGTAATGGAAGTCTTCAGTGAGAAGTACGCAGACGTTTTCTTTGACAGGACAAAAGAGAAGATAACTCTCCCTGTATCCGAACTCAGCACCCTCTTATCACCAGAATTGAAGTTCAATGCAAAGGAATTCTCAAGTGCACGCCTATTCACCCTGAAACTTCTCAAAAACCAGATACTCGCCACCATAACACAACAGGGACTTCGTTCAGCCGGCAACTTCAAGATACTACCTCTCCCTCACCAGCTTCTTGCTGTGGATTTTGTGCTCGGTCAGTTCAAACCCAGGGCATTGATAGCAGATGAGGTTGGTCTGGGTAAGACCATCGAAGCAGCACTTATATTTGAGGAATTGAAAGCCCGGAATATCGCAAAAAAGATACTCATTGTGGCACCATCCGGTCTGTGCGGGCAGTGGCAGGATGAGATGAAACTCAAGTTCTCTGAGGACTTTGCCCTATATGACAGGGATACGGTGCATTCCCTGAAAAAGCTTAACGGGGAAATGACCAATGTCTGGACCCTTAATGACCAGATCATCACATCCATTGACTTCATCAAACTAAAAAAGATCAGCGATGAACTGAACGAGCGTACACTGGAAAGGCGGGAGTGGCATAACACGCATGTTCTGGACGCTGCTGCAGAAGCTGGTTTTGATGTGGTGATATTCGATGAGGCCCACAAACTTACCAAGGACATGTCAGGTGAGGAGACCGCACGCTACAAAGCCGGAAAGAAGCTTGCTGATACCACACCTATCCTGCTTCTGCTGACAGCTACTCCGCATCAGGGTGATACTTCCAAGTTCAGGAACCTTTTGAACCTCGTTGACCCCTATCTCTTTTACAAAGGCTGTGAAATGAAACCTGAGAACGTGAAAAAGGTCACAGTCAGGAACAACAAACGTGCAGCCGTAGACTTCAACGGCAATCGGCTCTTCAAACAGAGGATCACATCACTCTACACAATCGAAAGGGATCCGGAAGAAGATGAAATAGAGATCCAGCTCTACGATGCGGTCACAGAATACGTATCAGAATACTACGATATGGCATCAAGGGATCAGGACAGGACATTGATGTTTCTCTTGCTCATATACCAACGCATGGTCAGCAGCAGTTCAAGAGCCATCCTGAAAGCACTTTCAAACCGGATGAACGCACTTATGGAAGCAAAGGAGACGGTTGATGCTGCAAATGAGGAGATAGCTTCATTCAGTGATCTTGATGCCGAAGACCTTGAAGAACTTACAGCAGAAAAGCAGATGGATATACTTGAAAGGTATGAAGGACTGAAGAAGACTGCCAGAGGTAGTAAATATATTGAAGCAGAGCTTGAAATACTCAAACAGTGTACTGAACTTGCAAAATCAGCCTCTACTGGAAGAAACGATATTAAATTCCGCAAACTCCTTGAGGTTATTGATGAATTCATAATCAGGGAAAACAAACCTGATCTTAAGTTCATCATCTTTACTGAATTTATAGAGACACAGAACTATATTAATGACAATCTCACAAGTCTTGGCTACACTACCGCACTCATAAACGGTCGTATGTCGGCGGATGAGAAGCTCAAAGCAAGAAATAAGTTCCAGAATGAAGCCCAGTTCCTTATATCCACAGACGCAGGAGGTGAGGGTATAAACCTCCAGTTCTGCCGGGTTATGATCAACTATGACATGCCCTGGAATCCAATGCGTCTGGAGCAGCGAATAGGCAGGATAGACCGCATCGGCCAGGAACATGATGTTAAGATCATAAACTTCCAGCTTGCAGACACTGTCGAGCAGAGGGTGCGTGATGTTATCGAAACTAAGCTTGAGACCATTAAAGAGGAATTCAATGACGGGGAAGACAAACTCGCAGATATACTGAGCACCCTTCAGGACGAGTTCAGCTTCGAGAAGATCTACATCGATGCGGTAAGGAAAAGAGAGTCCAGTGCACAGCAGCTCAATGAGATTGTTGAGAGAATGTATACAAGAGCCAAAGAGATAATAGACAGCGGTGACCTGGCACTGCCGTTTTCGGACCTTGACACCAGTACGATTTCAAAACGTGAACTTGAGAAACACACGGGAATGGTTAAAAATCTGATGGAATCGTATTTGCATGCACACGACAGGAAACTTGAACAATACAGGACAAAGGATAATGTCTATTACTTTGATGACCCGCTTACCCAGAAACAGATGAAAAACATCATCTTTGACCAAAAAACGTCTGTGGAACATGAGGATTATGAACTATTTACCTTCACTCATCCGTATGTTATAGAACTTCTTGAGCGCCTTGAAGATATGCTCACAGATGTCACAACCGCCAGGATAGAGGTGCATGAAGAAAAGTTTGCCGGGAAAAAGGGATTTCTGTTCACATATACACTGACCATCACGAACAACATCGACCCGCCTAAAAGATACAGCATACCTGTATTTATTGAAAGTAAAAACCGTTACAACAACAGGATATCACAGTATTTTTCAGATGCCTCCAACCTCAAACCATCCGAACTGATAGCAGGAGAATTGAACATTTCCATTGATGAGGCGCTTACAGAAGCCCAGGTAATGCGTGACCAGAAAGCTGAAAGCATATTTATTGAGCATAAAAATGAGCAAGAGGAGCTTATCAAAGAGATTGAGGAAAAGATGAAAAAATACTTCAGCGACAAAGAGGAATCTATCAAAAGAATTGCTATAGATAACATACGTAGTGCTCACCTCAGGGATATGGAACACGATAAGCAAAAGCAGCATGTGGAATTGCAACAAAAAAGAGCATTTGTTCCATCGATCACATGTGAACAAATCGCATATCTGGAGTTTATCTAATGCTGAAAAAATGGTTTTCATCACTACTGGATGAATTGGAACATTCATACAGCGACACTCTTCTTATATCTGACCCTGACAACCTGAGTTCGATCGAAGATATACAAAAAGAGATTCCAGACGAGTTCATTATTCACTTATATAAGAACGAGATGGGGCTGCGCAAATTCCGGTTAAAACACAATTCCTCTGCAAAAAGGCAGATCATTTTCAGGTCATCTGACAAAGACTATTTTCCTTCTGACATCGAAATAAAAGCAGAGCAATTGAACTGGAGCCTTGAATCAATATTTCCTGGATTGGATGCAAGGATATTGAGAACATTTCCCCCGAAATTCTATCAGAAAATTTACAATAAATTCATTGCCAGTAATTACTCGGTAGCTTCTACCGATTCAAATGAAACAATATATCAAATTTGTTTCTGGCTGTGGGGGATTAAACTGCAAGAAATTACAACAATGGAAGAAGCTATTCATCTGTTATCTAATATCTATGATGACTGTGATACAGTCCCCATCCATATTCAAGAATACATGAATAGCATGCATTTCGACATACCAGAATGTATCTGGTCGGGTACAAATGAATTCAATGAATGGCTCATTTCACAGTTTAACAAGTACAATATCACAAAAAGTAATAGTCTGGAATATGAGATCAATTTCGAATCAGATGAATTGATTACCATAAGAGAGAAAATACGCTCATCAGAATTTAAAGCCAACTTATCAATAATAAAAAATGATCTTGAATATATTCGTTCAATGCTATATTCAAGCTCTATTGACTGGTTTGGTATTGCAAAGAAATGGGGGGAACTTTCCTACCTGAAAGATATTGATTCTGATAATATCAATATTAATAAAGAAGAGTATCTGGAACTTGATAAAGAAATAACCGAGATATTCGAAGGCTTCATAATCAACCATCATAAAGACCAGTTCCATAAAAATTCATTAAGTAATCTGGTTACTATTGATAGGGTACTGAAATACATAAGATATTGTGATGGTGAAAAAAAACTCCTCTTATGTTTTGATGGTATGGGATTTCAGGAATGGTATTGCATTAGATCTTACCTAAAAGAACATGGTATTACCAGTTTTAAAGAAGATGCGATTTATGCGATGCTGCCAACGGTAACATCAATTTCAAGAGGGGCACTTTTTAATGGTGAAAAAGAAATCAGCAAGCACAAACCTGATGATAGAGGATTTGTGGATACTGTAAGCAGGTGGAATAACTATTCTGCAAATGATGTATTATTTATAACAAATGCAGATCTGAAATGGCATCAATATTATGAGGACTATAAATGCCTTGGAATAGTCGTAAATATCGTAGATGACACTGCTCATGATGTAAAAAACGCTAACTGCAGTAAACGGTTAATGCAGGAAATCCTGAATATAAAGCTCAAAGAAACAGAAATTGTACAGATTTTTCGTAATTTTATTGATGCGGGATATAAAGTATTCATTACATCTGATCATGGCACTGTCTGGTGTAGGGGAAATGACCTGAACATAGACAAATACCTTGTAGATACAAGATCAAAGAGGGCGTTACAATACCCTGAAGATATACTTGCTCGTGAGTTCTATCGGAAAAAACCAATTGAACTCTACCTCTATAAAGATAATGGAGTACTTGGTGAAAAATCGATCATATTCCCAAAGGGCAGGGATATGTTCGCAAAAAAGAAAAACACTGCAATCAGTCATGGTGGGATTCATGTAGAAGAAGTAATTGTGCCGTTTATTGAGGTTTTACCATGATAGGATTTGATAGACCTCTTCGCCCACACTGGATATACGAAAGTCTCCTTCTGGCAGAACCTGGACAAAAACTTGCAGAATTGAATCTGCCATTTGAAAGTATTGCCAGAGAACTGACCGGTAAAGAAGGGAAAAGAAAAGCACGGACTGTTCTTTTCAGATGTTTTTTAAGATCAAAAGAAAATAATAGCCGTGTAAGAGATGATATTTTTCTTAAGCATTTGAGTGTTGATTATGGTTTGGAATTCATGAAACCGATTTACCTGTTTTATCTAATCGGGAAAACAGATACACTGGCTAAGATTTCAAAACATATATTCCGACTTTATGATATTGGAGATGAGATAAACCTTCAATTCTTACAAAATAAGATGATAGATGAATTTGGTGAAAGGGATGTGGTTGGCAGGGCTACCAGATCATTTATTCAGACACTTGAATATTTTGGTGTTGTTAATAAAACTGGGGCAAATATTGTTTTGAAAAAACGCATTCCTATAGATGAGCAGCAATTAAGGATAATACTCAATCTTTATTCAAAGGAAATACTTCATTCTCCCCAGATATCATTGAACCACCTACCAGAGTTTTTATTCAATTATTTTAATCTGCCAAATGTGAAAACAGTGGCTCAGAAGTATAATGGTCAGGATTGGGATTATCAACATCGAGTGAATGATGATTACTTGATAATTAATGATAGAATTAATTATGAAGCTGATAAATGAAAAATTTGAAAGATA
>Ga0255371_10253_pt1 | contig 10173 bp, 8 predicted proteins | sample ANMaggSSYBR01I12_FD_182097 | JGI IMG/M metagenome (GOLD analysis project Ga0255371, IMG submission 182097) | Sediment cell enrichment communities from methane seep in Santa Monica Basin, California, United Staets - ANME aggregate JGI... | ecosystem: Environmental > Aquatic > Marine > Cold seeps >...
ACCCGTTGGAAGATCGAAAATGAAACCTTCAATACTCTGAAGAATCAGGGTTATCATTTCGAACATAACTATGGTCTCGGCGAAAAAAACTTGAGCTTAGTTTTTGCCATGCTCATGATGTTGGCTTTTTTGGTAGATCAGACCCAGCAGCTTTCCTGTAAATTATTCCAAGCTGTATGGACAAAGCTGAGAAGCAAAAGAGCATTATGGGAACGAATGAGATCGTTGTTTAAAGAATTTGCGTTTGAATCGATGCAAATGCTTTATCAAGCTATTCTCTACGGCGTCAAATTCCAACCCCCGATCATCTTATATGATACCTCTTAAAGGCAATATCTCCTATGTAGGCACATCAGAAAAACCGTGAAATGGAAAGAAGTCGGGAATTTGCCAGGATGGGATAGCTATGTTTGAAAGCAGACCGCCTTGATTTCAAAACTGATTCTCTTGTGCTTTTTCTCCAAAAAAAGGCTTTCCTAATCAAAAAATCTGGGTTACTTACCACAATATGTTGTAAAAACATTCAAATTTTCTCCATATATGATAAAGAAAAATTTGCAGGGTGATGGGCGGGAATTGCTGTTTTTGCAAAAGGAAGTTTACCGTTTTCGCTGTCTTTTATCTTTTTAATAACGCGTCGGACACGTTCCTTGCCGATATCGGCTATGGTTTTGTAGCCTGCTTTAAAAGCTTCGGATTTTTCGTCGCAAGGTTCGGGAAGCTGGACCATAATAAATTTGTGAGCACAGTTGTTTTCTTTGTTCAAGTCGAGAACTGCTTGAGCGGTGGCACAAGATCCGGAGAAAAAATCTAACACCAGATCATCTTGGCTAACGGATATCTCAAGCATTCTTCTCATAAGGCGAACTGGTTTAGGCGTACTGAATATTTTCTTGCCCAAAATGGAGGCAGTTTCTTTTTGACCTTCATCGTTATGACCGACTTGCTCAAAGGTCCACCAAGTTGATGGTACGATACCTTCTTGAATTTCAGACAAAAAGCGTTTCAGGCGAGGCTTATGATAAGAAAAGTTTGGTCCCCAATAAAGTCTGTTTTCATCAACCATTTGTGTATGTTTTTCTATTGAATACCTCCATACAGCACTTTCATCAGGCCACACATCTTCTCCATTTTTGGGATGGGTTATAGGGTACCACAAAGTTGGGCGTTCATAGCGTGACTTGTTGCTAACATAGTTATCGGAACTCCAGTCACCGCGAGGATCATTGTCAAAATTTCTATATCGTTTAAGCTGTTTTTCCGTCCTCGGAAGTAGAATTCTTTGAAAGGAATCGGATTTTTGGTATATAAAAATATGGTCATGCATAGGAGCGATGCCGGGATCGTCATTCGAAACAGCATATTTTTTCTGCCAAACCACGTTTGCAACAAAATTCTCCTCTCCAAAAACCTCATTCATCAGCAGCCGTAAATTATGAACCTCATTGTCATCAATACTTACAAAAATAACCCCGTCCTCTTTCAACAGATTCCTTGACAGAAACAATCTCGGATACATCATTGAAAGCCAGTTGGAATGATAATGACCGCTGTCCTTGCTGTTTTTCCGAAACAACCCCTCACGAGTCAATAAGCCCGTTTCATCCTTGTCGCCGATGCGTCCTAAATACTCTTCTTTTGTTTCGGAAAACCTGTCAGGATAGATAAAATGGTCGTTGCCTGTGTTATACGGAGGATCAATGTATATCATTTTGATCTTGCCGAAATATGATTTCTGCAAAACTTTCAGGACTTCAAGATTTTCACCTTCAATAAAAACATTTTTCGTATCATCAAAGTTTACAGAATCATCCCTGTCGGGGGCCAGTGTCGCTGTTGTCGGAGCCTGCAACACTCTAAAAGCATCAGACTTTCCGGCCCAGTTCAAGACATATCGCTCGTTTTTAAATTCAATATCCTCGCCAAGAGCAGCTTTTAGCTTTTCCCAGTCGATTAGGCCTTCTGTAAAAGCTTCAGGTATTACTTCTTTCAGCTTTCCAATTCTATCCTGCCTTAAATCCAGCGAATTGCCATCCATTATAATTTCCCTTTAATATTTTTGAAATCTAATCAATTTTTTGTAACTACTCACGTAGTCAGGCTGAAGCTGTTTAGGCTGAAGGCTGAAGGGGTCAGAAGAGCACGATTGCCGTACTTTGGCGGAAATATCTGATTCTTGCATCAAACATGGCTTTTAATGCGTTTTTTCCTAACAGTCTTCAGCCTATCCACCTGAGTAGCTACCTTTTTTTATTTTAACCTATCCTAAAAGATATTTCCAGGCAGAAATAATCTCAACTGTCCTATCGCCCTCTTTCAGGATTTTTTCTTCATCTAAAGTGATAATTTTTCCGGTTCCAAGGCCAAGTTCTTCCATTGCACAAAGAAGTGATGTTATTTCACGGCTTCTGGTTTTTGGATCTTTCATACACAAAAACAGATCAATCCCTTAAGCAATTTATAGGGCTCCGTATTGATTGATGAGATTTACCGCCGATCATTTTCCATAACCGATAACATAAATTACCGGTTTGCTGACGAATTGGCAATATCAGTTTCCGATTTTAATAAATCTTCTGCTGAAAACTCCCCCTGTCCTTTGCAAAGGAGGAAAGAATTAAGTCCCCGTTCGTGCACAGCAAAACTACGGCTCTTGCGAAAATGGAAGTCCATAACGGCCTGTAATTACTGGATTCAGGCTTTCGCCGGAATGACGGTTAGGGGGTATATTGGACTTTTTATGACGCCATCAAATATAGTCTGGAAAACGGCAGGTGGTACAAATAAAAGAAGTAGATGGCCGGTTATTCGATAATTCTGATTGAATTATCCTTTGCAATATTCATGAGTTTCTTATCAAGCGTGATCAAATAGCCGTTATTTCGCCGCGCAAGAACAAGGTAGAACATATCGTAGACCGGTTTCCCGACAAGGCATCCCAATGAAAAGGATTCTCTGTATAAAGTCAGGTCGTTGCTGTATTCATCAGGCAGAGCTATTGCGTACTCTACAGCCTTTTCACATTGTTCCAAAGACATATCGCCGAATTTATAATATTTCCAAAAAACATTTGTTACTTCAGCGATAAATAGCCCTGGGGCCATAATCCAGTCTGCATCTTCAATATACCTGTGCAGAGCTATTCCTTTTTGTCTTTGAAGAATAATTTCAACCGCTACGCTTGCGTCAAGTATAATAATCATCGCTGTCTGTCTTTCCGTATAAGATCAACAGGGCTGGCAACATCCTGGCTGTTCAGAACGACTGGATCATCCATAATACTTTTAAGTAAAGCGGCGCGACGTTTTTTAGGATTTTCTTCCATATCAAGGCCTTTTGCAAGGGCAACAATCGCCTGCTGGGAAAAACTGCGATGTTCTTTTTGAGCTTTAGATTGCAATTTATGATAAATTTGTGTCGGCAATTCTCTTACTTGAAGTGAAGGCATTTTTAGTCTCCTTTTTTTGATTATAGCTTAATGCAATTTTCATCAATATGCAAACATAATGTATAATATTTTTATTCAAATTGCATGAACATTGGTTAACCACATAATTTCTATAAAGATATTTCGTCAGCTACGAGGATTACCAGTGTTCCTGGTATAAGTTCGGGCCATGAGCGTTTGTTCTGTTTTTTCCCTTTGCAGTTGAGAGGACGGCAAGGGGGTGTGGGAAATTATTACTGCACAGAAGAATAAAAATCAATATGACACCGGAAAACCTGAAAAAGAAACTTGACATCCGGTTTTAAAAAGATAGCCTAATAATCTCATAAATTGAACTTTTTGAGAAGTTACCTATAGAGGAAAAGAGAAATGAATTTCCAGGAAGTTATATTATCGTTACAGAAATTTTGGGCGCGTAAGGGATGTGTGCTGGTTCAACCATATGATATTGAGGTTGGTGCTGGAACATTTCATCCGGCAACTCTATTAAAGGTGCTTGGCCCTGAACCCTGGAATGTGGCTTATGTTCAGCCTTCAAGGCGCCCAACAGATGGCCGTTATGGTGAAAATCCAAACAGACTGCAACATTACTATCAGTTTCAGGTAATACTCAAACCTTCTCCCATAGATGTTCAGAAGCAGTACTTGCAGAGCCTGAAGGCACTTGGAATAAACAGCCTTGAGCATGATATCAGATTCGTTGAGGATGACTGGGAGTCACCCACATTAGGGGCCTCCGGTCTTGGCTGGGAAGTCTGGCTGGATGGCATGGAAATTACACAATTTACATATTTTCAAATGGCTGGCAGTATAGAACTGCATCCTGTATCTGTGGAAATTACTTATGGTCTTGAACGCATTTCCATGTACTTGCAGGGTGTGGATAACGTCTATGATTTGCAATGGAATAACAATATAACTTATGGAGATGTTTATCACCAGCAGGAGATCGAGCAGTCAACATATAATTTTGAGCTGGCGGATGTTGATATGCTGCTTGATCTTTTCAATAAATACGAGGCTGAAGCTAAACGTATTATTAAGGAAAAACTCGTTATTCCTGCCTACGAATACTGCTTAAAGTGTTCACATACCTTTAATATACTTGACGCTCGCGGAGCAATAAGCGTTACAGAGAGAACCGGTTATATCGCACGTATTAGAAACCTTGCAAGAGCTTGCGCAGAACAATATCTGGCACAAAGAGAAGCCAAACTTTAACCTAAATTGAGCGATTTTTGGCTCGATCTGCGCTGATCTCTTGCGCATCAAGGATTCACGAAAATCCTCAACATATCCACTGGTATGCCTGCGGTTTTTGTAAACCCTTATGCATCAAGATATCAGCACATTTCTTCCCCAAAAATCGCTCAACTTAGGTTTAAAGTGCCTAAAATGCCTAAAGTGAGCTAAAGTGCCTAAAGTTAAGGAATTCTGCCATTTTATATAGGTTTTTTAATGCTATCAATGTACAAAGGATACAAACTCTCTCTATCTTTGGATTATCAATTAGCACGCCGAAGGCGTACCGCAACTTTAGGCACTTTAATATACTTTAGCTCACTTTAGGCACTTATAACTTGATCGCAACATATAGTGTGTGTTTAATTCAATGAGCACAAGAAAAAACTAGCAAAACATATGATATAGAAAAAAGAGGCGGATATGGACAGTCTATTACTTGAAATAGGTACTGAAGAAATTCCGGCAGGTTATATAGAGCCGGCATTGAATGCATTGTCAGCTATGCTTTTAAAAAAGTTGGCTGATGGACGTATTGAACATGGAACTGCTGAGACTTTTGGAACACCAAGAAGACTTGTTCTTGAAGTAAAAAATGTTTCAGGCGGGCAGAGACCTCTTACAACTGAGGTGACAGGGCCTCCCGCAAGAATAGGATTTGATGAACAGGGTAATCCCACCATAGCGGCAGAAAAATTTGCTGAAAAGGTCGGTGTTTCCGTTAAAGATATAATAATCAAGGAGACGAAGAAGGGTGCTTATTTATGTGCAAAAAAGGTAGAACATGGTTTGAAAACCGGACTTCTTCTAAAAAGCATACTTCCTGATGTGATTGCGGCTATACCTTTCCCCAAAACTATGAGATGGGCGTACATGTCTGTTGAATTTGCAAGGCCAATTCATACTATACTTGCACTTTTGGGGAATAAAACAATTCCTTTTATAGTGGGGAATATTAAAAGCAGCAGATACACATTAGGCCACAGTTTTATGCAACCCTGCAGAATAAAGATTTCTAATCCGGATGAATACATAAAAGCGCTGGATTCAGCTTATGTGATGGTGGATTCAAAAAAACGAAGGGAAATTATTGAAAGAGAGACGGCAAAAGTTGCAGAGGGCCTGAATGGCAGGGTGCTGCAGGATGATAAACTTGTGGATATTGTAACCAACCTTGTTGAATACCCGGCAGTCGTTGCAGGAAAGTTTGATACAAAATTTCTTGAGCTTCCTGATGAGGTTTTGATTACTGCTATGCGTGAGCATCAGAAATATTTTAGTGTGGTTGATAAAAAAGGCAAGCTCATGTCCTGTTTTATTAGCGTTAATAATACGCGTGCAAAGGATATGTCGCTTGTTGCAAAAGGGCATGAAAGAGTGCTCAGAGCCCGGCTGGAAGATGCCATGTTTTTTTACAGAAGTGATTCAAAATCTTCTTTTGAAGACTGGATAGAAAAACTAAAAAGAGTTCTTTTTCAGGCCAGCCTGGGGTCCATGTATGAAAAGGTAATACGAGTCAAAAAAACAGCCGAATATCTGGCAGATGAAATTTCGCATGATTCTGATTTAAATCAACACCTGCCTGATCTTAAAGAACATGCTGGAAAAGCTGCTTTGATGTGCAAGGCCGATCTTGTGAGCCAGGTAGTAGTTGAATTCCCAAAACTTCAGGGTGTTATGGGAAGAATTTATGCTCTGAATGCCGGAGAACCTGATGATGTTGCATATGCAATTGAGGAGCATTACCGACCCAGCTATTCCGGTGGACCGCTTCCGGAAACGCTTACAGGTTCCATTCTCAGCATTGCCGACAAAATTGATTCCATATGCGGATGTTTTGTTGCCGGACTGATTCCGACAGGCGCTTCTGATCCTTATGCTCTTCGGAGGCAGGGCATCGGTATTATTCAGATCATGCTTAACAAAGATTTCTCTTTTTCCCTAATTGAGATGATAGAAAAGAGCATGAAACTTTTTGGCCAAAAAAGCGATCAGGAGTTTAAGAAAAATGTTGCAGATGTTTACTCTTTTCTGAAAAATCGTATTGCCCATCTTCTCTCCGAAGAGGGATTTACAAAAGATATTATATCAGCCGTAATAAGTGTTACAGCAGATCATGTGCCGAATATATGGAACAGAACCAAGGCGTTAGAAAAGCTTAAGACCAAGCCGGACTTTGAGCCGTTGTCTATTGCTTTCAAGCGTGTGGTTAATATAATAAAAAAAGCCGAACTCCCCAAAAGCAAAGACGTTGATGAAAATCTGTTTCAGGATAAATGCGAGACAGCTCTTTTTGAGGCCTACAAGAAGGTCAATAAAAAGGTGTTGGATGATCTTGATAAAGGGCTTTTTGACCAGGCACTTTATGATATAGCTTCTCTACGCAATGTCGTGGATGATTTTTTTGATGGGGTCATGGTTATGGCAGATGATATGAATCTTCGGGAAAACAGACTTGCCCTGCTTATCAATATAGCAGACATGTTCGGTATGTTTGCTGATTTTTCAAAAATTTCCACGCCGACACATAGTTACCGAGCCCTAACGTCACTTAAAAGCAAGCATTTCACCTGACCAGTTTAGTGAACGGCATAGCCAGCAATTGGTGGAAATTCAGCTTATCCGGATTGTGATAGGCCCCTACACCGATTCGTATCCTTTTCTGGTCCACATTGGTAAGCATAGTTCCCAGTATCCGATTCCAGATGGAAAATATGGCGCCATAGTTTGTATTCCTCTCCTTAATGACCACGGAATGGTGTATCCGGTGCATGGAAGGCGGCACAAAGAATATCCACCAGATGGCTTCGAACCACCCTGGAATCTTCAGACTGCTGTGATGGAACTGGATAGAAAGGACTACTGCGCTTTCAAATATCAATACCCCCAGGTAACTCGCACCGAGAAAAAATATTATGCATATCTTGATAACGGCTGATATGGCCAGTTCCCCGATACGAAACCTGGTCGCTGTGGAGACGTCCATGTTCAAATCGGAGTGATGAACACGGTGAAACCGCCATAAAAACGGCATCTCGTGATTCAGGAGATGCCAGACATACAACATGAAATCTATGAAGGTCACAGTGGCAAGAATCTTGAGCCATGCTGGGCATTCAATCATGTTGAGTATTCCTAATCCATTAGTTTGCACATACGCTGCCGTCCTTACAATCGTTGCTGAGAAAATCAGCTTAAGCAGGATGCTGTTAAATATGGTGAGTGAGATATTGTTTATCCAGCGTTTCAATTTGGATACGGAGCTGGGTCTGTATGGGACCAGAAGTTCCAGTGAAAAAAAGAAAAGGAGTCCTCCCCAAAAGAGTAATAACCTTATAACGGATTCGTTTACCCCAAACATTTTTTATCTCCTCAGAGAAACGGCTTTTTACCTGGCTCCGGTGCTTTCAGATCTGTTTTTCCATAAGACGTCCCAGTCTGGCCAGGTGGGCCTTTTTTTCTGATCCCCTCGGCCTCTCGAATCTTTGAGTCCCAAGCCATCCTGTTCGGCGGGACGGTAGTTAACTTCTTGTTTGTAAATCGGTACATGGATGCAAGTGCACCGGGTGAAACGCCAAGACAGCAACCAATCAATATAATCTGGTTGATCAGTGTTGTACGAAACAGTCCAAGGGTTTGCCATCGCCGCCCGGAAGTTAAAGCATGAGCAGGCGTAATCCTGATGCGGCCATACTTTGAGAGACGGCGAAGCAAAAAGAGGTCCTCGGCAATAGGGACATAAGGGAAGCCTCCAACTGACTCGAATACCGACTTCCGGATAAACAGTCCCTGATCGCCATAAGGCAATTTCAAGTATCGTGAACGGATATTTGTCACAAGTTCTATTACTTTCATGAATGGATGATCGAAGTTGGTTTTGAACCGGAATGCACCGGCGACTGTTTTTTGATCCATCAAAATCTCAAAAATATAATTGACGTAACCGGTCGGTAAAAGCGTATCAGCGTGGAGAAACAGGAGAACTCTTCCTGTTGCAGCCTTTGCTCCAAGGTTTTGTTGCAATGCACGGCCTTGCTGGCCTGCTATAACCCGTACACCGGAGGATGACGCTATTTCAACCGTATTGTCAATACTCCCGCCATCCACAATGATGATCTCAGCATCTTCGTGCATAGCCCTTTTTATAGTCGTCTCTATATTTACTGCTTCGTTTAGCGCAGGAATGACGACAGATACATAAGGCCCTTTTCCTGCCCACCCAGGGAGCACTTGTTTGAGATCTTCCACCGTGTCGATATCCTTGAGGGGACTGAGTGTTTTGACCCTTAAACCCTGTTCATTTGCCAAGGCGAGCGTTTGTCCGAATACAGAATCGGTGCCCCATTTTATGCCCTCAAACAGACCAACAGGGTGATTCAGCCCAATAAGCCAGTACCCGCCATCTGTGCTTGGCCCGATAACAAGATCGTTTTCGACCAGGGCGTCGAATGCCTGCTCAAGGTGATCTGCCCTAAGCTGCGGAATATCCGTACCTGAGAGAACAACCCGGTCCGCCCCTCTTTGAAATGCATCTAAGAACGCAGCCTGCATGCGATCGCCAAGGTTCCCCGGTACCTGTCGAGACAAGATTGCGCCTGAACCGAGCCATCGACGCATTTTCTGCTTGCTATCACCTTTAAAACAGATTTCCACTCCGATTTTGCGGGGTACTGCAAACCTTCTGACCGTCTCTAAGATATTCTCAGTAAGCCAACGCTGAAGGTCAGCAGCACCCGCCGGGCCAAGGGCAGGGATAAGACGCGTCTTGGTTTGGCCCGGAACTGGATAGCGTCCAAAGATGATTAGCCGATTGCGTAAAGAACTTTGACTTCTGTTCATTTCTCTCTTCCATCTTTCCATATCCAGAACCTGGGATGCCGGTGTGCCCCTTATGCCCTTGGCATAAAAAGTATTTTAATAATTTTTTTCATCCACCCTTTAAAGGAACGCTTCAAGTAATTGAAGCTTATCCGTTGAAAGATTTCGGCTTCAGTCGGATAAGAAAAGATCAGAGGTGCAAAAGCTGAAGCTTTCATTCCCCGTGAGACAGCCATGGAAGCGAGTGGAATCATCTCACCTGCTTTTTCTCCGACAAGTGTCGCCCCAATTATTTTTCCTTTATTACCAAGAATCAGTTTTAAAAAACCTTTTCTATCAATCTCAGCTTTTGCTCTATCAATTTCATTTAATTGAAAAATTAAAGATTCCTTAAATAGACCAAGCTTTTCAGCCCAGGGCTGAGTATATCCTACATGTGCAACTTCAGGTTTTGTATAAGTGGTCCAGGGTACAATATTATATTTAACCTTCCGACCCAGATTCAATATGGCATTGGAAACCACTTTCCCACCCTGATAACCTGCCATATGGGTAAACTGGAAAGGACCTGTTACATCACCGGCTGCAAAAATATTTTTCACAGAAGTACGCAATTTTTTATCAGTTACAATGTATCCCCGTTTATCTGTTTTGATACCGATTTT
>Ga0255371_10255_pt1 | contig 10141 bp, 10 predicted proteins | sample ANMaggSSYBR01I12_FD_182097 | JGI IMG/M metagenome (GOLD analysis project Ga0255371, IMG submission 182097) | Sediment cell enrichment communities from methane seep in Santa Monica Basin, California, United Staets - ANME aggregate JGI... | ecosystem: Environmental > Aquatic > Marine > Cold seeps >...
ATTTTTTATGTGGGTGGAAAATCAATAAATACTTTAAAGTTACATTCTCAATAACAAATATTTTAAACCGGGATTATAGGGAACATTACCAGTTTGACTGGGAAAGGCAACCCGGACGTAGCTTTAATGCAAGTTTGAATTTTAATTTTTAATCCCGATTGCTATCGGGACAAATGTTTAACTAAATTTATTTATAATGAAAAAACTTTATTTTACAATCGCAGTGTTATTTCTAAGCTTTACATTAACAAAAGCCCAAATAACAACAGTTTACCCAACTGATGATATGACAACCCAAACAGGAAGTTCAGGCATGATGCCTCCTAATGAAGAATTGTGGATAGCCAACTGGGATGCTATGCAAAATTATCATCAGGCATTAATCAAGTTTGATTTAAGTCAGTACACAGGACAGATTATCTCCAATGCCAATTTAAAAATTTACCAGCACTTTCATGCACCGGACGGTTCGCCCACGCCATCAAAAATCTTCGCTATTACCGAAGACTGGGATGAAAGTACCTGGCCGGTTTCAACTAATGTTACTCATGGTGCAACCGAGTATGCCACACCGGAATTCACTGCAACACTCGGCTGGTACGAAATCGACATAACCTCTTTGGTTAATGAATGGCTTGATGAAACTATTTCAAATTACGGCTTGGTGATAATAGCTAATTCAGGTACTAAGTTCGCTGAATTTTACTCAAAAGATGCTACTGACACAACAAAACACCCATATCTTGAACTGTCAGGTATCTCAGGAATTGAGGATATAAATAAAATTGTCAGCAATGTTTTAATATTCCCAAATCCCGTTAAAGAATCGGCAAATATTGAATTTAGTTTATCTTTGGTTCAGAAAGTTGAAATTTCGATTTTTAATACTTTGGGTGTAGAAGTTGAACAAATCTGCAACAAAATATGTACAGCAGGGCACAATACAGAAAATTTCGCACTTAATAATTTAAAAGAGGGAATTTACTTTATCAGGATAAAAACCAAAGATTCAGTTTTTACTTATAAAATAATTTTTAAAAAATAAAATCATGAAAAAATCCAACAAATCATCTTTCAGGAAAAAAGGAATTATACTATTAATATTATTTGCTTTTGGCAGTAGTACTTTTGCCTTTAATTCAATACCTGGTCCTGACACAGGTATAAATTATTTTTCCGGCCATAATGGTTCTTTTAAATCTAATAATAATAAAGATTCCATACCTTTCGCACCACCTGTCAACTACCTGGCTGGAGATCGTCCCGAATCTGTCTTTTGCGCTGATCTGGATATGGACGGTGATTTGGATATGGCTGTGGCAAATAATTTTGGTGGGGATGTTTCTATCCTTAAAAACAATGGAAACGGGACATTTGAAGATCCTGTCAACTATCCGGCAGGTGACGATCCTTTTTCTATTTATTGTGCAGATCTGGACGGAGATAATGATATCGATATTGCTGTGGCGAGCTATTATGTAATTGCTGTCTTATTAAATAACGGAGACGGAACCTTTGAAGACCCTGACTTATATGGAGAAGGTGCAAATCATTTCTATTTCATCTGTTGTGCCGATTTGAATGGGGATTCGTATCCTGAACTGGTTGCAGCTGACCCACACGGGTTTACTGCTGTCTTTATCCTGATTAATAATGGAGACGGCACATTCATATACGATTATAATAATTATTGGGTGGGAGGTTATGAACCCTGGTCTGTTTCCTGTTCCGACCTGGATGGAGACGATGATCTTGATATGTCTGTGGCAAATTTTGGTAGTGGGGATGTCTCAATTTTTATCAATAATGGGGATGGTACCTTTGTAGATGCTGTTAATTATGCAACCGGAGATGCTCCTCGTTTTGTTTATACTGCTGATTTTGATAATGATCTTGATATTGATATAGCTGTAGCAAATAGCGGAAGTGATGATGTTTCCATTTTAATGAACAATGGAGATGGAACATTCGGAAGTGCTGTTAATTATGCAACCGGTGCGTACCCTGCTTCAATATTTTGCTCGGATTTGGATGGAGATAATGATATTGATCTCGCTCTTGCAAACTTTACTAGTAACAATGTCTCTATCTTAACAAATAATGGTGATGGGACCTTTGACAATGCTGTTAATTACCCAACAGGAAACGGTTCTGAATCTGTGTTCGGTGGTGATCTGGATGCAGATGAAGATATTGATTTGACTGTGGCAAATTGGAGTGGTGACAATGTTTCCGTTTTGGAAAATCTTCTTTTTGTATCTTCAATCCTTCCTGCTGAACCTTTTTCACATCTGTTAAATAATTATCCAAACCCATTTTCACAAACAACAGAAATCACATATCAGTTACCTGCATCCGGTAAAGTGGTTTTGAAGGTTTATGATATGCACGGGCATGAAGTACGGACACTGGTAAACGAAAAACAAGAAGCTGAAAACCATTCAGTTGTTTGGGATGGAAAAGATAATTCGGGAAATAAAATTAAACCAGGTATTTATTTTTATCAATTGAAAACCGGAAATTATTCAACAGTAAAAAAATTAATAATAATAAAGTAATTTTATATAAATTAAAACAACTATAATATGAAAGATTGGAAAAATTTAATTAACACTTTCGAAATAAAAGATGTCCGAAAATTAAAAGGGAATTTTTTACCTTCAATAATCAATAAAGCCAAAAGTTTAGATGTAGGAAAAGGTTTATGTGTAATTCAAAGTTTTGAACCTATCCCCTTGTACTCCGCTCTTGTAGAATTGGGATATGAATACCAAACCGATAAAGTATCCGAAACAGAATATCGGGTATATTTTTACCGCACATCAAAAGCCGAACCCAATTATCCGGGCGGCATGGATATGCCTTTAAAACCAACGGCAATAGTAAATTTTAATATTATTGACCCAAAACTTGCCGATAACGTGGTAAATTTCTGGAACTATATCTGGGGACAGGAAAATCCGGCAATTGACATGAAAACCCGCCTGTTGCTTTCGTTGGCAAATGGTGTTGGGGCAGGCAGGATGAGGCAGGCAACAAGAGAACTAATAAAAGCATACTCAATTGGCGTTACTATTGCCGAATTGGACGAACTGTTTGCTATGTTCGCATGGAATCAGGGCATTGGGTATTTCGCTTCTGAAATTGGCCCTTCAACTTTATTTGCAGCATATAAATATATTAAAACCCAAGAAGATAAAAATACCGAACATAGTGAAATTGTTAAAGGACTAACTGAAAAATTTGGTGAGAAAAATCCTAATGTTAGTACGTTTTATAATAATCAAAAAAATAAAAAATCATGAAAAAACTACTTTTAATAATAATTGTGCTATTTTCATTAAATGCGGTGGCACAAGAAAAAAATGCACTGTTAATAATAGCACATGGCTCTCCATCACAAAAATGGAACCAGCCTGTATTGAATATTGAAAATCAGGTAAAAGAACTACTCAAAGCAAAAAAGATTATCGGATTTAAAGAAGTACGTGTTGCTTTAATGGAATTTACTGAACCATCAATTGCCACTGTCGTAAAAGACATGGAAAATAGAGGCATTACAAAAATATTTGCATTGCCGTTATTTATTGCACCATCAGGACATTCTATTTACGACATCCCAACATTGCTTGGACTATATTACGACAAAGAAATGATTGATGAGCTAAAAGAGGAAGGAATAAAAATAGTTGATTCAAAAATTAAGATTACAGTTGGGCCTACATTAGATTATGAAAATGTGATGAAGGATATTTTATTGGATAAAGTAAAAAACCTATCAGATAATCCTGAAGAAGAAGCATTGATAATACTTGCTCATGGGGATAAGAATTTTAAACCGATTTGGGAAAAACTCAGCAACGAAACAGGTAATTATATTCTCGCAAAAACAGGTATTGAATATTTTGATAATGCTTTTGTTGAAGTAGGACAGTCTTTTGCAATTGATGGTGTTAGCCCGATATTAAAAGCAAGCGAAAATAAAAAGAAAGTAATTGTTGTTGGGATGTATCTTTCAATGGGAGTGAAAAATATGGCTGAAAATTCAGGATTTATAATGATGGGACGAACAATAGAAAGTAAGAAAATGTTTGAAGGGAAAAATATAATTTTTGCAGAACATGGCTTGCTTCCTGATGAAAGAATTGCAGAATGGATTGTTGACAGAGCTGTTGAATGGTTGGGTAATTGATAGGCTAAAAATTCTTATTTGTAATTTGTCTAAATAAAATAATTGATTTACTTTGTAAAAAGAATAGCGTTCGTATTATGCAGACACAAAAAACAGATATACGTAAAATAATATTAGAAGTAGCAAGAACTGAATTTCAAGAAAAAGGTTTTGCAAATGCTTCGATGCGAACTATTGCCGGAAAATCAGGAGTTGGTTTAAGTAATATTTACAACTACTTTAAAAATAAGGATGAAATATTGCTTGAAGCACTATCACCACTAATGAGAACCTTTGATGAAATGATGAATGAGCATAACAACGCTGAGAATATTTCGCTCAATGTATTTAGTTCTGATGAGTTTCAATTACAAAACATCAATATGATGGTAAACCTTGTTGAAACATACAGGGCCGAACTAAAATTGCTTCTGTTTCATTCCCACGGTTCTTCACTTGAAAATTTCAGGGATGATTTTACTAATCGTAAAACAGAAAATGGAATGGAGTACCTAAGAAGAATGAAAGAGAAATACCCACACTTAAATACAAATATTTCAGAGTTTTTTATGCACACTATAACCTCATGGTGGATTAGTATTATCGGAGAAATTGTTACACACGAAGAACTTAGTCATAAAGAGATTGAAAAATTTATATCTGAGTATATTGCTTTTGGTACGGCAGGTTGGGGGAAAATAATGGATGTTTAATATTTTTTTGAACAAAGCTGAACAGTGTTCGTTATTAAGCAATAAATTAAAAAATGAAGAAAAAAACAATGATTAATAAAAACGAAAAAACAGGAGGATAATCATTATGAAAATATTTAAAAAATCATCAATCGAAACTCAGGCGGCTATTGCCTTAATGCTTATCCAGCTTATGCATAAACTGGTAGCTGAAGTACAGAGTACCATAGCAATGGTTGGCGTATTTAACCACTGGAAAGTATATTGCGTTCTTTTACTCGCGGGATTATATATTGTCGCTATTATATTATGTATACGGCAAAAAAAATCGGGTTTTATAATTGGTATGGTATTAGGCATTGAGATAGTCTTACAACCACTTATTTTCCATGTTTTAGCAGGAATACCAAAGGATCCGCAGTATTATATTCTGTTCCCGATACTACAGGGAATTTTAGTGTTTTATTTCTGCAGACTGGGATATAAAAAGGTAATATGAATAAACATAGAACTGCAATAGTAACTGGAGCTTCAAGTGGAATAGGCGAAGCATTTGCGAGAGAATTAGCATCTCAAAATTACGATTTAGTTATTATTGCAAGGCGAAAAAACAGACTGGAAGAGTTAGCTCGTGAACTAAAGAGCAATTATCCAATCTCTGTAGATGTTATTGTAGCAGATCTTTTTACAGAAGAGGATATTGAACGAGTGGAAGAACATATAAAAAAGGTCAAAAACCTTGATATGCTTATTAATAATGCCGGGTTTGCTACAAAAGGCTATTTCTCCGATGTTTTGCCAGAGAAGTCTATCAATATGATTAATGTGCATGTTTTAGCAGTAACCCGATTTTGCCGGGCAGCTCTTCCAGATATGATAAAGCGAAATAGAGGCTCAATTATTAATGTATCTTCCCTCGCATTATTTTATCCAATTCCGGGAAATGCAATTTATGGTGCAAGCAAAGCCTACTTAAATATGTTTTTAAGGACTCTCCAAAAGGAATTAAAGGATTCTAAAATCAGAATTCAAGCTCTTTGCCCGGGGTTTACCATTACGGAATTTCACGATACAGAGGAATTTAAGGATTTTGATCGTTCGACCATACCAAAATGGCTATGGATGTCCGCACAGGAAGTTGCAAAACAATCTCTTAAGGCTTTGAGACGAAATAAAGTTGTTTTTATACCAGGTATAAAAAATAGGATATTAGCAGGGTTATTAAAAATAGGAGGAAAATTATGACTTTAATACCGGAATTTAAAATCGGACTGTTAAATACCTGGCTACTTGTATTTCCGTTATTTCTGGCCGGTTTACTAATTATTATATCAAATAAGAAATCTGCCAAACGCGCTCGTGATATGTCCTGGTACTCTAAAAAGGAGAGAGAAATGGCTGTTTTATGTATGACCCCTTACTATTTTATTTTTCTCTATTCACTTTTTGTATCATTGGAGTTTGGGACAATCTTGTTTACCATAGGGCTAATTCTTTATATCGTAAGTTTTTTTGCTCTAATAAATGCTTATATGACTTACCGGACTGTACCTTCAGGCAAATTCGCTGCAAAAGGCGTTTATAAATTATCCAGGCATCCGCAATATTTTTTTAGCATAACAGCACTTTTAGGCGTTGCAATAGCCGGAACTTCATGGCTGATAATGTTATTAATTTTAATGTATGCAATTCCACAACACTCGATAATTAAGGGCGAAGAACGCTTCTGCCTTGAGAAATATGGCGAGGAATACCGTGAGTATATGAATAAAACGCCGAGGTATTTTTTATTTTGTTAAAGTAAGGAAAAAAATGCAAGATAAAAAAAGAATCAAAAATTAAGGAGAAGAAACTAATGGAAAACAATAATGACAAAGTTCCAAGTAAAGAAGATTACATAAAAATGTTATCTTGCCTTAATCTTCTGACTGAACCGGCAATTCGCGCGGCGATTAAGGAGTTAAAGTTTACTCCAGGGAGTCATGGACTGGATGCTGGATGTGGAATCGGTAATCATACACTGTGGCTTGCTGATGCTGTAATGCCAAACGGCAAAGTCACTGGCCTGGATATTTCGGCTGATCATCTGGCTTACGCCAAAAAAAACGCGGTCAAAAGCGGGCTTACAGAAAAAGTCTCTTTTCAGGAAGGGGACTTAAACAAACTTCCGTTTGAAGACAATTCTTTTGATTGGGCATGGGCAGTGGACGCCTTGTGGGCGGGGCCTAAAGAAATGGGCTGCCTGGCTGAAGATACACTGCCTTTAGTAAAGGAGCTCGCACGCGTTGTAAATAAACGAGGAATTATCGCTGTTTTATTCTGGACATCTCAAAGATTGCTTCCCGGTTATCCATTATTGGAAGCGCGTCTTTACGCTGGCTATCAAGCAAACAGCCCTGGAGTTGGCATACGTCCGGAACTTCAATCTTTACGCACACTTGGACTGCTTCAGGCTGCAGGCATAAAAGAGAGTATTGCCCGTACCTTTGTGGCTAACGCTCAGGCTCCCTTTAATGATGTAATTCAGAGCGCTTTGATTACATCTTTTCAAATGTTTTTTGGAAGAACAAAACCAAATGTGTCCGGGTATGACTGGTCTGAGTTTCAACGCCTTTGTCAGCCGGAATCACAGGATTTTATTTTAAAACATTCTGATTATTATGCTTTTTTAACCTATACGCTTTTTTATGGTAAGGTGGATAAGTAGAGTGTAAATATTTTTAAAGATAAATTTCACACAGAGACCACAAAGCTCACAGAGGAATAAAAATGAAACAAGAAAAACAAAAATCAGGAATTGCCCGCTTGCTTGAAATATCGGGTCGTAGAAAAGGGCTTTTATTTGTATCCGGCACAGCAGCGATATTACATGCTGTATTATCAATGGTTCCCTACATCCTTATTTTTTACATCATGAAAGAATTGTTGAGCGGACAGGTAAATAGTCCCGATATAAATACTTACCTGGTGTGGGCATTTATAGCAGTTGCCATTTCTTTTATATTGATGTATGGCTCTGGAATGGCTTCGCACATAGCCGCTTTCAACATTCTATACGAATTGCGTTGTAAGATTGCCGGTAAAATAGGGAAACTGCCTATGGGATATATCGGGAACCGCAGCTCGGGGGCATTAAAAAAAATACTTGCCGATGATGTAGAGCGTATCGAAACATTTATAGCCCACGGAGTACCCGATTTTATAAAAGGGGTGGCGCTTCCGGTTATTTTTTTAAGCTATCTCTTTGTAGCAGACTGGCGACTTGCTCTTATCAGTTTTGTACCCCTGATTTTAGTGGGTACTCTTGTTACTGTTTATTTTGGTTCTGATAAAAACAAACAAATAATGAAACAATATCATTCTTCGCTCGAAGATATGAACGCGGGAATTGTAGAATTTGTGAGAGCCATGCCGGTAATGAAAATATTCGGGCAAACCGCCACAGCATTTACAAAATATAGCGGAACAGTTAATATGTATGATAAATTTATTAATCTCTGGTCACGTAAACAAAGTCCTGTGTGGGCAGTATTTATGAGTTTTATCAACAATGCACTCTTGCCTGTATTGGCATTGGGCTTGTATCTCTATTTTCAAAACGGGCTTAGCCTGCCGGTACTGTTTTTATTCCTGATATTGGGTGTGGGATATATTCGTCCTGTCCTGGCATTGAGCAATCTTGGTCCTCAGATTAGTATGATTAACCATGGAGTAAAACGCATGGATGAAATTCTTTTTGAAGTAGAAGAACAAAAAAGCGGTTCTAAGCAAACACCCAAAGATTTTTCACTAACATTTAATACTGTCGGGTTCTCATATATCGAAGGGGTAGAGGTATTAAAAGATGTAAGTTTCAGTGTTCCGCAAGGCAGTATTACCGCACTCGTAGGACCTTCAGGTTCAGGAAAATCTACTGCCGGGCAACTTATAGCACGCTTTTATGATGTAAAACAAGGAAGTATCACTTTGGGTGATACCGATATAAACGATTTAAAAACAGAAACCCTGATGGAGAACGTAGGCTTTGTATTTCAGGATAATATGATGTTATATCAAAGTTTTTATGATAATATATTAATGGGAATGGACAAAACAAAAGAAGAAGTAATTGCAGCAGCAAAAGTAGCCCGTTGTCACGATTTTATCAAACAATTGCCCAATGGCTACGATACTCATTTTGGAGAAAAAGGGATACACCTGAGCGGGGGCGAACAGCAACGCGTTCAATTGGCAAGAGTAATATTGAAAGATGCACCGGTACTGATACTTGACGAAGCCACCGCTTTTAGCGATCCTGAAAATGAGTACCTTATAATGGAAGCTTTCAGTGAACTGATACAAAATAAAACCGTGATAATTATAGCTCACCGTCTTTCTACCATAGCAGAAGTAAACCAAATAGTTGTGCTTAACAATGGAAAAGTAGAAGGGAAAGGAACTCACAGCGAATTATTACAGGATTGCGGACTTTATACCAAAATGTGGAACGCACACAAACGTGCAAAAGAGTTTGAATTAATTAATGTTTAATGCAAGGAAAATATCATGATAAAAAATATTCTATACATTTTCAGGGAAACTGGAACACGAATAAGAAAAGTGATCTTTTGGGAATTTTTGCACGGACTATTTCTTGCAGCGCCAACAGGTATTCTATTGCTTATTATTTGGGAATTGTTTAAACCCAGGCCTGATATCCGGATGATTTGGATGCAGGTAGGTATTATGGCTGTGATGCTCGTTATACAACTGTGGGTAGCATCACGCACAATGGTAAATACCAGTCTCACAATATATAATATGAATTGCAAACTAAGGATTATGCTTGGAAACCGGTTGCAAAAACTATCACTCGGATTTTATAAACGCAGAGATCCTGGCGATTTGGCATCTGTAGTATTGCAGGACGTATCTAATTTTGAAACTATTTTTTCACATACTATTGGTAATCTGTTTGGGGCTTTCTTTGGCACCTTTTTTATCTCTCTGTTCCTGTTTGTAATCGATTGGAAACTTGCATTAATAATGCTCTCGGCATTGCCCCTGGCTTATATTTTTATATATGTAACAGGTAAAATTATAGCCTCCTTCGGCGAAAAACAAATTGCCGCACGTAATGCTGTAAGCAGTCGCTTTATAGAATATATTCAGGGCATTCGCCATCTAAAAGCACATAATCAAACAGGCAACAGTTTTTCTACTCTCAAAAATGCATTTGAGGATTTAAGACGCAGAAGCATTAAATTAGAAGCAATTCCCGGTCCTTTTGTAATTACGG
>Ga0255371_10258_pt1 | contig 10092 bp, 11 predicted proteins | sample ANMaggSSYBR01I12_FD_182097 | JGI IMG/M metagenome (GOLD analysis project Ga0255371, IMG submission 182097) | Sediment cell enrichment communities from methane seep in Santa Monica Basin, California, United Staets - ANME aggregate JGI... | ecosystem: Environmental > Aquatic > Marine > Cold seeps >...
TCCTTCCATAATCTTGAGCGGGAAATATCACTACTCTTATTAGTGCTTACACAGATTCCATAGTTTATATAATTTCTGTAACATTTGACGTACTGAATATTAAGTAATTCCTTTAATTTGCAAACAAAAATCTTCAGGTGACAAGAGCAACCAAAATATCCGGCTTCCTTTTTTTCTTTATCGTAATAGGGAAACCGTTATTTTCACAGTGTGTCCAAAATGAATTATCATTTCAGCAAGGCGAAAAGATAACTTACGAAGTTGCATACAACTGGGGCTTTATTTGGGTAAACGCCGGAGAAGTGTATTTTAAAACCGATACAACCATTATCAACGGTAAAACATATTTTTATTTCGACAGCTTCGGAAAATCATACAAATTTTACGACTGGTTTTTCAAAGTAAGAGACAGGTATCAATCTGTTGTTGATGCCGTAACATTTCATCCCCTTTGGTTTACAAGAAATACTTATGAAGGCGGTTTTCAGGTTAACAACAGATACGACTTTAATTTTGATAAGGGAAAGGTGATCTTTTCAATTGAACATTCCGACAAACCGTTAACTGTTGACACACTCAATCTTGATTCCTGCATTTTTGATGTCCTCTCTGCCGTTTACTATGCCCGCAACATTAATTTCTCGAAATACAAACCCGGCGACAAAATCCCAATTGATTTTATTATTGATGGCGAGTTTTATGAGCTTTATATCAGGTATCTTGGTAAGGAAACCATTAAAAACAGGGACGGGAAACAATACAATTGTATAAAATTCAGCGCTATGCTTGTAGAGGGGACACTTTTTAAAGGCGGCGAGGACTTGTATGTTTGGGTTAGTAACGATAAAAACAAGATTCCAATTTTTGTCGAGGCAAAAATCCTTATCGGTTCGGTAAAAGCATATCTTACAGAATATGAAGGGTTGAAGTATAAATTAAGTTCTTTGCATGAATAAAATTTGTTATTATTTATTTTTTCATTGTTTTATCCTGCCTTTCGGGATAACGTAATATAACAATTTATTAATTTTACATATTTTCGTAGCCTCAAAGATTGACTAATGAAGCACCCATGGGAATAATTAAAAAAAAATTGAAAAAATAATAACAGCCACAGGTTCACTGATTATTATGTTTATCTGTGAATCTGTGGCAATTTAAACACATGAAAAAAATACTTACATATCTCAGGAATCATTATGCCGATATTTCCAAAGGGTCACTTTTTATTTTAAGTGTCATTTTATTAGTACTTATCTTTCCGAAAGAAGGGAAATTCAAATATGAGTTCCGGAAAGGGGAGCCCTGGATGCATGAGGATATGATAGCCCCTTTTAACTTTGCCATTTTAAAACCGGAGCAGGAACTTGAAGAAGAAAGGCAATTTGCCCTGAAAGACATAAAACTCTATTTTAAAAAAGATCAGGATTTATACCAAAAACAAAGAGAAAAACTAATAAATAATTTTAAAACTATGTGGCAAACTAAATATTCTGATAAACGAAGGCTTGACCAGAGAAAGGAAAAGAACCGTAATGTTTGCCTTGCGATTTTTGATACGATAATGCAGCACGGTATTATTGAACGTACTCCCGAAATAGAAGATAAACCTGATAATTACATCATAGTTGTTATTACAAATAATGTTGCCGAGGAAAAACAGTTGGGCGATCTTTTTACAATTCATTCTGCTGATAAGTTTATTCATTCCGAACCCGATAAATTCGAACCGGTTGATAAAAACCTTGTAGTAGCAGTATTGGAGAATTCACTGATTCAAAATATCAAATTCGATACTAAAAGCGAAAGAGAAAAACAGGCTTTACTTGACAAAATATCATTATCACGAGGAATGGTACAAAGCGGAGAACGGATCATTTCTAAAGGTGAATTGGTGTCGGGTGAGAAATATCTAATGCTGGAATCTCTCAGGCTTGATTATGAATCCAAATTGGGTTCCTCATTTAAATATGCCGGAATACTTGCCGGTCAAATCATTTTGTTATCGGTTTCTATGTTATCACTTTTTCTTTTTTTATTCTTTTTTAAAAGAGAAATATATGCCGAAACCAAAAAAATAGTATTGATACTTATTTGTATTTTATCCATGGTGCTAATAACAAGCCTTGTGGTGAAATATAAACCTGATTACCTTTATTTAATCCCTATATGCCTGGTACCTATTATCATCGGAATTTTTTTCGATACGAGGCTTGCTTTATTTGTTCATTTAATTACGATAATAATAACAGGTTTGCTGGTTCCAAACAGTTATGAATATGTCTTCTTACAGTTATTTACCGGAACCGTTACCATATTAAGTATCGTAAGGCTTGAACGCCGTTCCCAGTTTTTCCTCACATCAGTAATGATATTCTTTACATATTCGCTGATATATACAGGCATGACCCTTATTAAAGAGGGCGGTCTTGAAGGAATAAATTACGTTTATTTTGTTCTTTTTGCCGGAAGCGCTGCCTTTACATTATTTTCTTATCCTGTTATCTACATTTTTGAAAAGCTGTTTGGTTTGATAACCGATGTTACTCTGCTCGAGCTTTCAAACACAAACAATAAAGTACTTCGTGAATTGGCGTTAAAAGCTCCTGGGACATTTCAACACTCAATGCAGGTGGCAAATCTTGCCGAAGAAGCCATTTACGAAATCGGAGGTAACCCATTGCTTGTAAGAACAGGCGCTTTGTTTCATGACATCGGTAAAATTGATGACCCTTTATTTTTTATCGAAAACCAAACTACAGGCGTGAATCCTCATGACGAACTAACGTATGATGAAAGCGCCAGGATCATTATCGGTCATGTTATAAAAGGCATTGAAAAAGCCAAGAAACATAAACTTCCCGAACAAATCATCGATTTTATCAGGACGCATCAGGGAACCAGGAAAACAGACTATTTTTATACATTAGCAAAAAAAGATAATCCTGATGAGGAGATAGATGAAAGCGTTTATACCTATCATGGTCCCGATCCTTTTTCAAAAGAAACCGCCGTGCTGATGATGGCTGATACTGTGGAAGCCGCCTCACGCAGCCTGAAAAAACCCGATGAAGAAGTCATTAACAACCTTGTTGAAAATGTGATAAATAAACAAATGGAAAACCGGCAGTTCGACAATGCGGATATTACTTTTCGCGACATTAAAAAGATCAAGAAGATATTTAAAAAGAAACTGATGAATATTTATCATTTGAGGATAGAGTATCCGGAATAGGGTTGAAATGGTTGAATGCGTTAATGGTTAAATGGTTAAAATGGTTAAAATGGTTGAAATGGTTAAAATGGTTGAATAATTGAAGTATCAGGAAAAATTCGACAAAGTAAAAATGTTAGAAATTAAAAAATAAAACAACATTCAATTACAAAATATTAATAAAGATGAGAACTCAACGCTATTTTTTTCAACTGATCATTATTCTGCTGTTGTTACCTGTTTCTTATGTTTATTCCGCAGATAAAGAACTAAAAGTCGGCTTTCAGGTCTCACCGCCATTTATTATTCAAAACAATGGTCAGTACAGCGGAGTATGCATGGATCTTTGGAAAGAAATTGCTGATTCCCTGAATATTGACTATTCATTCAAAGAATATGACCTTCAGGAATTATTGCAGGTAATAAAAAATGACGATATTGATGTTTGTATTTTTCCGCTAACAGTTACTCCGTCCAGAATGAAGAAGTTTAGCTTTACACAGCCCTTTTATATTACAACCCTTGCCTTTGCTACTAAAGCTGAACAGCGCGACATCCTTATTTTGTTACTTTCCAATATTTTCTCTTATGGATTTCTGAAAGTCATAATAGTTCTTTTTCTTGTTATCCTGATATTTGGCTTTATCGTCTGGCTTTCTGAATATAAACACAATCCAAACCAATTTCATAAAGGAATTAAAGGCATAGGTGACGGTATATGGTGGTCGGCAGTAACCATGGCTACAGTAGGATATGGGGATAAATCGCCCAAAACACCTTTGGGAAGGATATTTTCCATGATATGGATGTTTGCGGCTGTAATCCTGATATCCAGTTTTACGGCAAGCATATCATCCAGCCTGACAGTAAATAAGCTTAAATCGAAAATAAATAATATTGATGATCTCAGAGAGATAAATGTTGGTTGTGTTACAGCCTCAGGCACCTCTGAATTTCTTAATCATTATAAGATACATTATACCGGTTTTAATAACGTGGAAGAAGGGTTAATAGCAGTGAACGAAGGTTCGATCAAGGCTTTTGTTCACAATGAGGTGATTTTGAATTACTATGTGCATACTTATAAGTTTAATGAGGTGATAAATGTGATCCCAAGTTCATACTGTAAGGAATATTTCAGTTTTGCCTCTGCTGACAATGAACTCCTGGATAAGATCGATGAAATGCTGGTAGAGATAATTGTAAGCCCCGGATGGGAAACTATTTTGAAGAAATATCATATTAAACACCCGAAGTAGGTTAATATCGCTATATTGTTTTTTTATTCAGATGTTCCATTTGGCTTGTTAATCAAGATTGTTATTGAAAAAATAAAAGTAATAAAAATCCAAAATCCAAATTTCAATTCATTAATTCTTATCTTTGTAATATAAGCATAAATGTATTTATTTTGCTAATAAGGAGTGATAAGAATAATGAATTTATACTATTGCGGAACAGGTTTGCAAAATTATAAAGAGACTGTTGCAACGCATAACTAATTCTAAACAGGTATCCCCGATAGTTATCGGGGTCGCATACCTGTTAAGATACTGTGTTAAATTCCAAATTATTTATAATAAATTTTTCATATTTTTGTCCAAGCAGAAAGAAGGCTTCGGTCAACGCTTTGTACTGAAGTCTATCTTGTGTAGTGGGAGCTTTGCTCCCACTACTGTTTTTGCTCCGCAAAAAAGCAGAAAGAAGGCTTAATCTCCGCATTACCTGATGTCCTTTTTCTCCTTTCATTTTTTATGATGCTTTTTTTTGTAATTGATAATTTTCAATATAAGTAGTATCATTTTTCCACAAAGTATAAATTAACCCAAGAAGTTTTCTTTGTACTGCCGTGGATGAAATTAATCCATTTTGCTTTTTCGTGTTTATCCGTTCATAAAATCTTCCATAGGTTTGAGAATGTGTTTTTGCCGACAGGGACGGCATGTAAAGAGCCCCCCTTATATGACTGTTCCCTTTTTTTGAAATCCTTGATTTCCCTTTCCATTTTCCGGATTCTTTAAGTTGGACATCGTAACCGGCGAAACTGGTTAACTGCTTAATACTATTGGCGTTTGAAAACCCCTGCGTTTCAGCAATAATATTTACGACAGTGGTGAAATCAAGACCAGGCACAGTGGTGATTTTCTTCACTTTATCAGCAACGAAATTATCCGATTTTACCAAAACTCTAATCTCCTTTTCCACATTCGCTATATGTCTTTCTAAATATTTAATGTGCCCCTTCATTCTCCTTATGGTGCTTTTCATCGGTTTTGCCGTATGCTGTTCTGCATGAAGTTGGTTTTTGACCCTGGTACTTTCTTTTACTAATTGTGACCTTTCCCTTGTCAATGTCCTTAATTGCCTGTATATTTTAGAACTTAGTTGCCATTTTTCAAGTTCTCTTTCAACACCCATCTGCCCCAATATTTTAGAGTCTATTTTATCCGTTTTGGATTTAATGTTCAAACTCCCTGCAAATTTCTTTGCTTTATTTGGGAGCAGGACATGAATGGTTTCTCCATTTTCAAATAAGTAATATGCCAGGTTCTCATAATAAACACCGGTAGCCTCCATTGTGAAATTAACATCTATGCTATCTTTTTTGTGTTTGTCCACCCACTGGGAATAATCTTTAAAACCCTTGGGCTTGTTGGTAAACTTTTTTGTGGCAACATGTTTGATTAACTGACCTTTCAGTAAAAATGTCAAAGTTGCAACAAATGAATCTTTGGCAATGTCATTGCCTACGTTTTGTCTTAATACTTCCATATCATTTTGTTTTTGTTCAATGGAATTGCCTTTACAGTTTTATCTCGTCTTTTTACACGGGATTGTCCATAAATGGACATCCCTAAATACTTAGTCCAAACTTGAAAGGAAATAGAAGATAAGATGTATTTCTTAACAACGGTATCGTACTTGACGTACCTAGAATTAGTTCCTTTCTTATCTTCTTCCATTTGAAATTATTAAACTACAAAATTAATAATCAAATGGTCCTTTTTCTATATTTTTGCAAACGTACGAGAATTAGTATATATAATAATTACCACCAAGCAGAAGAAACAGCATCGCATAAATGAAAAGCAAACAAGAACAATTGATAAGTCGGGGATATTTAGCCAAGGGCATGAAATCTGAATATCCTGATAAATCATTTGAGGAGAAAATTGATTTACTTCAAAGTAAAACTCCGACTGACAGGACTCTTGGGGCAAGATTGCTGGCAATTTCAAAGAATAATAAAGCGATTGATTATTTGATAAACGCATTAAGGGTTGAAAAAAAATTGTATCCCAAAATAGAGATTTGTGATTCATTGGTTTCTTGCGGACAACATTCGATTAAACCACTTATTAAGATTCTTGGAAAAGTTGGAACAAATCAACATAAGAGGGTTCCTGTTAAAGAATTCAAAAAAGATAGTTACCCATTGCCACGAGATATTGCGGGCAGAACACTTGTGCGTTTTAGACAAGCGGCATTGAATGAATTAGAAAAAGTGCTTAATAGCAGAGATATTAAACAATTAAGCGAGGCGATTGATGCAGTTGGATTTATCTGTTTTTATGATTGCAAACCTGAAATTTATGCGAAATTGAGAGATTGTTACTCAAAGAACAGTCAAAACGATTTGATACAATGGAAAATTATTCGGGCAATGAGTGGATTTACTGAAAGCGAACCTTTTCTACAGGAACAAAAACAGATAATTCATAATGAGAGGCTACAAAATGAGATAGGGCGAAGCCTTTTGTTAATTAAAAAGCACTGCACCAGCACTGCACCTTGAAGTTTATAACTTCAAGGACATTAGACACCAGAATTTGCAATCCAAATTAATACAAAATTATTTTTACAATTACAAATGCAAATGTCTGCCTGCATTTCAGTTGCAAACTGAAATAAGCAAAGGGTAAAAACCATACTGTGCCCGTAATCAACCCCTTTGTTGTTTTGATTGACAGGGACAGCGAGAATAATTTGAAGGAAGTTGAGGAGATGTAGTTCTAAAAAAATCCAAATATCAAATACCAAATTTTAATTTATTAGTCTTATCTTTGTGAGAATTATGAAAAAATCCGAAAAACTCCTTGCACATATTTTAATGCGTCGTTCAGACAGTAATGTTCCATTTCCCGGGTTGTGTCAATTACTTAAAGGTCTTGGTTTTGATGAAAGGATTCGTGGAGATCATCACATTTTTAATAAGGAAGGGATTGAAGAAATATTATATTAAAATACAAATTAAATTTAAAAGAATAACTATGGAAAATAAGTATGAAATAATAATTTTTTGGAGTGAAGAAGATAAATCTTTCATAGCAGAAGTCCCAGAACTGCCTGGTTGTATGGCTGACGGCAAAACGTATCAGGAAGCTCTTAGTAATGCAGAAATTATAATATCAGAATGGGTTGAAACTGCAAAAGAATTAGGCAGGCCGATTCCACAGCCAAAAGGGCGTTTAATGTATGCCTGAAGCCTTATTCTTGTGAGAACAAATTTTAAAATTAATTTGTATCATGTAGTTTCCATATAATAAACAAAATAAAGAGTGTTATATGGAAAATGGACGTTTAATAATATGTTAGATTGCTGAGTAATAAAACAAAAAATTGTGCTTCATTATGGATGTTAATTCAAAAGAATGGCTAATCAATGAAGATGAGAAATGCAAAAATGAAAGAATAACAAATCTTGAATGGCTAATTAAAAATACACCCAACAATGAATATTGGATTTTTCATGGTGGGCCAATTGCTAAACACATATTTGAAGAAGCGAGATATTGCTTTATTTACTCTCAGTTTCTTGCAACAATTATTTTAGGGTTTGCTTTTATAGAACATACTTTAGCTGCCATATTATTTGCTTCAGGTAGAAATGATTTAGAAAAAGTTAATATTTCAAAAATATTAAAAGAAGCCCACATAATTGGATTGTTATCAGATGAAGAGTATCAAAATCTAATGGAAGCCAAAAAAATCAGAAATCCAATCACGCATTTTAGAAAACCACTAGATAAGGATACAATAGACTTTAAAGCTGTCTTAGAAAACACACATCAGTATAATATTATTGAAGAAGATGCAAAATATGTTCTTAAAGTAATGTTAAAGCTAATTAATAAAAACACAATATAGCAAGAGTGTCAACTGGACGGGACAGTACCAAGAATTTATTTATTTATTACTCGCCCGCCGCCAGTTACAACCTGACCGTTATGTGAAAAAATATAATTAGAAATGAACATTAAGCAAATTATTGAATATAACAATACTAATCATTGGCATGTGTTTAACATTATAGGAGGTAATTATGTCTACAAAAACAGACAATATTAAAGTATCTAATAGTTTCGAGGGATTTTATGAGCTTCGTAATAAAGCGGAAAAAATACTCAAAGAGCGAACAAAATTGGAATTGATAAATAATAATCTCAACATTAAACCGGAAATCTGGTACCGAGGTCAGGCTAATCACGAATATAAATTACTCCCATCTTTGTTGAGACCTCCAAATGTTCTTTCAATTAATAGAGAATTGGAATTGTTCAATAAATACAGTCGTTTAAGCAGATTAAACCCAACAACCCGAATTGAGGAATGGACACAACTTTTTAAAATGCAGCACCAGTTCATCCCAACCCGTCTTCTTGATTGGAGCCAATCTCTAAATGTTGCACTCTATTTTGCACTCAAAGAAGATGAACATAACCCACCTTGCATTATACTATTTAGTCCAATTTTGTTATATATTAAAAAAGTAAAACAAGAAAATGAACCGATAAATGAAAGAAATGTTTCACCGAAATATATTAACGATTTGGATTTCTCATATGAAGATTCTATAGAAGGTAAAAAAAGTAGTAAATATCCAGTTGTGAACAAATCGCCACTGGTTTGCTTCTTTGATAAAAATTGCCCAACCTTTTAAGTTTGAACCGGATGATTTATTGTTGCTTTTTTGTATTTCTGAGAATTTTTTTACTGTTCGCCAAATTGATTCTTCTTTTTTTAAGGTTTCTTTTTCTAAAAAGTCTCTCCGTTTATTCAACATAAACACAGCTACATCCCCAAGTTGTTGGTATTGTTCTTCTTTATCTTTATCTTTAAAAGTAGCTTCAAGCAATACTTCACGAAAATCGGAATCTGTTTTAACTCCCTTCAAAGCATTCTTTTCTAAATTTAGATTCCGTACTCCAGATAAAAAAAGTGGTACTTCTGCCGCAATTTTACAGACTTGACTATTCGATTCAATATTGGGATAGACGTTTTTAATCTTTTCGTGTATTTTAGAGGTGTCAAGCAAATTAATATTAACAACATACGGATCATCCTCGTATATTTTTTCAAGCCATTTTTTTACATAATTATAGAAAATATGATCGCGGCAACCAAAAATGATACGTAGTTTGGGTGAATTAATAAGTTCCTGAAATGCATCTTTTATAACCTGATTTGCAGGGGCTGTACCTTGAGTACGTGCCAATTCATCAAGTCCGTCAATAATAAGGCAGCTGCTTTGTTTTTTAAAAAGCAAGCGAACCATATCAGTAGTTATATTAATTTCAAGATTCACCGCCAGTTTTCCAAGAGATCTAACTACTGCCTCAATAAAAGTTTCGTCAGGACTAAGTTGGCCAAGGGCACACCAGATGACCACTGGCACTTGAAGTGTAGTTTCTTCGTTATTTTGTTTTTCAGAATAACCATAAAGTTGATTAATGTAATTCAATATGTAGTTGGTCTTACCGGCACCTGCTGGGGCTATGATAAAACATGCACGTTCTTGTATTGTTAAATTAATATCATTCCATTTTGATAGCTCTCCTTTTAAATCTGGTGTTCGTTCTATATAAATGTCATTAGCC
>Ga0255371_10259_pt1 | contig 10088 bp, 12 predicted proteins | sample ANMaggSSYBR01I12_FD_182097 | JGI IMG/M metagenome (GOLD analysis project Ga0255371, IMG submission 182097) | Sediment cell enrichment communities from methane seep in Santa Monica Basin, California, United Staets - ANME aggregate JGI... | ecosystem: Environmental > Aquatic > Marine > Cold seeps >...
GAATATTCCTTGAGTTTCACAGCAATTGTATTCTGCATATATCTGTCAATGCTTTCCAAGTCTTTTAATGACCTTTTGGTAAGTAATACCTTATACATCGAAGATTTCCTCAAATGATTTTACTTTTCCCTCTTTATAATCGGTTCTTGCCTCATTAATTGAGTGGATGTATTCATCACTTGAAAGCGCTAATATATCTTCGATTAAATCTTCCATTGTTTCTTTGACCGTATCAGATATAAGGGAGTGTAATTCAACAACAGTTAAATCCTTTACTTTTGTTTCTATAGGTGACACCTTCTTTTATTGTTAAGTTACAAACACCTGAAAATAACCTCAAATTTAAATATACCAGTTATTTTTCACATCTACTTACGGCTTAAGAATATATTTATATTACGCACTCTGGTCGTAGCTCTTACCGGCAGATATGCCAGGACCCGGATATCCCAAAGGCCAGTCCATGATCAATGCATACAGCCAGGCAGAGGGCAGCCCGTCACACAAAACTCCATCAGACCAATCGCCCAATCCGACCTGAGACATACACTTGCAAAATTATAGTAAACGTACATGAAATTCTTCGAATAACATGCACAAAAAGATGAAAGAACTCAAGGGTACTTTCATGCTAAATATAATAAGTGTATCTTACATAGTCTAATATGATGTCAAAGGATGAAATGAAATAAAAAGCACAGCATGATAAACTTGTTTCTCTGGTGGATAATATGCTCGAACGGACAGACGAAATACTACGATGCAAGAATGGAGCGAGATAAGGAGATTTATGAGCGGCAGATAAAGATTTTTGAAAGACAGATTGACGGGCTGGTTTATGATTTGTATTGGCTGAGGAAAGAGGAGATAAAGGTAGTAAAAGATGAATGAAACGACAATACTGGAAAGATTAGATCAATACTTATAAAAGAGGAGAAAAAACAAAATGCAAGCCAGAACAAAAGCTATCAAAACAACAGGAACGATTGACGCCCAGCACCATCTTGTTCTGGATGGGGAGCTGCCTATCAAAGGACCGACTCGTGTTCGCGTAATTATGCTGGTGCCTGAAGAATCCGACATAAATGAAACAGAATGGCTCTAGGCAGCAGCCGCTAATCTCCCCTTCTATTTCCTGAAAGATCCTGAAGAGGACATCTACACACTTTCTGACGGGAGACCGTTCTATGATGAAGGGTAAAGTCGTCCTGGTGCCTTTTCCGTTCGATAATCTTTCGACGACCAAAGTACGACCCGCAATCTGCCTGATAAGATCCCGTCAGTCTACATCGCCATGTTATTATGGCCTTTATCAGCAGCCGGATGTCAATCGATCAACTGGAAACAGACCTGATATTAAAGGAGTTACAATAAATTAGTTGGTAAATTTAACAGATGATTTATAACGATACACAGAACATACGCCAATATAATGACATTCACGGGGACCTTTTCGGTTAATTTCCTCATCCCTGACTATTTCTGTGTGGGGAAATCGGCATCCAGTGGGTTCGGGGCTGTTATTAGGGAAAGTAAAGATCAAGGAGAAAATAAGAACCACAGATAAACACAGATGAACACAGATATTGTTGAAAAGCAGGTGAAGCAGACCTACATAAAGTATAGAGATTAAATTAGAAAACACCACATTCAAAACCATCCGTTTTCCCCCTCCTGCATCTGTGTTTATCCGTGTTCATCTGTGGTTAATTCATAAAAGAATCATCAATAGGAGACAGATATCAGATGGAAGCAAATCAAGAATTAATTAAATTATCCGAGAAAGTTATTGGAGCTGTCTTTGAAGTAAGTAATGTACTTGGAGCGGGTTTTCTTGAGAAAGTGTATGAGAATGCATTGAATATTGAACTAAACAAAAGAGAAATCAAAACCCAACAACAGGCACCTTTAAAAGTCTATTATAAAGGCGAATTGGTCGGAGATTACTTTGCCGACATCATCGCAGAAGATCAAATTATCATCGAAATAAAAACCGTCAAAGAGTTAGATTCCATTCATTTAGCACAATGTTTGAATTACCTTAGAATTACAGGACTTAAACTCTGCCTGCTTATCAATTTCAGTAAACCTAAAGTAGAAATTAGAAGAATAATAAATTGAAAAATATTAGTAAGATTCAATAGGTACATCAAATTCCGTATCTGTGTTCATCCGTGTTCATCTGTGGTTAATTTGCCAAAAAGCCAGAAAAACATATACAATAATAATCATGCAACTCATACTCAACACCCGCGGTTCATTTGCGGTTCGAATTCTCTTATATGTCTATCGTGAGACTATAAATTGATTTTGACAGGTTATTCTCAAGTAAGCCCAAAATTCAGGGCAGGCAGACTTTATCATGACCGGGCTATGCGTAACATCCACGCTCCGTTTGCACCGTATGATGATGGTCACGACTGTAAGAAGTGCATATAAAAAAAGCTAAACAACAAGAGGGATAAACATAATAGAGAATAACATGGACACTGCCTTTTTCCATTCATGGTTTCGAAATTACGTAAAAAGTTTTTACTCAGAAGATCCAAAAATACAGGAGAATATCAGACTTAAAGAAGAACACACATTACGAGTTTGTAAGGAGATCCTACAGTTAGGCAAAGCCCAGGACCTCAATAAAAATGCACTTCAGCTGGCTGAAATTATCGCATTATTTCACGACATAGGTCGCTTTGAACAATTCAAAACCTATGGCACTTTTAATGATAAGGTATCGGAAAACCACGCAACTCTCGGGCTAAAGGTTTTAGAAGAAACAAACGTATTAAGCCGGCTCACAAAAACACAACGCTCCATTGCTCATAAAGCCATAGAATATCACAATGTACTCAAACTTCCCGACCCCGCAGATGAAAAACCTGATTGTTTACTGTATTCGAAATTAGTACGGGATGCGGACAAATTGGATGTATGGCTGGTTGTGACAACTTATTATGCACAACGTCATAAGCATCGAAACCCTGCATTGGAGCTTGAACTTCCTGATACACCTGGATATTCACTTTGTTTTGTCGAAGATATCCTTAACAACCAGGTTTCAAATTCCCATGCTCTGAAAACATATAATGATTTGAAACTCCTGCAACTGGGTTGGATATTTGACATTAATTTTACCCGGACATTCTGTTATATTCAACAAAGGCAAATCATTGAGAAAATCATTACCACACTGCCCGATACTGAAGATATACGAAAAATTCAGAACCATTTAAACGAATATCTGGAAAAAAAAATGATTCCTTATCCAGAATATGAAAAGGGACAGTATATCATTTTCCAGTAATTTTTTAAGTATGGATTTCAGGTTGCATTGTCTGTAAATGTTAAATAGTTGCCGCCACCAACAGTCAAAATATATAATTTTTGTTATTTTAAACTACAGAAGCACATAAATCGTTTTTTCCCTTACTCTGCGTGCCTCCGCGCCCTCCGCGGTTCACAGTGAAATGCTGTCCAGCCCCTACCCCGTTCTCACACTTTTACACTCTCCCGACGTTCCGACATCAGCACTTTACCCGGCCACCGCAGCCCGCAAGGGCGGCAGTGTGGCAGCCAGCCTTGTGGATTCGTGCGGGTGCCCATTCGCTAAGTGTGGGATAAGGGAGTGAATCGTGGAGTTTGCTGCCGGTGGTGGCCATAGCTGTGAAAATATATAATTTATGAAATACTACACCACAAAGAACATAAAGTCAATGCAGCAATAGCTTTGCGAACTTTTCGGTGAATTCGATGAACGGCAGATAAAAATTATTGACGCACAGATTGACAGGCTAGTTCATGATTTGTATGGGTTGACAGAAGAGATATAAAGTGGTGGAAGAGAATGGGTGAAATAAAAAAAATGCAAGGTGAAGGAATAGGACATAGTCTACACCATAGGAAAGACCAGCAAAAAAGGAGTATCACCCCAAACCCCCGGCACCCACAACTCAACAATCAATTCCCATTACAACCACCCATAACTCCACAGCTAAGATATTTTAACACCAAACAAGGATAATCTTAAATCTTGAAAAACCCCTTTTACACTAACATCAGGTGAAATATATGAAACAGTTAGACGAAAATCTTCAACTTTTCTCAAATGCTCACGGAGTTTCCGGTTACGAAGGTAATATCAGGCAACTACTCGAAGACAAACTAAAACCATACGTTGACGATATCAAAGTTGACAAGCTTGGCAACCTCATCACAACACGAAAAGGTAGCTCTCCTTCTATCATGATAGCAGCACACATGGACGAAATAGGACTTATGTCCAAGTACATAGATGACAAAGGCTTCGTACACTTCGTAAAACTGGGCGGCTGGTTCGACCAGACCTTGCACAGCCAGCGGGTAATACTACATACCGAAAAAGGAGATATTTACGGCGTCATCGGGGCCAAACCCCCCCATGCGATGAAGGAAGAAGAACGGAAAAAAATGGTAGAAGCCGAAAACATGTTCATTGATATAGGTGCCAAAGACGACAAAGATGCCGAAGCCATGGGAGTCATCCCAGGAGTCCCCATCACCCTGGACCGCGAGTATGCCCGCCTTGCTAATAACAGGGTCACAGGCAAATCATTTGACGATAGGGCCGGCTGCGTGCTCATGATCGAAGCCATGCGCATCATAAGTGAACTGGATGTAAGATCAACAGTATATGCAGTGGGCACAGTCCAGGAAGAAGTCGGCCTTAAAGGTGCCAAGACCAGTGCTTTCGGTCTTGACCCTGATCTGGCCCTGGTCACTGATGTTACAGTTTCAGGTGACCACCCCGGTATAGAAAAAAAGCACAGCGCAATTGAAATAGGAAAAGGTCCGGCAATCACTATATCCGATGCCGGAGGCAGGGGACTCATTGCTACAGAAAAGGTCATCAAGTGGTTAAAAGAGACCGCAAAACAGCACAATATCGACATCCAGCCTGAAGTGGCTGACGGCGGGACCACAGATGCAACAGCCATACACTTGACCAAGTGCGGCATCCCTTCTTCAGTAATAAGTGTTCCTTCAAGATACATCCATTCACCTGTAGAAATAGTAGACCTTGAGGATATCAAAAAAGGAGCTGAGCTCCTGGCCAGGGCTGTGGAAAGTGCTGCAAGATTCTTCTAAATATTTTCAATGAAAAACACAAAGGTGACCTGAAGGATGGCTGAAGCCACATATTTTCTTGGCATCCTGTCAGTCGTCCTTTTAATGGGTATTGGAGCCCAGCTTTTAGGCAAGTTCCTGAAGATGCCCAGTATAGTTTTCCTGCTCTTTTTCGGCATAATCCTGGGACCGGAAGGACTGAAAATTATAGATCTGGCTGGTTTTGAAAATGAACTGGAAGCCATCGTTGCGCTTTCCGTGGCAATAATAATATTCGATGGTGGACTGCAGATAAATGTCAGGCATATCAGGACACTGCAGAGGAACATTCTTAACATAATAACCATCGGAGTATTGATCACATTCACCGGGGCATCGATCACAGCTTATTATCTTCTGGATATAGATCCAGGCATGGCTATGTTTTTCGGTGCACTGGTCTGTGCCACCGGTCCCACGGTCATAACGCCACTGGTAAAGCAAATCCATGTAAACCAGAAGATCAGCAAGATACTTGAGACAGAGGGTGTACTGAACGATCCCATCAGTGTAATTCTGGCAGCATTGATATTTGAATGGATACTACTGGACAAATCAGGAATAAGTGCACTGGGATACATGGCCGTTAGAATTGGCATGGGCTCGATTCTTGGACTGTTCGGAGGAATAGTACTTGCATATATCCTGCAAAACTTTTCTATGATCACAGCCCAGTATGCCCGTCTATTCACTTTGACAATGGTACTGCTTACATTCACGTTTGCCGAGATATTTGGAGAAGGTTCCGGAATACTGGCCGTGGCCATACTTGGCCTGATCATAGGTTCCACAGAAATTGCCCATAAAGAATCTATCAAGGAGTTTAAGGGTGACCTGGTGATAATACTGCTTTCCATAATCTTCATTCTTCTGGCCGCCATGATACGTTTTGAATATATCTGGAATATCGGCATAATGGGTGTTGCAGTGATCCTGATATTATTATTTGTGATCAGGCCCACAGCGATCATGGCATCTACCGTTAATTCCATGCTATCGTTTAAGGAAAAAACCTTTATTTCAGTTATATCACCCCGTGGCGTTGTACCTGCATCCATGGTTACTTATTTTGCCATACGGATTAAGGGATTGAACGGCACTACAGACGGGGTGGATGTGCTTGTAGGACTGGTATTCCTGACTGTGATCTTTTCAGTCCTGCTGCCCGGCATCTTTGCCGGAACCCTTGCAAGAAAATTAGGAGTGATACCAATGGAGATATTGATCATAGGAGGAGGAGGGGTGGGCAGAGAGCTCGCCCAGAGATTTGATAAACGCGGTGAAAATGTGGTAATAGTTGATACTGATGAAAGTAACTGCCAGAAGGTCATGGAACTGGGAATAAAGGCAGTCCAGGGCGACGGCAATGACCTGAATGTACTTGAAAAGGCCGGCATCAGGCATGCCAAATATATAGTAGCAACTACGGACAAGGATAATGTTAACCTGCTGGCATGCCAGATAGCGAAAAGCAAATTCGGTTTTTCCAGTAACATGCTGGTTGCCAGGGTGAACGACCCAAATAACATCCCACTGTTCTCTGAGATGGGGATCAGGTCTATGAGTCCTATAAATTCCGCAGCTATTATTCTTGAGAACATGGTTGGACGCCATGACCTTTTCACAATGTGCGAAGTAGGTACGGAAGGTGATATCATAGAGGCCACAGTCAGCAATCCCAAGATCGTAGGCAAGGCTATCAAAGATATAGATGTCCCGATAAATAGTCTCATCGTGCTGATACAACGAGGGGATCAATCTATTATCGCCCATGGGGACACTATACTTGAAGATGGCGACCAGGTTACTATTATCGGTCGTTTAGGAGCAGCATCAGAAACTGCCAGTATCATGCAGTGAGCCAGTGGTTAAGTATGAAAGTTCTGGTAATTGGGGTCAACACGCGCCACATAGCCTGTTCTGCCAGCCGGGCCGGGTATACGGTATATACACTGGGCATGTTTGATGATGTGGACCTAAAAGCCTGCTCTGAGAAGTCAGTAATTCACAACATGCCCGATGTCCATGACCTGAACCTACCAGAACTTGCACCACTTATCAGGACACTTCTCCCTGTTGATTTTATTGTGCTGGGGCCCGGGTTCGAACACCTGGGTAACTGGGTGGAAGAAATAACCCAGGGAAATGTTCCTGTACTCAATAATCCTTCCCATATCTTTAAAAGAATTTCTGATAAGGCCTGGCTGGCAGGTAAGTTAAAGATCCTGAACCTGCCCCACCCTTTTACAATCTCACTTGATTCACTTAACACTCCTGAGGACTGGACTGGTGGCTATCCAGCCATTTTAAAACCAAGGTTCGGGGCCGGTGGAATGGAAAACAGGTTGGTAAGTGATTTAGAAGACCTTAAAATAACAATGGCCGTGCTTGAGTGTGGACAATACCTGCTCCAGCAATACATTAAAGGCACTGTAGCAAGCGTATCTATTATATCTACAGGTAAGCAAGCTGTTGCTATTGCTGTTAATGAACAGCTTGCCGGGATTGATACGCTCACAAAGATGCCTTTTGCATATTGTGGTAACATCACACCATACATATCTGAACACATTGACTGGATGCGTGAAACCTCTATGAACCTGGCCTTGGAACTGGAATTGGTCGGCTCGAATGGGGTGGATTTCATAATAACTAATAAAGAACCTTTCGTCCTTGAAATCAACCCCCGGTTCCAGGGAAGCATCGATACAGTTGAGCAGTCGACCGGGCTCAACATTTTCCGGCTGCACCATGAATCATTCAAGGGAAAACTGTCCATGTGCGGGGATAGCCAGTGCTTTTCCATCAAGACAATATTCTTTGCCCCGCGAAGGTTTGTGGTGGAAAAAAAGGAATATGATTATTTAGTGAAATGTTATAATAAAGGTACGGCTGCCGATGTTCCTTCCAAAGGAACTGTGTGTGAAAAGGATGAACCAGTGGTATCGTTCTTATCAGAAGGCAACAGCAGGATGGAAGTTGTCAGGCAGGCAGAGCAGCTTGTTAATGGTCTAACTGATATTATTGAAGATACCCACACGGAAGTTTAATGTCTTTATAGCACACAATTAGGGTGTAGGTGAATAAATTTGGTAAACCTGGATGATCCGGTAATTCAAGGTCTTTTATTTAATTTGGTTGGAGAAGATGGAATGGACGTTGTCCTGAACATGCCTGATGGGGAGATTACTGATGATGGGGTAGCTGAGATAACGAACGTCCCGTTAAACATTGTCAGGCGAACCCTCTATATTCTTTTTGAGAATAGGCTTGCCACATACAGGCGTGAGAGGAATAAGGACAGTGGCTGGCTTACATACTTGTGGAAAATAGACCTTAATGGCATTAATGAATTGCTAGAAGCTGAAACTGAAAAATTTATCCGGAATCTCACGACCAAGTTTAAATTTGAAAATGATAATATGTTCTATGTTTGCAAGAACAACTGTGGTCGATTCGTATTTGATATTGTGGCTGAGTTAGAGTTCTTATGTCCCAATTGTGGTGAGGATGTGATCTTTGATGACAATGAACTTATCAAGCAGACATTGAAAAAGCGGATCAATGAGTTGACGTAAGCTTGATACCGGATAAAAACGCTGCTATTGAATTGCTTAAGCTTGCCGGATGCAGTGAAAAGGTAATAAATCACTGCAAAGTGGTTTCAGATTGTGCCCGGGAGATGGCTGAGAAAATCTATCATAACGGGTATACCATAGATATAGAACTTGTGCAGATTGGAGCACTACTTCACGATATTGGCCGGTCACGAACACACGGCATCAGGCATGGAGTGGAAGGGGTAATTCTTGCAAAGGATTTTGGGCTTGATGATAAGATAGCCGGAATTATCAGGACACATATCGGTGCAGGAATAACACCTGAAGATACTGTTTCGCTGGGTCTGCCGCCAGATAGGTATATTCCTTTAACTCTGGAAGAAAAGATTGTGGCCCATGCAGATAATCTGGTTGAGGATGAAACAACAGTCTCGATCTTCGAAAAGGTGGAAATCCTCAGAAAAAAAGGGCGTGAGGAACATATCATCGAAAAAATTATCCACTTGAACAATGAGATTGAAAATATGATCGACTAAAGGTTTTCGGGATCGTTTTTCAATACTGCACTCCACCACCATTCTGCCATGTCCTTAAGGTCTTTGCTGAATTGCCCGGAAAGTCTGTATTCACCGTTCTTGTTGCTTATAAAGCCAGCTCCAAGTAGTTTATTCCTCATTGAATAGAATGAAGCTTTTCCCACACCTAATTCTTCTGCGATCTCTTTCCATTCATTTGTTCTTACCGGGTCTTTGTTTTTTTGCCGTTCTTCTATAAGTATTAGAAATTTTTGACCCCTTGCAGCAGTTCTTTCTTCTTGGAAGATACGCCGCATCAGATCATAATAAGGGTCCCGGGAACGGCTTATCCGGGTATTTGATTCTGACCTTACTAGTATTGTAGTTGAGGTTCTTGGAGCATCTTTTACAAGGGTCATTTATTTTATTCCATGCTGCGCTATTGGAATTTTACTTATCAATAAAACGTTAGCAATATTCGATACTTAAGTGGGCTTAGGTTTTATTAATGCAGATTTCACCAATTCTACATAATCATCTTTTAGTGTGTATACTGTTGGTGTTTTATAGGACTCTTTATGTGCCCTGAGTATCCCCAGCTTTGAATGTACATAGCCTATCATTGATGCTACCATATTATGTGAAACATCATATTTCTTAGAAAGGATTTTATGAATTGTATCAACAGTAGCCTCTTTTATTTCAAGGAAGATGTTCAGGAGAGTATTTCTTATTCCTACAGTATCAAGTTCAAGATACTTTTCTAACCGTTCCTTGATTCTTCTTTTGAGGGATCCCATAACATACGCTCCATTGAAAAAAATTTATCATCTGTTACAATTAACAATGCACTAATTTCCGCAGTTTTAAT